>Ga0233447_1002024_pt1 | contig 15252 bp, 11 predicted proteins | sample SI_124_October20_3_FD_183014 | JGI IMG/M metagenome (GOLD analysis project Ga0233447, IMG submission 183014) | Seawater microbial communities from Saanich Inlet, British Columbia, Canada - SI_124_October2016_135_MG | ecosystem: Environmental > Aquatic > Marine > Inlet | place: Canada: British...
CAGCTCAGAACCTTATACTTGATGTAACTACAGCGTACTTCCGTGTTGCTGCTGCTCAGTACGCAATGGAAACAACCGAAAAAATGATTGCTCTTTCTGTTGAGACAGAACAACTACTACAAGATATGGCAAGACGCAAAACAGTACCACTTGTAAGTGTGCTTGAAGAAAATAAAAAATTTATTGTACTCAAAAAATCACTTATGGAGTATAAGCGTAGCTATCAGAATTCATGTATTGAACTTCGTTCTCTTATGGGGTATTATCCAACTAGTGAAATTAAAGTTGACACTTCTGCCATGAATGAGCTTACAGAACTTATTGTTCCTGGTATTGAGCTGCTTGAGGAGGCAGCTTTGATTGAACGTCCTGAGCTGTATCAGCTTGATATTCAAAAACATATTACACTTATTGAAGCTAGAAAAACTATTATAACAATGTTCCCAAATGTTCAAATTTTTCTGGACTTTACTAACTCAACCAATCCGTTCCTTTATCATTACTCCTGGTGGGAAGTTGGGGCAAGGGCTGCATATAATCTCCTGAAACTACCACAGAAAATTGAGCATTATTATGCACTTGATACTGAAGAAGAACAAATCAAGGCACAGGCAGTAGCTCTTTCCGTCGGTATTCTTGCACAGGTAAGAATCGCGCATGCCAACCTTATTGAGGTAAAAGAACGTTATGAGTTGGCAGAAGATCTTTATGAAGTCTACGAGAAACACGAAGAAGTTGCAGAAATACAGTCAAAATCTGCAGGAGCTCTTTCAAAAATAGATCTTAGTAGAATAAAAATAGAAGCAGCACAGAGAGCAATTGAACGAACACAGGCTCTTGGGAACTATTATCTTTCCTATTTTCGTCTTTTAAATGCTGTTGGTGTTGAATCCTTTGATAGGACTGAATTAGAGAAACTCAGAATGAGAATAGAGGAATCTATTAATGAGAATATAAAAGATGAGCTTAATAGTGATTCTGAGTACAAAAAAGAAATAGCTAAAATACAAGAAAATATTGACAAAAATAATATTCAGATTCAAAACTATAATTTAGAAATTCAAAAACTTGAAGAGAAAGTAAAGGCAAGCGAAGCTTCTTCTGCCGAGCTTAGAGAAGGATATGAACTTGGTCACAATTCTGAAGTAGAAAAGTATAATGAAAAGCTTGCAATATTTGAAAATGTTATAGTTGGTTGCAAAAAGGAAATAGCTGAATTAAAAACTAAATTGGATAATACTAAGTCGCAGTATGTATCATCATGCGAAACATCTAAAGTTGATTTGGACAGCAAAACTACTGAGTTTAATGACAAAGTTGTTCAATACAAAGAGGAAATAGAAAAAACCGATGAATTGTTTAAAAATACTAAAGACGATAATAAAAAGTCTGAACTTAAGCAAAAACTAGATTCGATAAAAGTTGCCAAGAAAGAGGCTATTGTACAGATTGAGCAGTTCAAAGACGACTATGATGATTCAAATAGTGCCGCAGAAGATAAGTATAAGAATCAATTCAGAAATTATAAATTAGAAATAGAAAAAGCAGAAGATAGAATTGAAATTGCTAACGACTCGATCAATGAGCTTAAAGAAGGCTATGTTGATGCTAAACAAAACAGACTTGATGACTATAATTATAAAAATAAAGAATTTAGTTCGGTATTAATAAGTTGTAACAAGGAAATTAAAAGTCATAATACAGAAATCGCAAAGCTGAAAGAAAAAGTTTCTAAGCTAGATACTGGAAAGGCTGTAATTGCTAAAAAGGTAAATGATTGTACAGGCGTTATCGCTGAGCATAAGAAGAGATTGGATAAATATAGCAATGCAATTGATTTGATGGTTAAAGCTGAAAGCAAAAGAAAAGGTAAAAAAGAAAATCTTTTATTAAAGAAATATGATTCTATAATGAATTTAGACGGTGATAAACAAACTGGCAAAGAAAAGCCTGTTGTGATGCCACATGGAGTAGAACCTGAAGTAGGAGAAGAAACACTCGGCGGCCAAGCTGTGCGTGCAGTTTCAAATCTTAATATGGAAATGCAACAGCAGAGTGGAGTACTTAGAAATGGCAACACAATTTCTCCTGAAGAGTATACTCCTGGAAGGGCTAATAGTATTATTGTTGAAGCTCAAAAAGATGCTGCTAACAATACAATTGATCAAGAAGCATTTGATCCATTAACTCAAAATAATATTGATGTGCAAACACAGAAAGATGCTGGAAGTAATTTAATTACGAACGAAGGATATAATGCGAATCAAATGAGTCAGGAAAACGCATTAAATAACCAAATTCAAACACAAATGAATCAGTCAACAATACAGCCAGGAAGAGATGGATACTAAAAAATGACTGAATCTGAAAACACCATTGATAATTCTGAGGCTGAAGTTAAAGAAAAAGATTTAAGTAGTGTTTATACAACAAATCTGGCATCAATATTAAAACAATTTAAAATTAGTTTAGCCGTATCAACTTATCAATCTGGCAAACTAATATTAATAAGAGAAGATGATAATGCTGTAAACACACATTTTCGGAATTTTAATCGTCCTATGGGAGTAGCGGTAAAAGGCAATCAAATTTCAATTGGCTGTTTTAACAGTGTTGTAAGTTATTATAATATCCCAGCTTTAATGCCAAGACTCGATGCTCCGGAAAAATATGATGCTTGTTATGTCCCGAGAAAAACACAGGAAACCGGCGCTATTGATATACATGAAATGGCTTGGGGGTCAGATAATAAATTATGGTTTGTTAATACTAAGTTTTCGTGTTTGTGTACGATAGATAGTGAATATAGCTTTAGGCCTGAGTGGAGACCAGGGTATATTTCAAGTTTAGGCCCTGAAGATAGGTGTCACTTGAATGGTCTTGGCATGAAAGATGGAAAACCTAAATTTGTTACAGCACTTGGTGAAGTAGATGAACCTGAAGAGTGGAGGAAAAATAAAAGAAATGGTGGATTGTTAATAGATGTCGAAACTGACAAAATATTACTACGCAATCTTTCAATGCCCCATTCTCCAAGATGGTATGACAATAAAATTTGGTTTTTAGAATCTGGTTATGGAGCCTTATCGTATTTTGACACTGTTGCTTTGAAAAAAGTTGAAGTTACACGTGTTCCTGGTTTTTGTAGAGGAGTAGATTTTATTGGCAATCTTGCCTTTGTAGGTTTATCACAGGTTAGAGAAACTGCTGTTTTTGCAGACTTTCCGCTTTTAGAAGAACTTGAAGAAAGAATATGCGGTGTTTACGTTGTTGATATCCGAGATGGGAAGATTGTAGCTTTTATTAAATTTGAAGGTGATGTTGAAGAGATATTTGCCGTACAAATACTTCATAATACACAGTTTCCTGAGATTATGGAGTTTGGAGATGAGCTTCTCGACAATTGCTATATTATTCCTGATGAAAGTCTAAAAGACGTATTGGTTAAACAGCAACGACCAGAGAAAGTTGATGACAAATGATGAATATCCAGTTTTCAGGGACCTTTAATCCTAAATTCAAGTAATGTGATATGGTAGCATGTAATATGCAATAATATTTACCTTCAGATGACAAGTTTGATTACACATTGATCAATTCGTGCAGCAAAAATATTTGCAAGTTTCTTTTTATGCTTATTAGCAAATTTTTATAGAAAACTGATTGCAAAGTTAATTAAAAATCTTAATTTAATGTTATATTTTAAGCTATACCGTAAACGGTAGAGTATTATCGCTTCGCTTAGCCGCATTTAAGGCTAAAGTCGCAAGCTAAAAGTTAAGATCTTAGCCGACGGAAGTTATAGAGTAAGAATAAAAAAACAAGTTTAACTTTAGGAAAAGATTCATGAGCGAAAAACAAGAAATTTTTGTAGACGGAATTGGGAAAATTCATTTTTCAGGTGGAATGGTACGATATGATATGGTAACACTTGAACCTTCTGAAGATGGCAAAGAACCCATGCCAGAAGAAAAGATAAGAATTATTATGCCTCCAAACGGGTTTCTTGCAACATTTAATACTATGCAAAAATTGATTGATCAATTACTAGATGCCGGCGTTTTGAAAAAAAATGAAAACGTAAAAGAATAAAGTTGAGAATGAGACTTTATTCTTTAATATAGTCAGCCTGTATTATCTTGTTTCTTTCGTCAAAGCTACAACAGACTGGTTGACTTATATCGTAAACAATAGAGTCTTATCGTTTCACTTTGCCGCATTTAAGTCTAAAGTCGCAAGCTAAAAGTTAAGATCTTAGCCGGCAAAAGTATAAATGACTTCTCTATTGCTGATTAGAGCAATGGTTACACTTAGAATGGTCTCTTTTGGAGAAAAATGGTGACTAACAGTCAAGATTTACAGAACCTCACGAACAAGCTTAATACTGTTACAACCGTTTTACGACTAGGACACGAAGCCTTTGAAAAAGAGGACTTATTTTCAGCCGCACTTCATATTCTCAACAATACTCAAATACTTGTTAAATATGATAGGGCTTCTCTAGTTGACATGAGAGGTGACAAGCCTGTGATCATTGCTGTTAGTGGGCAAAGTGAAGTAAAACATTCTTCTGAATATTGCTTAAATATGTGTAACCTGCTTAAGCCACTAAAAAGCATTAGAAAACAGACGTTAATAGACAAAAACTTACTTGAAAAAAATAATGCTTCTGTAGATTGTGCTAAATCATTTGAATATTTTAATAACTTTAATGATAATATTGTATTAATTCCTTTGCTTAAACCTGAGAGTGCCGCTGGAAATCAGGACGGGTTGTTTTGGATTGTGGAATTTTTTAATGATTATGACAAAAACTCTCTAGGTATTCTTGCCCTGCTTTCCCAGCACTACTGTGAAGCTATGTGGTACTTTTTAAAAACAGGAAATGGTATTATATCAGGTTTTTTTAAGAAAAAAAAGCATTTTACTCCCGTTAAGATTTTATTGTATCTTCTTCTTATATTACTTTTTGTTTCTTTTTTTAAGATATCTCAAAATGTAGCTGCAACTTTTGAATTTGTTCCTTCAGAAGAAGTAATTGAATATGCACCATATTCTGGAATTATTAGTGACGCAAACTTTCAAGATGGAGAACATGTCAAATGTGGAAGTATAGTACTAAAATATGATGCTCAAGAATTAATTTATAGTCTTGCTGATGCTGAAGCCTTATACAATGAAATTACTGCTGAACATGATTGGGTAAAACAGAAATCATTTGTTGACAAAACAGAACTTGGAAAAGTTAAAATTTTAGCATTAAAACAACTGAAAGAAAAAGTTGAAATTCAAAAAATAAAATGGTACTTAGCAAAAACTGATGTTAAAGCTAAGATTTCGGGTACTTTAATTTTGAATGATAGTGAAAAATGGACAGGAAAAGCTGTAAGAGCTGGCGATAAACTTTTTGAAGTGGTTTCCCCCCGTAAATTGCGTGCTGAAGTCATGCTTAATGAAGCTGATGCAAGTGTAATATGTAATAATATGTCAGTTACACTCTACCCACATTCAAGTCCTGAAACATCCGTATACGGCAAAATTATTTCTATTTCACCTAAGCCATTACTCACAAAAACTGGACAGTTCTGCTATATAATAACACTGGAGCTTAACAATATAAAACCTAGTTATATTGTTGGAATGAGAGGTGTTGCAAGAGTTAGCGGGAAACGAGTTTCTATAGGATATTACCTATTTAAAAATGTTGTTTTATGGTGGCGTAAAATTTAGAATCAAGTTAAACTTGTTTTTATCTTTTTCTTTAAATCAGAAATATAAGCTTATTGTGTATCAGTAACTTAAAAAGCAAATTCCTATATATTATATCTAAATGGATAGTATTCAAAGTTCACAACAGCAGAAAATATACACAGGAGAGTTACGCAAAGATCTTCGCATATTCCCTGGAGCGAAAGATTATTCTGGAAATAAAACATGGGTGATTTTTGATCCTGTTGCCGATAGATACTTCCGTGTTTCTGAAAAAGAACATAGCATTATCACTTTCCTAAGTACGAGCTCACAGCTTGAAACATTGCTGAATAAAATAAAGTTTACAAATCCAGAAATAAGTAAAAAAGATATTCTCTCAGTTCTTTCATTCTTAAACAATAACGGCCTGTTGAAGGGAAGTTATAAGATAACTGAAAACCGTCTACGCCAGCTTAGAATACTTAAAGCGAAAGCACTACCTTCTAAACTTATGTCTTCTTATTTGTTCTTTAGAATACCTTTATGGGACCCAGATGATTTTTTGTCTAGAACAACTGATTTTGTAAAGGCTGTTTTTAATAAATGGGCGTTATTGCTACTATTTATAATATCTGTCTGTGGATATATTGGCGTGGTGGTTCACTGGAATAAATTTACTACTGCAATTATTGGTTCATTAAATTATTCAGGCTTGATCAAATATGGAATTACAATTATCATACTCAAAATCTTTCATGAGTTTGCTCATGCATATTCGGCCAAATTTGTTGGTATTAGAGTTAGAAAATTTGGTGTTGGATTTATAATATTTTTTCCAAGATTTTTCACAGATATTACCGATTCGTGGAGGATTAAAGAAAAAAAGCAGCGAATCTTACTTGATTCAGCTGGAATTCTTATTGAACTGTTAATCGGTGGAATAGCTGCTCTTATTTGGTTGAACACTGGTCCCGGTACTGTTAACGCTATCTCATATTTCGTTTTTGCTGTAAGTATTATCAATACTGTACTCATTAACGGTAACCCATTTATTAGGTATGATGGTTACTACTTATTAATGGATTTTGTTAATATTGACAACCTCCAGAAGCAAGGGGCAATTGAAATAAAACTCCTAGTACGAAGGTATCTTTTTGGAATAAAAGAAAAAATATCTCATACAATGACCGGATGGAAAAAATATTTTGCCGTTATTTACGGTATTTCTTCATTCATTTATAGAATTTTTCTGTATACAGCAATTATTTTAATAGTCTACTTCAAATTTACCAAGACTGTCGGTGTTGTGCTTGTATGTTTAGAAGTATATGTTCTTATAATAAAACCAGTTGTCACTGAAATTAGGCAAATTATGCAGAAAAAAACTAAAATAAAAAATAAAAATTTTCTTATTTCTACTGGTGCATTTGTTGTTATTTTTATTATTCTGTTTGCACCTCTACCCTGGGTAATAAAAATTCCATGTATTGTGGATTCTGTAGAGTCTAATATTATTTATGTCAACCAGGATGGATTTCTTGATAATTTTTTAGTTGAAAACTACCAGAAAGTGAAAAAAGGACAACCCATTTTTATTCAAAGCAACCCTTATTTAAAATTTAATAATACTATACAGAAAATAAGACTAACAATATATGAAAATGAATTGGACCAGCAGCGAAGTCATTTTAAAATACCTGTGTCTGATGATATGAAAATACAGCAAATACTGAATACACGAAATGATATAAAAGAAAATCAAAGGAAACAGGAGCTGCTTAAGGTTATTTCGCCTCTTGATGGTACTTTTGTTCTTTTTGACTGGCATTTAAAAAATGGCAGATGGTTAAGTAAAGGAGTAGAGATAGGCGAAGTTTTTTCTCAGACAAATATTCAAATTTTAGCTTATGTAGACGAATATTATATTAATAAGATAAACATAAGCGATAAAGTTAAAATATATCTTCATAATGATGTTTACTCATATTGTGGAAAAATACAGAGTATTAATCCTATTCCATCTAAAATATGGGGTCCTTCCCCATTGTTAAGCACTGCAGGTGGCCCCATGGAAGTACTAAAAAGAGAAGATAATTATACTTTTCTTTTAAAAAAATATTATTATCAGATAATAATTAGGCCTGATAAAAAGTACAAAGAGCTGAAATATTCTAAAACAGGCACTGTAGAAATGAGAAAATTTTCCTCTTTAGGTTTTAATTTTATAAGGAGGCTACTAAAGATAATTCAAAGAGAATTAACATTTTAACAAAGGGCAAAACTATGCAGACAAGAAAGCACTATTTTTCTATGATACCCTCAAACAAATCTGTTTTTGTACATAGTAAAATGAATTATTATAGATGTGCAATAATCATGATAGGCTTACCTATTATATTTTTTTGCATAACTAGTCTTGCTGAAGACTATAAAATAAGTGACTATCTTGACACCAAAATTGTTCTGTTCCCAATACAGGAATCTACGGTTTCAACATTGGTAGACTCTTTCATAAATAAATTTTGTTACAAGGAAGGTCAGGAATTTAAAAAAGGTGATGTTCTTGTTGAACTTGATGACAATTTATACAAACAATTAAGTATTAAAGCCAAAGCAGAATTGGTTGGAGCTGAAGCTTCATATAAATATGCTAATGATATATATAAGCATAATATTAAATTATATAAACAGAATGCAATAGGAAGTCAAGAGTTGGATAAGAGTAAACTCGACAAAATTGAAACCCTGTCGAGCCTTGAACAGGCAAAAGCTGATATGATTATTGCTGATATAAAATTAAATTCTTGTTGCATTAAAGCTCCGTTTTCGGGAAGAATTACGACCAAAGAAATTCATGAATATGATTATGTCAGAACTGGTCAACCTATTTTTCAAATAATTAATGACCATAAGTTGTTGGCTGTGATGTATATTCCTTCGTCTCATATAGATAAGATTAAGCTTGGCATGAAGATAGAATTTAAGATTGACGAAACAAATACTGAGTGTACAGGTAAAGTTTATGAAATTGCAGGGTCGGTTGATCCAAGCAGCCGTTCTTTTGAAATAAAAGCTGTCATTGATAATACCGATAGGAAACTTCTTGCTGGAATGTCAGGTAAGTTGTTGACAGCATATTGAAAGAGTAATCCCTTGTGGCACTACTGGAAATCACTACTTCTTTCGATAATCTCAAAAAATCTCTTGAACATATTGACGACAAAGGCGAGTACAAAAATAGCCGCCCTTTTTATTATCTGACAATTGTTAGATCACAGCAGGGAGTTTACATGAGTGCAAATTGACAATGCAAGCCGGAATTAATGTGTTAAATCACACCCAAGCACTTTCATGACTTTTTGCAGGTCATTCCATGCATGTTTTTTCTGTCTCGGATCACGCAAAAGAAATGATGGATGAAACGTAGGCAGTGTCTTTATACCATTAAATTCAAACCATTGCCCATGTACTCTGGTTATTCCTGTTTTGTTAAGAATAAACTTCATGGGGACAGCCCCAAGCAAAACTAATACCTTCGGCTGAATAATTTCAATTTGACGCAACAGGTAAGGCATACACTCATCTGCTTCATCAGGATGGGGATTTCTATTTTGTGGTGGCCGACATTTAACAATATTGGCTATAAATACTTCTTTTCTATCAAACCCCATTGCCTTTAACATTTTTGTCAATAATTGACCTGATCTACCAACAAAAGGCCGTCCTTGCTGGTCTTCGTCTCTCCCTGGGCCCTCTCCAATAAGCATTAGATCAGCAGTAAAAGCACCTTCCCCAAAAACTGTATTGTTTCTTGATCGGCATAACACACATTTATTGCAATTAGCCACAGTATCCTTGAGCTGTTTCATGTCTAATTGAGCATAATCTCTAGCCTCTTTATTTATCAAAGGCCGTGTACCAATACTGTCTTGATTATTGGTTCTGGTACAAGCTGAAGATTCAATGGGGACATTGGGTTTAGACAATCGTTGTTCATTATTGTCAATTTTTTCACATAATTCACCACCAACAGAATAAAAATTCTTAAGTGTTTCTGACGATATATACGAATATTCAGATATTTCTTTTTCGTATTTAAGCGTTTCAATTATTTCGTCAAACAAGTTCATAGATATTTCCAATATGTTCCGTATTGTACCTCAAGAGGTAGTAAATAATCGCTTCGCTTTGCCGTATACTGAGTCTAAAGCGCAAGCTTCAAAAGTGCCGTGACTACGTTGAGTATAACTGTATTGGTTCTGATACTCTGCGTTTCTCTCTTTAAGGTATTGTTACTTGATAGTTTTTAGCTTATTCGTTTATTCATTAATGTATTAACAACCTCCTGCTTTCTCTTTTAGATAAGATTTTAACATGGAAACAGCATTGTATGTCACGATACATAATAGTAGCCATCTTAAATATACAAGTGGAACATGTGATACAAGGGGCACTGTAATTAGCGCCGCCAGTGCACCAGCTATAGTAATAATAAAAGTTTTCTTTAATAACATTTTCTTCTCAAATAGAAAAGTCATTGCAGTCAAAGGCTGCTGCAGTGCACCGGCCGTAGTCATAATTGGAAATGCTACAAGAGGAGAAAGGCCAAGCAAGAACAAAGCTGATTGTATTAAGGCAAATGAACCTACTCCTACTGCCGGCAGAGCTCCACAAATTATCATGGCAAAAAAACCAACCCATAATTTCCAGGAAATTAATAAAGTTTCAGTTCCTCCAACAGGTAAAAGATGAAATTGATTTACTAATATTAGTGCAGCAATTCCAATGAAGGCAAAAAACATTGTTATCCTGATTGTTTGCTGTTTTAATTTTGAAACGAAAAGTCCTCCAAGTACTCCGCCTATACATGCCCCTCCAACAAGTATGGATAGAGTTTTAACATCCACACTAACTAATTTTAAAAAGAAAATTGCTTCAATAGTACCTGGTAGAATTTGTGCACCATTGAGAATACCAGGAAGATCTTTATCATCCGCAAGCTTCCAAAATTTACATAAAGCTACCTCTACAGCAAAACTTCCTATACCTAAAGCATCGGAGATAAAGGCAACAAAACCACAAATTATCAACTTCAACTTTACTGCAAATCTAATACAGATAGGTTTTTCTTTCAGCATCTGAAAAAACATCAATAATAAAGTGATTACAGTCAACAACAAGACCAATGATAAAATAACAAAATTCATTTTTTTACTACCTAATTTACAAAAATTATTATAATAAGTATACTTTTCGCTATTTATTTTTATTTATCCATGCAGATAGCAAGGCGAAATTATTCTGGATGATTCAGTTTCAAGCTAGATTTTTTTGGCGAAAATCTTTCCGCACAAATAAATCTATTAACTTTTATCAATTTTTCAAATTAATAAAAGAAGTAAGTCGTAGTTAACGATAATAACAGCTTCTTATTTTAAACAGTGCCTGTGCTGAAAGCAAATAAGTTGTTAACTTGTCGGTTATTCGTTGTTAGATAAAACATCGGATATTTTTAAATATTTTTCTTCCATTAAAGTTGTTTTTTTCCTAATATGCTCTATAAATAGGTACAATACCTTGGTTTTATTTTAAAGATAGTTTTGGAGTAGTTTGACAAAAATGAATACAAGCAAAAAAACTGAGTCCTGTTGGGAATTCATGAACTGTCCTGATGAAAAAAAGTCAAAATGTCATGCTTATTTAACTGAAACTGGTTTTAAGTGTTGGAAAACAGTAGGAACTGAATCCAACTATGAAGCTGATGAGTGTCTTCAGTTAGGAAATAAAGATTGTGTCGATTGTTCATTTTATAAGAAGAATGCTGTTAAAATATTAATCGTTGATGACGAAAAGACGAATTTGCTGGTTACCAAGAGAATGCTTTTACAAAATGGCTATGAAATAATAACTACCTGTACTTCAGGTGAAAAAGCACTGGAACTTATTAAAACCAATGATTTTAATTTAGCATTGCTTGACATACAAATGCATGGTATTGATGGATATGAAACTTGTAGGCGATTAAAAGAAATCAAACCTGCTTTATATGCAATAATGCTCACTGGTACAGTCAACAACGAATCCATAAAAAAATCATACAAAGCTGGTGCAATGGACTTTGTAAGAAAACAATTTGATAATATGGAACTAATTGTCAGAGTAGAGAATGCAATAAAAATAATGAGCACAGAAAAAGCACTTCAACATTCTCATAAAACTATCTTTGAAAAAAATGCTATCCTTGAAAAGTTATTAATTACAGATAATCTGACCCAGGTATTTAATAGAAAATACATATTAGAAAACCTTTCTACCCACATTTACAATAGTAAGCGTTATAATCACCCAATTTCTTTAATGATGTTAGATATAGACCGCTTTAAATTAATAAATGATAATTATGGACATTTAGCAGGCGATGAAGCGATAATATTGTTAGCCAGTATTTTATCATCTGAAATGAGAAAAACAGATTTAGTAGGTAGATATGGAGGGGATGAGTTTATTCTACTTCTGCCGAATACTAATATTTCTGGTGCTATAAAAAAAGCAGAGGAGGTAAGAAAGAGTGTCGAATTAAATAATTTTAAAATGGCACCTGATATAGACGTTACAATCAGTATAGGAGTTTATGAATTAGGTGACGAAGCTGAACCAGATGATTTGATAAATCAAGCAGATAAACTATTATACAAGGCAAAAAAAAATGGAAGGAATCGTGTAGAGTATTTAATTAGCTAAATACTCTTTAAATGTTTCTAAAAGCCTATCGATTTCCACTTTGAATTTTTGATGTTTCTCTTCAATATTATTTAGGTTATTCTCTGCAGCAGAGCACTCTATATCTTTTGCCAGTAAAGATAAATCTTGAGCACCAATATTTATAAGTAAGCCTTTGATTGAGTGCAAAGCAGTTTCCATACTTTGATTATCTTTGTTGGAAACAGATACTTCCAATTCATCCTGTCTTACACTAAAGTCTTCTAAAAAAGCAGAAATAATTTCTTTTGCAAACTCCTTATCACCGCCGAAACAGTCTTCAAAAGCTTTTATATCAAATTTAGAATTGTTTTTTTCAGGCATTGCAGTTCCTTCATTAATAATGTTATACTTTTATTTTAGAAAGTTTTTTCCTACATACCTTAAGGAGGAAGTTAGCTGTATAATCTTCACTGAATCTTAAATGATCTTCAGGAGAAAGATTTTTAAGTATTTTAATTGCATTCTCATATTCCTTAGCTGATTTATCAAATGTATTCTTTTTAAAGAACAGCTCTGCTAAGTTAAAATGCGCCATAGCAGACCCGGGATCATTATAAAGCACACTTCTAAAATGTTTTTCAGCTTCACTGTATTCATTAAGGTTTAATGAAAGTATTCCTAAAAGATAGTAGGTTTCAATATGCAGGTTGTTTACCTTTAGTAAATTGTAGAGAATCTCAATGGCATCTCTGCATTTCCCTTTATTAGCTAATTTGACCGCATTCTCAAATTTATCAGAAAAAAAACTTTCTGTTTTTAAATCATTTTTATTAATTATTACAGGAACTTTTTCTGGTTTAAGGGACGAAGAGTCAACTTTTTCCTTAATTTTGTTATTTTTGGGGATAGGCTTTAATTTATCAGTTACACGCTCAGTTCTTATTCTCTTCAAGGCTTCATCAATAGATTTTTTTGATCTTCTTTTATGAGTTTTATTTAAACTTATATTTTGCTTATCAGGTCTTGTTTTGTTCCCCTTTTTATAAACAAATGCATTTTCATATTCAACTGCTGAAAATTTCTTAGATATATTATAAAGTGTTTCTGAGTGACCGAGGAATATTGTACCATCTTTTTTAAGTAGTTCATAAAAAAGATCCATCAACTTTTTAGTATATTCCAATTCAAAGTATATTGTAACATTTCTACAGAATAAAATATCCAGATCTTGCATTTGAGGAAGTATATTCTTCTCTGCCAAATTATGACGTTCAAATGTTACCATATTTTTAATTTTATGTTTCAGGTGAAAACTTCCTCCAGACTCCTTAAAGTACTTTTTGAGGTATTCTTCAGGAATTTTTTTTACACTTTTTTTAGTATATATCCCCTTTCTAGCTTTGCTGAGAGATATTCTATTAATATCTGTAGCTAGTATTGATACATCCCAATTCTCATAATCCGGAAGTAGTTCATTTATAATTATTGCTATTGTATATGGTTCGTCTCCTTCTGAACACCCTGCAGACCATATTCTGATTGTTCTATCATTATTAAGTAATCTCTTCTGGATTAGATTCGGAAGTATATTTTTAGCGAATGCATTAACCTGGGGTGCATTTCTAAAAAAATAGGTTTCTCCAACAGTGATCTGGTCAATTAACTCATTCTTCTCTTCCAGGCGGTCAGGGGAGCATTCCAGATAATTATAATATTCATAAGGGGATTTGATTCTAAGTTTATCCATTCTTTCAAAAAGGACAGCCTTAAAAGACTCATAAATATGATCATCAAGGCTTAAGCCATACTCTTTTAAAAAAAGTTGCTTAAACTGACAGGTTAGATCATCAGGAATTATTCTTTTATTTTTGTTTAACATGTTTTATAGTTGAAAGCTCTGTTTTTTCATCTTGTGACAATATATAATCAATATTTAGAACTGTAATAATGTTGTCATCTACATTAATAACTCCTAGGATATGGTTATCTTTGCTGTTAGAAGATATTATATCGGGCATAACCTCAAACTGAGTGTCGGAAATAGAAATAACCCCCTGTACACTTTCCACGATCAGACCTATAATAAAATCTTTAATTTTACAGATTATTATCCTATAATTTTCTTTTTTTTCTATTTCTGAGTCAATAGCAAATTTCTTACGTAAATCAACTACAGCAATTATATGCTGTCTTAAATTGATTACCCCTTCTATAAAATCAGGTGTATTAGGAATCTTATGGATTTCAACCGGAGCAAGTACTTCCCGAACATAAGAAATATCAATTCCCATGCTCTCGCCATACAATGAGAACAATACAATCTTTTTATCTTCTGTATTCTCAGATGATACTTTTTCTTCCATATAAATACCTTATTCTCATTGATTCCTATTATCTATTGATGGCAAACATCTGCTTTTAGCCCTTGGCTCTTAAACTATCTCAATAATTTTACTAGCTATTTTATCGAGAGGAAGCACATAATCGACGGCATTAAGTTCAATTGCTGCCTGAGGCATTCCAAAAATTATAGAGCTTTCTTTATCCTGCGCAATCGTTTTGCCTTTTACTTTATGAATCATTTTTATACCATCTGCACCGTCTCTGCCCATTCCAGTCAGAATTAAACCAATAGCATTTCTACCATATTCTTTGGCTACAGAACTAAGCAGAATATCTCCTGAAGGACAGTGTCCATTAAAACTCGGTTCTGCAGAAATAATAAATTTTCTATGTGAGTCTATTCTAGTTTGAAAACCGGTAGGAGCTAAGTACACAGTTCCCGGTTTGATTGCCTCAGACTCTTCCGCAATTTTTACTTTGATAGTACTTTTGCTATCGAGCCAACTTGTAAAATCA
>Ga0233447_1002028_pt1 | contig 15242 bp, 15 predicted proteins | sample SI_124_October20_3_FD_183014 | JGI IMG/M metagenome (GOLD analysis project Ga0233447, IMG submission 183014) | Seawater microbial communities from Saanich Inlet, British Columbia, Canada - SI_124_October2016_135_MG | ecosystem: Environmental > Aquatic > Marine > Inlet | place: Canada: British...
CTGGTCTTCCCCCGAAAAAGTGGTCCACCTTTATAGTTAGTTGAAGGAGGATCAGAAATGGCTATCAAGCGAAACAAACCAGAAGAGATTGTGATGATGCTGCGGCAGGTTGAAGTGCTTGTCGGGCAAGGCAGAAAGCGGATTGATGCGATCCGGGATATCGGTGTCGTGGAACAGACCTATTACCGCTGGCGCAAGCAATACGGGGGTATGGGACCGGATCAGGTAAAGGAGCTGAAGCGTCTGCAGAAGGAGAACGACCGTCTGCGGCGTGCAGTTTCCGACCTGACCCTGGAGAAGTTGATCCTGTCGGAAGCTGCAAGGGGAAACTTCTGAGCCCCGCACGTCGTCGTGCATGTATCAACCAGATTCGCAGCATGTTGCATGTGTCAGAGCGTAAGGTCTGCCACACCCTTGGCCAGCATCGGTCAACGCAGAGGCGACAGCCTAGAGGCCGTGCAGATGAAGACCGGCTTGTCAGCGACATGATCGAACTGACCCGACAGTATGGTCGATATGGCTATCGTCGGGTGGCAGCCTTGCTGAGGGATGCTGGCTGGCAAGTAAATGACAAGCGCGTTGAGCGCCTGTGGCGACGTGAGGGGCTTAAAGTGCCCATGAAACAGCCAAAGCGAGGCCGTCTCTGGTTAAACGACGGCTCATGCATACGGTTGCGTCCGGAATACCGTGACCACGTTTGGTCCTATGATTTTGTCCATCACAGGACCGATGACGGCAAGGTCTTCAGGACGCTGAATATCCTGGATGAATACAGCCGGGAATGTCTGGCAATCAGGGTGAAGCGTAACCTGAACTCGACAGACGTCATGGATGTGCTGACAGACCTGTTCATCATGCGTGGTGTGCCTGCATTTATCAGGTCAGATAATGGCCCCGAATTTATTGCCGGGGTGGTCAGGAACTGGATTCAGGCTGTCGGTGCGAAGACCGCATATATCACGCCCGGATCTCCATGGGAGAATGGATACTGCGAAAGCTTTAATGCCCGCTTCAGGGACGAACTGCTGAACGGGGAAATCTTTTACTCACTGAAGGAGGCACAGATTATCATCGAACAATGGCGAAAACACTACAATACCAAGAGACCACACAGTGCGCTGGGCTATCGCCCACCGGCTCCAGAGGCCATCGTCCCGATGGACCTTAAACCGGTCATGCACTAACATTTACTCTGGACCACTCAAAGGGGGCCGACCACGCAAGCTGATCTCGGTACAGCCACACCGTTTTGGCGTCGGGGACTTTGCCCTCAAGTCCTAAACCTAAAAACCGCATGAAGGAAAGGCGGTCACGGATTTGATATTCGACCTGGTCGTCAGATAAATTGTAAAGCGAGCACAGTATGATGGCCTTGAACATCATCACCGCATCCAAGGGCTTGCGACCAGCGGATGATTTGCGCGCCTCAGGTGGTTTACGCCATGCGGCTTCCAAGCGAACCCTAAAACTCTCCCATGGAACCACGGTATCTATTTTAACAAGAGGATCATTTTTTGCATCCAAGCCAGCATACCGATTGGCAATATCAAAAAATCCAAGCTGGCTCATCGTCATTGTCCTAAATCCCGCCCATCATGTTACGGAGATTCTATCAGTTATGACCTGGTGGAGGGTATTTTTAGAGATGCCCTTAAGAAACAATGCGTTCATCGTTCCTTTCAGGCCGATATGGAGTTCAGATACCTTGCCTTCCGATAATGTATGTAATTGGATGTCGGAATACGACAGATTTTTATATAGTCCGGCGATGTCTTCTTGATCACGGGAAAGGCGGTCCAGTGCTTCGGCGACGACAACGTCGAAAAGGTCTTTTCGGGCATCTTCAAGTAGGCGTTGATAACCAGGTCTTAGGGCAGTTGAGCCACTAATTGCAGAATCGGAATATATATCTATCAATTCCCAGCCTTTTTGCTCAATGCATTCCCTGCAAAGATTAACTTGGTCTCTGATGGAGTTCTCGGACTGTAACTCCGAGGAATATCGAGCGTAAATAGCGGCACGCATGGTTAGCTCTCCTGTTCCAGAAGTTGCTCAACCGCAGCTTCGCCAAGGCGACCAACTAATTTCTGGGCCGATTGAGATAACTCAGCATTCATGTCTCGACCCTTTCCCATCTTTGGCCTGTTGGAGCTTACGGTGTAGGTCCGCAATGGTGTTTTGATACGAGGTGCATGCCTGGCTGGTATTTTTCTGAATGTAATAGCGTTCCGTTATTGCTAACGATGAATGCCCCAACATATCAGCTGCGATCTGCACGTTTTCAGGGTCGTCTGAGGCTATGGTAGTCGCGAAGCAATCCCTAAACAGGTGCAGATTGACGGAATGTCCCAGCGCCTCCTTGGTATGGATAGCCACGCGGTCATAGATGGCGTCGGAACACAAGGCTCCACCCTTACACGACGCCCATAACCCGTTATGGCCGGAGGTATTTGGGAACATGGGGCGGTAATACGTTAGGTATCTCTCGATGCTTGGCGTTATCCAATCGGGCAGGGGATGCTCGATAACGGCATGGTTTTTGGTTTCATGCTCAGCAAAATACAGCCGGTAACCGGTTGCCTCGGTTATCAGGTTTTTACCAATGCGGATGCCCGTGAGATTTCGCCGTCGAACGGGGCGCAACGCCAGCAGGGTTATCATCAGGCCGTCGCGATACAAAATGGCTCGCTGTATTTTCGTCACATTTGGATCGTCGGCGCTGCCCTCGGATCTTTCCATGAGGTAACAACCAAGATCAACCAGTACATAGATATCAACGATGCGCGGGTGCTTGTTACGTGGTACGACAAGTTTCTCAAGGCGAAGGTGGAGTTCACGTAGCCATGCCCAGTTTGTCTTCGGGGCTATGACCCGCAATGCATCATAAAGATGCTTGATGTAGTTAAAGAGCCCAGCTGGTGTGATCGACCCTTTCAGGTGATCGATATAGGCAGCGATTGTATCGGGGGTCACCCGCTCTTGCGGATCTAGTGCCAAGAACCCTGGAGCCAAAACAGCGCAGTACCCCAACCAACGGGCATATCCGAAACGGATCGATTTTTTACTTCCATCAGACCAATGGCTGCCTTTCCCACCATCATCCAAAATCCCAGGCGCACGTGTCGCTTGGATCCATGCATCCTGGTCAGCCTGGGGCCATTCCGGAAAGGGGAGAAGTTTCCTCATTTCCTCTTCCCCTTTTGCCTGCGCTTGAGCTTGTTTGTGGCCAGTTGCTCCCTCTTTTGTTCCAAGAGCCGGTCATAATGTCGTGCGGCATTCACGGTTTGTAATTCCGCGTAATAGTTGGTGGTTGATTTGCCATTCTTGTGGGCAAGCAACTGCCGGACGGTTTCAAAATTACCGGGATTGTCATCAAGGGAAAGTTTGGCCGCAAGATGACGGAACTGATGGGGGGTGATCGTCAGTCCCGTATGTTTGAAGACGGTTTCCCGAACTTGCTGTGACAGAGTTTGTTGAGCCTTGCATTTACCCCCCTTGGTTGGAAACAACCATGGACATTCCTCGACACATATGAGGGGACGATACTTTGAGAGATACTCATCTAGGAGTTTCCGAGTGTAGCCAAGAAGTGGGTATTCAATGGTCTGGGCTCCCTTTGCCTCATCCTCCGGGATGACGACATGAACGGGCCCATTTTGCCCTCCGGGCCGGGCGAGGTGTATGTCTAGCCGGAGGTGGGTGAGGTTATTCATCCGTAGCGGGGCATGCAGTAAGATGGATAGCACCAAGGCAAGCTGGACCTGCACGGCCCTGCGGTATGGCAACAATTTCTTGAGAGCCCGAGGGTCCATTAAATGCTCGGGGAGGTTAAGAAGATTCAGGATGTTGTCGTCATGCTCAAATTGACGGAGCGTTTCCTTGTTTTTCTCGGTCAGGCCGGTGGGTTCTGATCCAAGTCGGCGCTTAAAAACCTTGAGCGCCTCAACATGGTCGGCATCGACATCAACATAATGACGAGCGATGCTGATGATGCACTTCGCCATAGCATGCATGAAGGTGGTCGGCCTTTGGTTGGTTTTCTTGAAATAATGACGAAGAGCCGTTTTCATGGCTTCGACAGAAACAATATCAGCAAGGGTCGTGATATTCTCAATAGGCCAATCTTCATGAACCAGAGCAGAGGCAATCAGATATATCGTCTTCTCCCGCTGCTGTATCGTTCTGGGCTTGCAAGTCTTCGGGGGCTGGTTATCCACCATAATATCCTGACCAGACATCCAGAATGCGTGATCTTGTACGTCCTTCTTAAATGATGACGGAAAGGCCGCGGGCGGAAAGCTTTGACGTGGTTTTCGAAAACTGGGTACGGAAAGACGCTGTTGAGGCCAGTCGGGAATTTTCTCCACGGCCTCATTCCACACACGCGTGGTGCGACGATGGATGTCCTTCGGTTTTCTAGCAAAGGTCTCGGTGCACACATAATTCATGAAAGCGTCGATGACATCATCGCACACATCCTTTGGCGCTATATCCTTTGAAGAACAATAACGGGCGAGGCGACTGAGGGCTGCCCGGAACCGACGGCTTGGTAATTTATCCATGTGGTCTTGCCACACTGGGTGAAGTTTCTGGAGATTAGAAACTCCAGCCTTATTACCCGTGGCATGTCGGATGGCCGACAACACATTGGACTTGATAGTCTGCAGTGTTTTTCGGCTGACGCCGAGCTGAGCCGGATGCAGCGATTCAAACGCATTTTTTAAAACTCGAATATCAGCAGTCATGAAAGATAGATCGCGACCAAGCATCTGACAGAACCGTTTGATGGCGGATACCAGGTCCCGCTTGCGAATCTTGCTAAGCTGACTGTCGGCACTAATCCGCTCGGTAATATCTGCCATCGTCAGGCCGCCCGAATTGGAGAATCGAGCTGCTGAAACTCTATCTATTTTGTTCATCGGGAGATCTCCTGCATGGACAAGAATGCCCTCGGGAACCCAAGAATGGACAATACTCCCATTTCGGGAGAATATCAATAAAATACATGGAACGGTAGCATTGATAAAGTATTCCCGATGATGTTTTAATACATTGAAAACAGTGGAAACTATTAGACATCACTGGACACCTTTACCCGCAAGATTGGCACCTCTACGTGTGCGCTCAAACAGTGATTTATCGCTCGCCGAAACGCGCAATAGATTGCCAAATAGATGGGCGATCAAGTCGCCATTATTGATCCAGCGACGCACCGATTTTTCGCTCACGTGATACTCCTTGGCGAGGACAGGAATGGAGTAAAATGGTAGGGATGGAGGTGAGGTATCTGGCTTCATAATATGCTCCATAATTCGAATGCTTTAGGTGGTTGTTACCCGCCCTGACACATATGTTTTAGAAGAATTGATTTCTGGCTCTGAAACTGTGCTGACCACTGGATCACTCAGCGCCGCCACTAATTCCCGCGCAGCTTGGCGGGCTAGAATTTGGACGAGGGAAAAGACCGTGCTGTCAATATTGACATCGGGGGTTATACGCAAAGTAGGTGTAGTACCATTAACCATCACATTCTGATAAATGGCGAATTATCAATTGTCGAAGGGTGGATTTGAAAACTATTTGCCCTAAAGAAACAATTCGTTAGGCACTGGTCAGGTGGGGGAGATGTTTGTTGGTTGGGCGTATATATCGATTTTTTGGGTTAGTTTGTCCGGTAGCAGAAAGTGCCATCGTTGATTTTCAGGCAACAAAACACGACGGTTTGGACTGCGAAAAGGTACCTTAAATGCCATCTGAGCAAAGGCTTCTCCGTAAGCTAAAAATGTAGGAAGGAGGTCGTTGCTGTAAGGCGCAATATCCCCTCGTTCGTTCTGTTGTCCATGAAGGAAAGCAGCCCAAAGATGAGCAACGGATAAATACTGATTAAAGGCATCCATCATTTTGCGACGGGAGTGGGGCATGTGAGCTGGCTTGTCGTCCTCCACAGTTTCAAATCCGTATACTGGTTCCCATCGGTCTGGCAAGGTTCTAGCCAAGTCAATTGCAACCTCAAGGCTGTGATTTTCGCCAAGTTTGTGATGTTGGATGCACGTCATGAGAAGAGAACCGGAAATTGCCGCATGGGCAGCATGTTTGTCGACTTCCCTAAAAAAACCATCTTCAGTGATGGTTCTAACCCGGGGTTTACCGACCCCCGTTTGCAAACGAATAGTGGAGAGCATTTGTTCGCGGTGTTGTTTGTCTTCAGTTCTCGGAAAGCACATCAGAGCCAAGACGATGAACGGGGCCAACGGGTCCAGTGTCCCATCTGCTGTCCGAAGATCACGATACGGCATCAGTAAAATTCCTAAACCGCTAGTACAGAAAAGCCTATCCAATCATTTCTTTCCTTTCGAGATAGGACGGCTAGAAAAATTCATCAGGAAGTATGCAATCGGCAACTGTGCGATTGCACGCGATTTGTATCTATCAGACATTAATAATGTCTGTGGCTGGTTACGATCTTCCATCTTGCGAGACAAAACAGTAGAATTAGAGCGGAGCCACTACGCACGGCTCTGGGGCTTAGTAACCCCGATGAAAGTGGTTGGTACGACCATAACGTACCGTCCTTGACCTTATGGTCGGGGAGCTTGGGCTATGTCCAGGCCACCCGGCTAAAAACCCAGGGGCCGTCTTTCTTCGGTTTACTAACTCCCCGATCACCAGGTTTAAGACGCCAACTTGCGGTGGGCGCACCGCAGGCTCTGGCTTTTCGGAGGAGTGATTATGGGAATAGCGGGATGGATGGCGCGTAAGGGAGCGGTGGGAGGTACAGCAAGGTGGGCGGCGAAAGGCTATCATGCCTTAATTCGTGATAATCCAGACGGCACGCACTTTCATTTATTAATGTTTCTGACGGAAACCAGATATTCTTCTGCGACTGATTCTCCACTCAAAAAGAGATTGATAGATTTAATAACTACTGATCCTGAAAACCGCCTCTTGAAAGCAAAATTCTTCCCCGGACTTCATCGATTTGTCGTTTGCATTTTAACCATTGAGGCTGGCTTTGAGGAAAACACTCTGGAAAACCAGAGGATGTTTGAGGACGTCATTCGCGAAGAACTACTAAAAAATGGAGTTCCAAAGAACATTATTGAAAATTCGAATATCCTTATTCCTGATGATGATGAAAACTAATCCACCTTCAGAATTGAGATGCGACTTAAAACCATAAAGAAAGCGTGATGATGTGACTTTAATTCATTGGTTATTTGGTTTCTGGGCGGTAAGTGCCATCGCTTTCGTTGTTTTTGAGCGCTTTGTCCCGGGGGAAAGGGTTTGGGAGCCGGATGAACCATGGGAATCCGTTATTGTATATGGCCTTCTTGCTCTTTTTTCTCCACTCATAATTATTTATTTCCTATTTATTGTGGTTATTGAATGTTCCCGAATCGGTTGGCGCTGGTTAATCAGCAAGCTTGTTTGGCTCGAAGATGACAAAAGAAACACTCTCATTCAGCTAGCGGAGCCATGGGAACCCTGGGAAATTGATTTTACCAACCCATTTATCAAATCAGTTCGTGATTTATTTCTTGGTCCGTCAGTCCATAGAGACGACGCGACTGCCGATGCCGTTCAGGCTGCGATATGTGCCGGCAATGCCCTGGCGATAGAAATCCGTGCTGATTTAGAAGAAGCTGCTGTAAGCGCAATAATGGATATCACACCCGCCCTCGACACTCCTTTATCTGTGATCGACGGGGGATGCGGAAGCACGGAACCCGGTAGTCTTTTGAAAGCGGCATGTGTCGGTACGGTTGCCGCTGTGGGAATTCGTGAACTACATAAGTCTCGTTTGGCGGGTTCTCAGACGGAAGTACTTCATTCAATGTTAGCCAGGGCCTTAACGGCTTGGGAAGTTGGGCAAGAAAATATCGGGCATGCACCGAATCCCTGGCTGGGCAACACACATGTTTGTTGGGCTCCTGGTACGTTGGTTGGCGCTAAAAAATCAGTTGCCAATAAATTAATGGAAGCATTTATCATGACAGGTGAAAGAACCCCAGAAGAGAATGCCCCGTACTTCGCGAGAACCATCGTCTCGAGCCTTGGGTTTGCAGTAAACCCACGCACTACTAATCCGCAGAGGTCTTCTATACTGCATCAACTTGGATTGGGTGGGGGAGGGGCGGTTCTGCCCGAATCAGCCATCAACACTGTTGCTGAACGCATCCTCGAGGTTGATCTATTTTGGCCGTCCTATCTCGAGGGTAAAGAGGTGATCTGGTAGGGGGCAGTTGATCTGATGTCTGCTTTCAGCGGGATACCACTTACTTTAAACTGACAACGCCACGTTGAGTGGTCAGTCATAAATCATTGGAAGGTATAGTTTATGACCTAGGGCGTTTTTTCTCTGGATCATAAAAGGATAGATTGACCACTGTTGCCGGCAGGCGTTTCTGATGGCCGTCCAACTTGCCAATCTCGACTTCCGTGCCGGGTTCGGCGTGCTCTATGGCCATGCGGCAAAGGGCGATGTTCTTCTTGAGAACTGGCGAACGCGTTGCGCTAGTGACGACGCCGACCTGGTGGCGGCCGATATGAACGCAGTCGCCATGCGCCGCCGACTCTTCGCCGTTGAGTTCGAGGCCAACCAGTTTGCGTTGTGGATTTTCCTTGCGTGTTAATAAAGCCTCACGGCCGATAAAGTCCTCGTCCTTGGATTTCAACGGCACGGTAAATCCGATACCCGCCTCGAAGGGGTCCGTCTGGTCGTCGAACTCGTAACCGGCGAAGATCAGTCCGGCCTCGATTCGCAGCATGTCGAGAGCTTCAAGACCCAGAGGCAGCATTCCATGCGGTTGGCCGGCCTCCCAGATGGCATCCCAGACGGCTGGCGCATCCTTGGGGTGGCAGAAGACTTCATAACCGAGTTCACCCGTGTAGCCTGTTCGAGATACCATGATCGGGATGCCGTCATAATCGCCGACGCGCCCGACGGAAAAACGGAACCAGTCAAGTTCCTCGACACTGGCCTGAGCAGGAGGCGTCCAGATGATGTCTTTGAGGATTTCGCGGCTCAACGGCCCTTGGACGGAGACATTGTGGATCTGATCGGTTGATGACTTGATCCAGACTTCAAGTCCCATTTTCTCCGCCTGTTCGCGCAGCCAGTCGCCGCCCGAATCGCAACCGCCGATCCAACGAAAATTGTCAGCCCCCAGGCGAAATAGCGTGCCGTCGTCGATCATGGTGCCAGTGTCGTAGCACATGGCGGTATAGACGACCTGGCCGACGGCAAGGCGGCGCACGTTGCGGGTCAGAGTGCGCTGCATCAAGGTCTCGGCGTCCGGTCCTAGTACCTCGAACTTTCGCAACGCGGACAAGTCCATGATGATGGCCTTCTCGCGGCAGGCCCAGTATTCGGCGATGGCCCCATGATTGGTGAAATCGTTGGCCAGCCAATAGCCGTTGTATTCCGTTAGATTCCTCGTCAATGCCGAAACCCGTGGGTGGAAACCTGTTTCTTTTGTCATCTCAACCTCTGAATCCGTTCTTTTCCGGTACCCGATAGAGCGCTTAAAGTCCTCGCCAGCCCCATAGACACGGACATGGATGTCCGTCGGGTTCCAGCCATTGGCAGCGTCGATGTCGCAGGGACAGGCCGACGATACACACACCAAGTCCTCAAGGGCCCGCATGAGCACAAAATCGCCTGGTCTTGACCATGGTTCTTCCAGGTAAAACTGGTTCAGGTCATCAACGATGGTGTTGTAGAAAAAATTCATCGCCATCCACCCGCGCCGTGGTGCTATCGGATAGGGTTCCAGCGCCGTGTTGAAATTGTCAGAGCAATTGGCATGGCCGGGATAGCCCATGTCCTCGTAATATTTAGCGGCGCAGGCGATACCGAAAGCGTCGTGGCGACTGCAGTTGTCCTGCACCAATTCGATCAGGGGCCGCATGTCCTGGTCGTAATACTTGGCCATCAGCCCTGGTTGGGGATAGCCCTGACCCATCAGGCTGCGGGTTGTCGTCACGTCGAGACAGCGTTCTATCCCCTTGTCTAACGTGTCGACGGGAAAGACCTGAAAATCGGAACATTGGCGACCATCGACATCGATGACCTGAATCCATTCGCCGGCTTTGACTTCGTAAGCGTCTGCGGTGGCGCGACTGACACGAAGTTCGTTCAGTGGATCGGCAAGAGGTTCGGGCACCCCTGGGCCTTCCGACAACCTCCGGCTTGGGTCGGCGCGCTCGATCCAGACTTCCAAATCCGTCGGCGGCGTCTGTTCCTCGGGTGTCATGGCCTGGCCCGGCGCGGCAATCACGGCGATGCCATCCATCTCAACCATGAAGACACTTTCTTCCTTGGCTCGGCTATCGTGGCCGAAAAGATGTACGGTCGACAGATCTCTCTGGGTGACTCCGAAGCGTGCCATTTCCCTGCCCACCCTCTTTGAGGCGGCAATATTCCCAAACCAAGGACTCGGATCCGATGTTGTCGCTCCGAGCAGGACAGAATCCCCCCGGCTCTTGCTAAGGGCGAGGAGTTCCGCCGGCTGGCGTCCTTCGATATCAATCACGCGCAAGCGGTCACCGGCGAAAACCTCAATGGTAAGGGTGCCGCCCCCACGTACCCTGAAGCGTTCGACCCCCGGTTCCAGAGTTTGAACCCCAGGGCGGAGAATTCGTGGCCGATTGGGGATTGCGGAGAGCTCGGTCATCAGATAATCCCCAAAGCCTTTTTGCGCTCAGCCGACCAACGCAGAATCAGATGATCGACGGTTAACCCGATAAAGGCCACACACAGGCCAAGCATCAGTCCGTTGCCTGTTCCATTTTTATCCGATAGGGCTTTCAAAATGTATTGGCCAAGATCATCTGTACCAATCATCGCTCCAATAATGACCATAAATAAGGCAAATACGACGGTTTGGTTGATACCCAGCATGATGTGAGGGAAGGCAAGCGGCAATTCAATTTCGAACAATCTTTGCAAGCGATTGACGCCTGACATCGTGCCGGCATCTTGTAAAGACCGCGGTACATTTCGAAGTCCCTCGACCGTATAGCGGGTAGAGGGAATAGTGGCGTAGATAATGACGGCTATTAACACCGATGTATCGGTTACACCAAAAAGCATAATGACTGGAATTAAATAGATGAACGAAGGAAAGGTCTGAAGGGTGTCACAAACCAACAAAATGAATTTTGTCGCAAAGGCTTTTTGAGCACATAAAGAACCGACAACGATACCAATAACAGCGGATACGATTACCCCGAAAGTTGTCATGTAAGCCGTGATCAAGGCTCTGTCCCACCATTCGGTCGTTGCAATAAATAATAGGAACCCGCCAACGACGAGCGCCGATCTGATGCCGCCGATGATGTAGCCAACCCCCATCACCAACACAAAGGTTGCCGATACCGGCATGCTCAGATAAGCGTTTTTCATTGGCAACAGCACATAAATAATCAGTGCCTTATTGAAGCCTTGCAGGCCCTGGTACCAATTGTTCACCATCCAATCGACACCCGACTGCCAGAAATTTTCTGTCGTAATGCCCTTGTTGTGTGGAATGAGATAAAAATAGTTAATGCCGTCTTTGAAAAGCAAGCTACCTATGTATGCCAATAAAATTCCGCTTATTAAGACGCCACCAAGAATGAGAGGATATTTATGACGCTTCATAAAAGAAAGGTCGGCGAAATAGTCGATTTGCTTGTTTGCCCAACCTAAGGACAATTTGTCCAAGACCACGGCAATGAGCACAATGCATATGCCCAATTCCAGGGCTTGGCCAATTCTTAGCTGATTAAGGGCGAGCAACAGATTGAAGCCAAGGCCTTTCGCGCCAATGAAAGAGGCAATGACCGCCATCGCAAGGCATTGCATAATCACTTGGTTTACGCCGATCAGGATTTGGTGTCTCTCACTCGGAATCAATACCTTGAACAAGAGCTGGTATTTGTTGCATCCATTCATTATGCCAGCTTCGATCACTTCGGGGGCGACCGATTTAAGCCCCAACAAGGTCAGACGAATCATGGGCGGGGTTGCAAATATCACGGTTGCAATGGCTCCGGCATGATCGCCAACCCCAAAGAAGACCGTGACCGGCACCAAATAGGAAAAATGCGGCATCGTCTGGGCGATATTCAGCAAGGGCATCAAGACCGCTTCAGTCGACCGGCTCTTATAGGCCCAAACACCAAAAAAAAGACCCAGCAAAACAGAAAGCGGCGCCGCGATCATGACAAATGAGAGCGTTTCCATCGCGGGCTCCCATTGACCAAAAACAGCGATATAGATCGTCGCGAAGCCTGCTAATATTGCAAGCCATTTGCCGTTGAGCGCATAGCCCAGAGCGATTGCTGAACCTGAAACCACGGTCCATGGTAGGGCGGGCCATTGAGCCCAGCTATTTTCACGAACGTAGTCCCAACTCGTGAAAGCGACGATGGTCTTCACGCCTCCCAAAAGAATTTCACGAACGAGCTCAATGCAAAAAAGCAAAGCCCCGGAAAAGGATCTGGTAATTTCCTTCAGTAGCGCCGTTTCTTCATAGTCTTCAATTTCGACGTTATATATTTCGATGGGAATCCATTCGAACATTAAGAAATCGACCGAATTATTCAAGATCGCCGGGACTCCGGCTAAGTAGGCCGGTAGCCGCCACAACATATTGTCTTCCGATGGGCCGACTGAAAAACACAGAACGAAGAACACAATCAACAAAGTGATGAATTGTAACAGTTTTGAATGTCTTGTTATTTGGTTCATGATCATTCGCCCACCACTCGACCGGCCCTCAATGGGGCTGCTCCGGAGCTCCAAACAGAATATGAACGATTGATTTACTGTTGAGGATGCCAATCGTCTTGTCGTTGTCATCAATAACCGCGACGGGTTTTGGTTCGTTCAATACCGCTTCGGCAACGGTTTCAATGATGGCGTTATGGGGAACTCTTAATTCACTTAAATCGGACAAGTCGCCAATTTCTTCCATGACGTTCTTACATTTCAGAACCTTCTCTCGAGGCACATCATTTGTGAACCTGGCGACATAGTCGGTCGATGGGTTGAGGACAATCTTGGCGGGGGTGTCGATTTGCTCGATTATTCCGTCTTTCATAATGGCTATTCTGTCGGCCAGCCGCAGGGCCTCATCAAAATCATGCGTGACAAAGAGGATGGTTTTGTGAAGCATTTCCTGAAGTCGCATGAATTCGTCCTGCATTTCCTTTCTTATCAACGGATCAAGCGCTGAAAAGGGCTCATCCAGGAACCAAAGGTCTGGCTCTACCGCCAACGACCGGGCAATACCAACACGCTGTTGTTGGCCACCCGATAATTGTCTTGGGAAATAATTTTCACGCCCACCAAGACCGACAAGCTCGGCCATGGCCATGGCTCTTTCAATACTGTCTTGAGTACCTATCCCTTTTACTTGCAAAGGGAAGGCAATGTTTTCCAGTACGGTCTTATGGGGCAATAAGGCAAAGCTTTGAAAGACCATGCCCATCTTGTTTCGCCGAAGCTCAATCAGGTCCTTGTCTTTCATGGCGAGTAAATCTTCGCCATCAATAAAAATGCGTCCGGCCGTTGTATTTGTCAGTCGCGAAATACAGCGAAGGAGCGTTGATTTTCCGGATCCGGACAGACCCATAACGACCAACATTTCACCTTTGTTGACCTCAAAAGACGCATTGTTGACGCCAAAAATACAGCCCGCATCCTGAAACTCTTTGACATCAATATTGCCATTTGAATTCAGCGCCATTTTATCGGCATGTTCGCCAAAAATTTTATAAACTGAATCGCACTTTATGACGGGATGGTCATCATTGTTGGTAGATGCTTTGGAACTACTGCTGATCTCGTTAGCCATTTTTTGATCCTTGCGTTTTCCCATCTAACCAAGCGGAAAGATACTCAAAATGCGGTGGGTAAGGAACGTGCCATCCCTCCCCCAGATACGAGAGTCTAGGGGAGGGGTTGGCAATTCCAAAGCACTCCCTTCTGGAAGCGCTGGAGCGTCGCTATCTCGGCCTTATTTGGTAAAGGGTTTCCAAACATTTTCGTTGTCGGCCAGCCATTTTTTGGCAGCATCTTGATGGCTCAATTTATCAACATCGACGAGCGCCGCCATTTGGCCGATTTGCGCCGTCGAGAAAGATAGTTTGCTAAAGGCCGTATAAGCTGCCGGATGTGTTTTCGGGAACTTATAGTTTGCCGCCTTCTTCAACCACCCTTTCGGTGAACCACAACTACCATCGCCTCCGTCTGCAATCCTGCAACCGTCTTTGTAGGGAGGGAACTCGATAAAGTCGAAACCCTCGGCATCCGTAAAGTTGGGTGTCCAGTTGAACGTAATAATACCGCGGCCTTCTTTCTTTGCGGCGGCAAGCTCAGCCCATATTGCATCCGCAGAGCCTGCAAACTTAACGACAAACTTATCGCCAAGCCCAAGGGCTTTAATGCGATTTGGCATTAAGTCTCCATGCCAGCTTTGAGGCCCCTCCAAGATGCGACCCTTGCCGCCGGAATCCGCTGTCGCGAATACTTCGGGACAGTTTTTCAAGGCTTCCCAAGAGGGGAGACCCGGGCATAGGTTTTTCTCGACGACATAATGAGGAACACCCAGTTCTTCTAAAGTCGATGCCGAATGCGTTCCGGCATCAATGACGCCGCCTTTTGCCATTGCATTGTAAAAGGACTTGCCGAAAGTGCTTTGCCAAACTTCGTGCGATATCGTGATATCGCTATTGCGGATGGCTTCATAAACCGCCTGAGAATCTGCCGGGACATATTCGACGGTGCTGCCTATGCTTTCAAAAATCCCGCCAATAACATAGGCCATCACAACCTGGCTCGACCAGTTATGGGTGGGGATTCTAATGGGTTTGCTCGAGTCTTTCGCCAGTGCTTGACTTGTAACTGCGGTCAATATTATCGCGAAAGCCCCTGCAACCACTTTACTTCTAAATTTTATCACTTTTGCTCTCCTTGTTTCAGCGGCATTTCAGCCGCAAGTATCATTTCAATCTGCTTTTTTTGCAGTTTTACATCGGCTCGACCTAGGGGTGATCCTTGTTCCACATCGGATACCCTCAGTCTCCCCAGGTTACGGAATCATGGCCTTAAATTGATGGCTCGCTTCGTTTTTGCCCTCGTTATGTTGGTTTTATGCCACAGTACCCGACTTAATAGGATAAAGCCCTGAAGTGATTCATACTTTGAGATTCTCCGACCAAAGAAAGTCTCAAAATATGCAGCAATTACTTGG
>Ga0233447_1002035_pt1 | contig 15205 bp, 14 predicted proteins | sample SI_124_October20_3_FD_183014 | JGI IMG/M metagenome (GOLD analysis project Ga0233447, IMG submission 183014) | Seawater microbial communities from Saanich Inlet, British Columbia, Canada - SI_124_October2016_135_MG | ecosystem: Environmental > Aquatic > Marine > Inlet | place: Canada: British...
TCTTGAATGCTGAGCTATAGGTTGTTCGTTTTTTACTCATGTTTTTTACTCCGAATTGTTGGGTTAAGTTTAACTCGTTCGAAATAAGAAATCTTAATTTGTTGTCTTAATTTGTTGGGGCGTTATATTCGTATTAAAATCCATTGTTAATATGTTAGCTGTTTATTTAATAATTTTGAATTTATTTCTAAATTCAACAAAATATCCACTATTCTAGGGGATGATTTTCCATCTCCGTATGGATTACTTATATCTGTTATTTTTCTTCTGAAATCTTTGCTAGATACTTCTAATATTGCTTCCTTTATATCACTTTCATTAAATTCAACATTTATAACATTTTTTGCTTGAAGCCTTCCATCCTGCCTTCTGCCAACATTTATCGCTGGAAGATCAAAAGTTGGCGCTTCTAATAATGCAGAACTTGAATTTCCAATTATAAAGCTAGCATGCTTCATTAAGTTAGCATACGACTCCCTATCAACATTCCTTTCAATATGTATACTATGATAATTAATGGAATCTATAGCATCTAAAATTCCAATACTTCCAGCATCATTGTTAGGGTAGATAAGGACAATTTGCATACTTAAACTAATTAATGCATCTAAAACGGTAGTCATTTGTTTTTCCGAATCTTCCGACTCTTCCGTAACAGAATGTTGAACCAATAAACAGAAAGGGCTGCTACAATCTAAACCAAACTTCCTATATAAATTATCCCTTGAATCATATCTATACATAGAGAATTCATCCAATTGTGGCGCACCAGTATTAAATACTCTAAATTCTTGTTCTCCCATACTTAACAACCTATTCTTTGCATCTACACTAGATGCAAAGTGAATGTGTGCAAATTTTGTAATAGCGTGCCTACTCATTCCATCTATATTTCCAGATAATTCACCTGCCTGTATATGTGCTACCGGAATATTCATATGTGCACCAGCTATTGCGCCAATAAGTTGCTCGCCTCTATCTCCGGCCAGTAAAATGATATCGGGTCTATCATTTTTTAAAATATCTGACAATGATTGTAAAAAAATCCCCAATGATTTTGTCATACTAGAATTAGAATATCCAGACATGGACATATCTATCTTATATTTGACCTCAATATTGTCATGATGGAAGTTATTTATTGCATATCCAAATTCAGGCGTTAAAAGCATATTTGTTGCGACAATAATATATTCTAATTTATCATTATCAGATATAGTATTTATTATTGGCCGTATATACCCATACTCCCCCCTAGAGCCAGTTATAATCATTATCTTTCTATTCATACTATCACCTTATACATGCCAATTATATAACACTAGAATCAAGATAACTTTGGGTCTCGTCTCTAAAGTTATCTAGACTCAAAATTAAATATCATAATTCTATTTGACTCCATTTAATAAGTGTGTCTTTGTCAATATCTACTTTAGCAATTGAGCCAATAATTTTTCCAATATCATTTGAGGGAATTCCTGTCCCAGGCCTCTTGGTCCAAACCATATCTTCAGTTATTTCTTTTCCCTTGGGTATATCTTGAATTGCAACAACAGATCTAAATGCCCACTCTCTTATTTCTTTCTCTTTTTCATGAATTTTCTTCACATTTCCCATTGATAATTCAATCTTTCTTACACCATCAACAAGATTGCTCAAGTCATGAAAATCAATGGATACACTCTGATCTGGACCTGGCATATTTTTATCAAGTATTACATGTTTTTCAATTATTTTAGCGCCAAGTGCAGCAGCTGCAAATGATGTGTAAAGATCAGGAGTGTGATCGGAGTGACCAATAGCAATATCTGGATATCTTTTTTTCATTGTTTGGATATTTAATAAATTCATATCACTATATGATGGTGGATATTCTGAAACACAGTAAAGAAATGACAAATCATTTACACACGATTTTAATGCATTGTAAGTTGCATCAATCTCTTTATATGTTGACATTCCTGTTGAAATAATCATCGGCAAACCTAATGCAGCAATCTTTAATAAACTAGGTATATCTGTCATTTCGCCTGAACCTATTTTAAATCTTTTTATATCTGTATACTCAACTAACTCTAAAGATGCCTTGTATGAAAATGGTGTACATAAATACTCTATGCCAATTTTTTTGCAATAACTCGATACTTCAGAGTGTCCTTTAATATCCAAAGCATTCTTTATTAAAAAATCATAAAGGGGTTCGTTCATATTCCCAGATTGCGGGATGTCTTTTAACATCTCTTCATCTGGAAGATGATGTTGATATTTCACCGCGTCTGCACCAGCAATTTTCGACCTTAAGGCCATCTCTTTTGCTAGCTCAATAGACCCAAAATGCTGATCTCCAGCCTCAGCTATTATAAAAATTCTGTCATTCATATCATTCTATTTCATTTTATGTAGGACTTGGTTTACTTTTTTATGCATAGCTACTGCTTCAGCTCTACCATTTTCATCATCTGAAGCTAATCCAAATTTAGGGTTATTGGCTAATTTTGACATACTACCGGGAATACAGGTAAGTACATTCTCCCAATTTTTGTCAATAATATCAAGTAAAAAATCAGAGCCAAACTGATGGATTTCTTTACCCCAAAATGGAACTTCCAGGCCTCGTATTTCGGGTATCGATTCAATCAATTTCTCATAAAATTTATGCTCATTTGATTTGTCATTATCAGCTAAAGATGGAGCTGTCGCATATGCACATAAAATAATTATTGTTAGAAAACAAACTATCCTGTATAAAACTCTAGACATGGGACATTATCACCACTTATTTTTACACGAGAATTCTTGTCGTATACTCTACACTCTGACAATCCACCAGTAAACAACCATTGACCACTATTTAGTTTAAAACCTAATTGAATTGAATTATTAATAAAGTCACAAGCCACTTGATGCAAGCCGCCTATCAAGAAATCTGTTGAACACTTTTCAATTGTTATTGAATTCACTTTAATATCTATCATGCTACCATTAATAAATTCTAAAAAAGGCATTTCCCTGCTAATTAAGCACTGTCCAGACCCACAACAATCCGAAATTAGAGCCTGGACGCCAAATTCTGAAATATTTGAAATAAAAGATTGTGGATATTCTATTGCAAGCGCTACAGAGTCAATATATTTTGACAAGTCATTTGGATAAACTTTACTATCGATACTTTGTATATTTTTATTAAGCTTTAAGGCAATCTCGATTTCGCCGCAATGTAATTTTATATCTTGCGCTTTAGTCATGATGCATCCATTAAAAATTGGACCCCAATATAATTCATTGGTATTAAATAACTCTCTTGTCTTTGAATTTGTCCCGCCTAGTTTCCAACCTGATACAACTAGACCTAAATTACTTATAACATTTTGTTGTACCTGATAGGCGTCATATATAGAAATATTAGAAAAACTCTCTTTATTAAGATTTTTATTTATTATATTAAATTTTCTTGATGTAACTATTTCTTTAGTTATTTCGGTAGAATTAAGCATCATCTTTTATTGCTAATAATAAGAGCTTGACAGGCCTGAAAATCCATTTCTTCGCTTACTTTAAAACTTCTTAAGTGGTTGATAGGATGAAGTAATCGAACATCTCCCATTACAGAATATCCGAGCTCATCAAACCTTTTTTTAAATTTTCTAGCATCCCAAATAGTTATAGCCCAATTAAGAATTTTAACTTTTTTATTGTCTTGACTTGGACATAGCTGCTCGTTTACTCTAATATTCACTGGCAATCCATCACAAAATGTCTGCATCTGGGTTTCATTACATGTAATTAATGTATCACAATCTGAATTCTGATATTCTAATACTGCATTAGCTATATCGGTAGACTCGATTAAAGGGCAAACAGGGTTTATCATAATTAATGTATCCGGATTAAGAGTATTAATTATATCCATATTAAATTGGTCGCTAGATGCAGTATCACTGGCTAAAAAAAAATTTCTTTTGTAAATATTCAGTTGGCTATACTCTCTATTCACATAATCTATTATTTCCTCAGAATCTGTATTAACATAAATATTATCAGTAACCCCAGACATTAATGCTGCTTTAATTACATAGGAGATCATGGGGCTTCCTGCCATTAACCTGATATTTTTTCTTGGGACGCGCTTACTCCCCTCTCTCGCAGGTATATGTAAAACAACCTTCCCTAAATTTTTCATATCCTCTCTTTATTGTTTACCTAACATACAAAATAAAATTAGTTTAGGTAGTGATTTTATTATCGCCCTAACGCCTAAATAATATTAACTATATACGTTATCTATTAACTTCATTATTTCTAATGCATCATTACTTGTACCATTTTTAACAGCAGATATACCATTTATTGCTTCGATAAATTCTTTCAATTCTAGCTCCCACGACTTATCATATTCATAATATGTAATTGACTCTTTGGGCTTTCCCATGGCGAAAGTAACATCTTCAAATTCACGCTTACCAATAATCATTGTTTCTGGTGCGTAACTTCTGGTGGAAGACAAAATTCCATCTAAATTGATATATCCATTCTCAAATGCCATTTCAAGAAGAAATTTATGCTTCCATTGAGTGGCAGAAGAGTGAAGTGTGGCTATAACATCATTTTTAGACTTTAAAGTTAAAAATGCATTATCCTCACACTCTACATTCCAAAATGATGATGATAGATGCGAGCTCAAACACTCAAACTCATCATTGGAAAAATACCTAAAAAGATCAACCATGTGAATTCCCTGATCTAGGAGAATCCCTCCACCAGAAAAGTTTTTATAATTTCTCCAATTATCATGAAAGTCAATACTTCCTGCTTTTCCATATACTCCACGCATCCATAACATTTTTCCTAGCTTGCCATCATTAACAACTTTCTTTGCCTCCATGACTGAGTAATGAAATCTATGATTAAATCCGTATTTAAGAACATTTCCAGTTTTCTTCTCAGTCTCAATTACCTTCCTCATCTCTTTAGAAGTCATTGAAGGGGGTTTTTCACAAAAAACGTGTTTTCCTGCATTAAGTGCTTTTATAACATACTCAGCTGCAACCGAAACATAGGCGGATACTATAACAGCATCAATATCAGTCGTTAATAACTCGTCAAAAGAATTGCATTGAACTATATTCGTATCATAATGAGCATACTCTAACACTTCATAAATAGATATAAGTTTCGCATCAGGAGAATTTAATATAGATTCTTCTCTGATTTTTCCCATCTTGCCATAACCAGCAATGCCAAATTTTATTTGCTTCATTTTTTTGATATTTTTTATAAAAAATTCAATGGATCTTTTGAGTTTTCAAGTCCTTCAATTGCAGCCATACCCATTGCAAGTATAGCTTCTTCAGTACTGCCACCAATATGTGGTGTAATTAACACATTATCCATAGTGGCAAAACTTAAGTCGACTGGGGGCTCAACCTCAAAGACATCAAGCGCTGCACCAGTAATTTTATTGTTAATTAACAACTCCTTTAATGCGACTTCATCAATTAAACCACCTCTAGCTAGGTTTATCAAAACAGAGTTATTTTTAAGAAGGTTAAGTTTGTCACTATTCAGTATATTCTTGGTGGACTTATCCAAAGGTAAGTGGAGTGTCACTATATCAGATAGGCTCATCAATTCGTCAAGTCCCACAGGGGTAACCTTATACCTTACATAAAAATCTTCAAAATCTAAAATATCATAAACTAAAATTTTACAATTAAATGGTTGTAATAATTTAACTAAATCTTTACCCACATGACCACAACCGATAATTCCTACAGTGCAATTTGATAATTGTCGACCTTTAACTTGATACCACCCTCCCTTTCTTACTTCAGCATTAGCAAATACTGTTCGATGTAATAAAGCTACGGAATAAGAAATCACTAGTTCTGATACTGATCTTTTATTTACACCCCCAGTCCAACCTAAATTTACACCATATTTTTTCATAGCGTGGAGATCAATCATATCCAAGCCTACACCATATTTTCCAATCACTTTGAGGTCTGGTAATTGTTTTAGAATTGAGTCATCAATTTTTTCTAAAGCGGTAATTGCTTTTTCATATCCACCTAAAAACGCTACCAAACTATCACCACTCAATGATAAGCCTTCATCATTAAACTTAGTATCTGGGTAGCGCTTTAACACTTCCTTTCTTAATACAGGATGCTTTGAAAAAGAACGTGACGCAATTACTAAAGATCTCATGGTTAAGTCACCTTGCCGTTACCATATTTAGAAAAATATTCATTAATGGCTTTAGATAATTTTTTATTATTATCGTACAGTCCTATTGAAATATTTCCATTCTTATCTGGCAAAATTAAGCGCAGCTGTGTGGCACTATTCTTTTTATCTTTTTTCAAAGCAGATATAAGTAACTGTGTATCAATCTTGACATGGCGATAAGAGGTACAATTTTTATCCATTACGGAATGCATACGCTCAAAATGTTCTTGTGTTGACACTCCAATATTTGCCGCGAAGTAATTTGCAATATCCATCCCAATGGTAACCGCAACACCATGTGGAATCTCATAATTTGTCGCTGTTTCAATTGCGTGTCCAAAGCTATGACCATAGTTCATTACGTTACGTGGCCCAATATCAAATTCATCTATCTCAATTAATTTCTTTTTCATTAATAGCGACCTATGAATAAATCTCTCCATCATATTGAAATCAGTCATTATCTCATCGTATGAACTCGCTATCTCATCAAAGCTCTCTGGTGAATTAATTGCATGCACTTTAATCATCTCCCCGATGCCAGAATGAATCTCTTTTTTTATTAGTGTATGTAAAAAATCAACATCTATCACAACCCTCTTAGGCGGGGTAAAGGTACCTAAAATATTTTTTACATCACCAGAGTTAATGGAAGACTTGGAACCAATACATGAGTCTGATTGTGCTAGCAATGTTGTCGGATAAAACACCCAGGGTAAGCCACGCATCAATGTTGTGGCTAAAAAACAGGTGATATCCTGAATAATGCCACCACCTATAGCAACCAATGTTTGTTCCCTCCTAATATTTAGTTTAACTAACGCCTTAATATAATCTGGAAAATGACTCAAAGATTTATTCTCTTCGTTAGCTTCAATAATCAATACTCTAGAGTTGAGGATATTTTTTAGGCGCTCTCTATATAGTTGGGCAATATTTTGATCAATTATATAAACAGCATCTTCTATTGGATTACTATTTAATAGGTCTATCCCGCCGCGGACAAAACTAACGGAATATTCACCCTTGTGAGATTGAATTGTAATTTGACTAGACACGTGAAAAACCTCCATCAATCATTATATTTTGTCCAGAAATATAAGTATTTTCCTCGCTTACTAACCAACTCACTAATGATGCAATTTCGTTCACTCGCCCTAAGCGCTTCATAGGTATGCTTTTTTGTATTTTAGCAATGCCTTCCTCGCCCAATACACCTCTTGTTAAATCTGTATCGATAAACCCAGGTCCGACACTGTTTGCCAAAATACCAAATTCTGAAACTTCGGCCGCAAGCGCTGCAGTCATACCATCTAGACCAAATTTACTTGAAGAATATGGCGCGCGATATTCTTTAGTAATATTTCCAAAAATAGAGGTTAGGTTGACAATCCTCCCCCAATTGTTTTGTTGCATGTTGGGAATAACAGCTTGACATAACTGGAATGGGGTTCGCAGATTAACTCGTAAAATTTGATCAAAATCCTCGATATCAATTAAAGCAAATTCTCCAATTTTATTAATCCCTGCGTTATTTATCAAAATATCAATCTTCTGCTCTTTTAAAAAAATAATAAATTTTTTAACTGACTCATCATTTAAAAAATCTACAGAGCGGTAGATTGCACCATCAGGGTAACTAGATTTTTCTTTCGTTCCTGTAACAATAACCTCCATACCATCATTTATCAATCGCTCTGCAATTGAAAAACCAATACCTCGAGTGGCGCCAGTTACAACTGCACGATATTTTAATTTAGACATATCAGTTAATTTTTTAGAAAGTGTATCAAATAATTTGATACCATATGATCCAATACCATATGAGCATCTTCAGCTGGCCCATACTCACCTTTATTTGTAGGCACATGCACAGAAATATCAGCCTTTTCTTTTAACTTTCCACCATCAAATGCAGATAACCCTACTGTTGTAGCACCCTTTCTCTTTGCCACATCAAAAGCATTTAATAAATTTATTGAATTTCCAGATGCTGAAATAGCAACAACTACATCTTTCTCTTGAAGTAGCACTTCCAATTGTTGACTAAATATTTTTTCAAATCCATCATCATTGCCAATTGCTGTAATAATGGCGTTGTTATCACATAGGCTTATAACTCTAAAGGGCTTCTTGAATTCTTTTGTTCCAATTGCAATATCGTTAGCAAAGTGACTTGCTGTAGCAGCACTCCCACCATTACCAATAAAATAAATATTTGATCCATTTTCTCTAGCATTTAGCAATATATTCACAAAATCTTTTATTTGATTCATTGAAATAGACTTAAGTATATTGCACAAATAATCTATGTACTCAACACCAAAACTTTCAACATCTACATTTTTACTCGCTAATGACTTCATTAAATTTACCTTGTTGAATGACCTTACCATTACTTAATTTATAAATTCGATCACAATGTTTTATAGTGCTATATCTATGCGCAATTATTATCATTGTGATCTTTCCATGTAATTTTTTAATTTCTTGAATAATCTCTTTCTCAGTTTCACTATCTAGTGCACTTGTAGATTCATCCATAAAAAGAACTGTCCTTTCAAAATAAAATGCTCGCGCCAAGGCGACCCTTTGCTGCTGCCCTCCTGACAACCTAATACCGTCTTCTCCAATTTTAGATTCTATACCAAAAGAAAGATCACAAATCAAATCAGACAATTGCGCGCGCTCCAATGATTTTACAACTTTATTATCATCAATATAGTTGTCATTGATGCCTAATGCAACATTTCTCCTTAAAGAGTCATCAAGCAAAAAAACCTTTTGTGGTATATACGCTATATTTTTTTGCCACTCATGATTATGACCTTGCAACAGCTTATTATTATAAAAAATATCTCCAGACATTGGCGCTATAAGACCTAACAAAATATTCATTAAGGTTGTTTTTCCTGACCCAGAAGGGCCAATAATACCAATTGACTCGCCTGCATTAATACTAATAGAAACCATATCAATAGCGTTTGAGTTTGAGTTAGCAAAGCTATAAGATACATTGCTCACAATAAGTTTTTCAAATGGCTTACCCTTCCTTACATCTTTAACATTGTCGTCGTGTATTTTTAAATCATCTTGATACTTAATATCTTTATACAACAAAGATACGGAATTTCTAGCATATCTAATCTTAGCTATACCATTGGATAAGCTATTCGCAATCGGAAGCAATCTAACTGAGGCTACCCCAAATACTAACAATGTTTGGAATACAGATTGTGTGTTTTTCTCTATATATATTGTCATATATACTAATAATACAACAAAGCCAATTATTAAAACTTCAAATAAGAACCTAGACGATGTCCCAATAATCCGTGATTTTGCTTGGGAGCTTGTAAAACTTATTGACAATTTATTTACTTTATCATAAAAATAAGACTCTTTTTTTAAAAGTCTTATTTCTAATAAACCTTTAATACTTTCCTTAATAGATTGAATCAGTAAAGAGGCGGAAGTATTAGTCTCTGCTCCATAATTTTTCAATTTCTCTTTAAAAATCCTATCATATAAAAATATTAAACTACCTAATAAGAATAAAAATAGCGTCAAAGCATATATATTAGTAATTGCTAAAAAAAAGATAATTACTATTGCAACAAGCATATCCCCTATTATTCGCAATAATGGCATTAACGCATTGTCAGTATAATGAACAACTAATGTCTGCATACTATGTATATATTCTGAACTATTGCGATTGACATGCTTTGAATATGGCATTAATTGATATGACTTCATTAAAAAAGCGCGCAAACTTACCTGCTGCTTTTGAGAAAACAATATAATCTTATAATTTATCCATATAGCAATAACTGCCTTTATAAAAAATACAAAAAACAGGATTAACCCAAAAATATTTGTCACCTGTTGGTAGTTTTTTGGATTCTCTATAAAGAAAGCCAGATATCTATCATAACCATCTATTGCACTTGGATCTATAACTATTGAAATATATGGACCTATTAACCCTATACCCAATACATCTATTATAGAAACAATTAAAAACAGTGCAATAAGACTTATTAAATGTTTTTTATCATATCTAGCAAGAAAAAAGATCTCATCAAAATATTTTTTCATTTATAAATCCTGTAATGATAAATACCCTTGTTCAATCAACCCATCTTCAATACTTTCCATGAGCGCATGTCCTGCGGTAATATGTGCCTCTTGAATTCTTCCAGTATCATTACTTGGCACAATGAACGCATGATCACAGTATTTCAAAGCCTCACCCCCTCCACAACCAAGAAAACCAAATACCTTTATATTCATTTTTTTTGCCTCTTTCATGGCATTAATTATATTTTTTGAACTTCCAGAAGTGGTAAGGGCAATTAAACAGTCTCCGCTTTTACCAAGAGTCTGTACCATTCGCCTATATAGCTCTACATATCCAAAATCATTACTGCAAGCAGTCATAGTGGACGAATCTTGAGCTAATGAAATTGCAGGAACTCCTTTTCGGTTATAGTTGGGACGCAGTCGTATCAACATCTCTGCAGCCAAATGTTGCGCATCTGCTGCAGATCCTCCATTTCCACACAGCATAATTTTTCCGCCTTTTTGTATCAAAATTGTAATTTGATTCTGTATTTCTTTGAGTTCGTCAAGTGCGCTTGAGTTTAATATTTTTACTTTGGTACTTATTGATTCTTCAAATATGCGTCGAATACTATCCATTATTTATTCCCATGTTAAAAGGTATTGAGTTTTTACAACAATAAACCCTTTCGAATAGCCCGCCAACTTCACTTGCGGGGAGTTTTTGTTCATTTAGCCATAATTTAACAGCATCCTGCTTTAAATTACCGTTAATTATCTTAAAAACATTATTTGATTTATTAAGTCTTTGATAAGTCATTGTAACTCTATCTTTTGGATATTTTGGTGAATTATTTTCAACTACAACACTCTTACTATTATCGTATAAATGTCCTGGAAATAATGATGCTACATGCCCATCCTCTCCAACGCTAAGCAAAACTATATCAAAATATCCAACATCTTTTAATATATTTTCATAATGAGAAGTGCAGCTATTAACATCCAACTCAGTCTGTATAAAATGTATATTTTCTTTAAGTATTAAGCCATTATTAAGCCAGGCCTTATTAATCATATAATCATTTCTATCTTTATCTCCAGCTGGAAAGCGACGCTCATCACCTAAATAAATATGCCATTTACTCCAATCAGACTCTGAATTACTTAGAATTTCATAAGTATTTAGAATGCTATTACCGCCAGTCAAAACTATTTTAAAGCTATTTCTTGACTTGATTGAAGCTTTAGCAACTTCCAAAATATCATTAGCCAATTTATTTGATAATTTATCAATATTTTTAAAAATTACCCAGTTATCTCTTAGCACGAATCAGCCTCCATAGATTCAATAAATAATCTTGGCAGGTGTTGTGCTTGATTTTTAAAAACATCCAAAATTTGCCTCCTACAGCTAGTGCCAGTCGCAATTAATATATCTTGGTCTTTAATTTTTTTCATATGAAAATTCAGAGAATTGTGTGCTATTTTTTCTGATATTTTTAAATTCTTATAACCAAAGTCACCTGCCATGCCGCAACAGCCACTATTTATAATTTCAACCTGAAGTTGTGGAATTAATGCTAATACTTTTATCAAATTACTTGTTTCCGCTAATACTTTTTGATGACAGTGTTCATGTACCCACACTTTAGAATTCAATGTATTAAATTTTGGTAACACTTCTAAACTATCTAATTTTAATAGTAACTCTTCAAATAATAAAACATTAAGCGGTTTGCCATGTATTAGATTTAAAGCCTCATCACGCCAAACTAATACCTCACTAGGCTCAATACCTACAATAAGGTCATTTTTAGAAATATTTTCAAGTTGAGAATATAACATTTTAAGTTCATTTTTAGCCTCATTAAGAAGTCCACAAGATATCATTGCCACAATCGAACTTTTGGGGGAGACAACCTTAATATTAACTCTGCACTTCTTTAATAAGTTAAGCACATCTTGTCCAATATTTACATCATAATATTGAGTAAACATATCAGCTATCATCCAAACAGTTGTGTTATAAATTTCATTATCAGACTCATGACCGCCCCACCAATCGTTCAACGACTCTTTTTGCAATAAAGGTGGCGGCTTCTCAAATCCAATAAACTTCTTACCAAGAAATGAACTCTGTAAAAAATTAAATATATTAGGGGCCTTAGATCCGATTTTTAAAACATTTCCTAAATTCTTTATATGCCATAACTTAAAATAATTACCTACATTTCTAATCTGAAATAAATATTCAGATTTCAATCTAGCCATATCAATATTTGCTGGGCACTCACTTTTACACGCCTTACAAGACAAGCATAAATCTAACGCCTCTTTTAATTCGCTATTTTTAAGATTTTGAGCAGGATCTGATGAAGATAACGCCTTTCTTAATAAATTTGCACGACCTCTAGTTGAAAACTCTTCGCTTCTAGTTGCTCTATATGATGGACACATGGTACCGTCTGTAGATTTTCTACACACGCCCGCTCCATTGCATTTCTCTGCAGCATAGTAAAAAGACCGGTCACTTGTCCAATTAAAGGCAGTTGGTAAATCTACTCGATTAACAACAGTGCGCAAGTCTTCTAATATACTTTTATTAGTTAGGATCACACCTGGATTAAATAAATTATTTGGATCGAATGTATACTTTAAATTAACAAGGTATTGATATACAACCGCCCCAAACTGTTCTTTTAAAAATGGAGCTCGAACTCTACCATCTCCATGCTCACCTGATAGAGATCCGTGATATTTTTTTACAATTTTTGATACTTTTTTAGCAATTCTACGCATTGCCTCTTGATCTTTCTTTTTAGAAAGGTCGAGTTCAGGTCTTATATGAATTAAACCTACTGAAGCATGCCCATAATACACAGCATTAACATTATAAAATTGCATCAATGATTTTATTTCTTGATAGTACAAATACAACTTATCTATTGGAACTACGGCATCTTCAATAACTGCAACTGCTTTTTTAGGTCCAACTTTTCCCATTAATAAGCCTAAGCCTGCCTTGCGCACTTCCCATACCTTGTTCTCATCCTTCTTGAGGATTATTTTAACGCTATATGCACCATTAGAAAGCAACAGTGCCTGGCATTTACCTATTTTAGAATTAATGCCCTTAAAAGAATCGGAAAAAAATTCAATAATAAGCACTGACTCTGGGTTGTCATCAATCCATGCTCTATTTCTCCTCTGTTCGATATTATTCTTACTTGCATCCAGTGTTGGTTTATCGATATATTCGATGGCAGATGGGCTAAGTTCAACTAATTCTTTAACTAGATTCAGCGCTTGCTCGTCTGAAGAAAATTGCGCAACAATTAATTTTTTATGCTTCGGTAAGTCTACCAAATTTAACTTAGCCCTTACAATAACACCTAAAGTTCCCTCAGATCCACACATAAGTGTTGCTAAATTAAAGCCTTTACCATTTATATTAAATGGTTTATGTTGCCTAATTAACTCATCGAGTGCGTAGCCTATATTTCTTCTAATCAAACTCTTATCTGGAAACGCGCTAAGTATTCTATCATTATTATCTTTCAGTAAGTTTATAACAAATCTATAGATATCCCCCTCTAATGTTTTCAGATTTAATTTTGCATCTAATTCCTGCTCATTTAACTCTTTAAATTCAACCAAACTTCCATCGGATAAAATAACCTCAACAGATTTAACATGATCTCTTGTAGTGCCATAAAATATAGAATATGAGCCACATGAGTTATTTCCAATCATGCCGCCAATCATCGCTCTATTAGAAGTTGAGGTATCAGGGGCAAATTTAAGATTATACGGCTCTAAAAAATGATTTAAATCGTCCTGGATAACTCCGGGATCAACAGTAACCTCTCTCTTACTCTCTGAAAAATAAGTAATACTGGTTAGATGCTTTGAGATATCGACTAACACCCCACTTCCAATTGCCTGTCCTCCTATAGAAGTACCACCTGCACGCATCGTGAATGGTTGATTTTCACGTAATAAATTTCGTATACAGTGAATTAAATCATTACGATTATTTGGGTAAACTACCTTTTTAGGCTCTATCTCATAAATTGAAGCATCTGTAGTAATCAACATGTTTTAATCAATTATTGATAATATTTTTTATATACAGTTCTACTGATTTTGTTTCAGACCATCCAAGTTTTTTTGTTTTACTACACACTACTTCGGAACTCATTCTATTACCCTCTCTTTCTGGCAACATTTTTATTTCTGTATCAAATATATTTGCTATTTCTAATATTGAAAATGATTGTGAGCAGCCTATACCATAATTATCGCCATCACCTTTCTTTCCCACCATAATAAGGCCAGAAATAATATCATCAATATGTGTAAAGTTTCTTAGCTGGGTGCCAGGACTTACAACTGTCAAAGGCTCTCCATTTTTATACTTTTCTTTAAATAAAGCAATTAAGGTTGCATACTTTCCCGTGGATATCTCTCTCCCACCATAAACATTATAAAAATATGTAATTGCGTATTTAATTCCGAACCAATTTCCGTAATTTTCAACTAATTCTGTATTCGAGGCTTTTGTCCATGCATATGGACTCTGAGACCTTCCAAGGCCACCATCTCCAAACTTGGTACTACTTCCAGCGTAAACTAATTTCGATCCAAATTTTCTACAAAATTGCAATACAGCAAAAATTCCATCTTTATTACTACTCCATACCTTTTCAATATCATTAAAGCTTTGCTCCACTCTTGAATATTCTCCAAGGTGATAAATAACATCTGGATTACAGTCAATGAGATCTTCTATGTTTTTAGTATCTCCTTGCACATATATCACCCTATTAATATGATTTTCTTTTTTTCCAGTTGAGTAATTATCTAATGAGTAAACACTATTATTTATATTTTTAACTAACTCTTCACA
>Ga0233447_1002040_pt1 | contig 15172 bp, 13 predicted proteins | sample SI_124_October20_3_FD_183014 | JGI IMG/M metagenome (GOLD analysis project Ga0233447, IMG submission 183014) | Seawater microbial communities from Saanich Inlet, British Columbia, Canada - SI_124_October2016_135_MG | ecosystem: Environmental > Aquatic > Marine > Inlet | place: Canada: British...
TGGATGGCAACAATGACAAAATTTGATTTAAGTTATGCCTATCCATTTATGAGTTTGTCCTTTTTGTTAGTTTTGTTATTTAGTTCATTTTTTTTTAATGAACTAATAAATTTATATAAGATTGTAGGAATATCTCTGATTATGTTGGGAATTATAATTGGTATGAGAGGGTAGTAAAAGATTACTTAAAAAAAACTTGGTTTATTGCCTTTAACAGATTCCCACTGGTATGCCACTGGGAATCTATATGCATATGATAAAAGGAAATTATGAAAAAGATTTTGTTTGTTATTGCTGAGATGTTCTACAGTGAGCCAATTGGCGTTATGCAATTGTCAGCAATCCTAAAAAGACATGGACATAAAACTAAACTAACAATCTTAAGTGAAAATAGATTTATTAAGGATGTGATTCAATTTGAGCCTGATTTAATTGCTTACAGCACAATGTCCCCCGATGTTGGCATTTTTAAAATGGCAGATTCTCATTTAAAGGATTATTTACATAAGAAAAACAAACAAATTACTAGAATAATGGGAGGTGCACATCCGACCTATTTTAATTATATACTCGAAGAAATGCACTTGGATGCTATTTGTGTAGGTGAAGGTGATAATGCAATTTTAGAAATAGTTAAGAGAATATCTCAAAAATCAAATAATTATTCTAATATAAGAAATGTTATTTCTGTTGGAGAAAAAATATTTGAAAAAGAAATAATCAACGATTTAGATTCTTTGCCTTTCATAGATCGGGAAATTATTTATACAGCTGCTCCTGAATACAGAGATATTGCTATTCGGTCAATACTTACTTCTAGAGGGTGTCCTTATCGTTGTACATATTGCTTTAATCATTCCTATAACAAGCTTTTTAAAGGAGTTGGTAAAATAGTAAGAAGAGCCTCTGTAGATAGAGTGATCAATGAACTAAAATATGTTGTTAAAAATTGGCAACCAGTTAAAATAATTCGGTTCGGAGATGATACTTTTGTTTATCGAGAAGATAATTGGTTAATTAAGTTTGCTGAAGAATATAAAAAAGAAATTAATATCCCTTTTTATTGCCTAATGCGTTCTAATACGTTATCAGAAAATATTGCACAGCTTTTGAGGGAAGCAGGATGTGTGTCTATTGGTATGTCAATTGAAACAGGAGACGAACAAGTTAGAAATAATATTTTAAATAGAAATCTTCCAAATGAAGCTGTGCTAAAATCTTTTGAAATTGCATCTAAGTATGGACTTAAAACCTATGCCAATTGTATGCTTGGTATTCCAGGTACAAGACTCAAAGATGATTACTTAACAGTTAAATTTGTAAAAAAACTTAAAGTAACTGTTCCAACATTTGCAATTTTTGCTCCTTATCCTGGAACGGAACTAACAACTTACGCATTAGAAAATGGATTGCTAGATAAAATTGACGAGTATCCAATGCTTAATAATATTTCTATGCTCAAGTGCTATACAAAAAAAGAAAAAATAGAGCAATTTAGATTATCTCATCTCGGAACCTTATATTATTTTTTGCCACGCTTTTTGAATTTTTCCCTCAAGCCTTTAGCCAAGCTAAAGTTAACAGTATTTTATAATTTTATTGATTCATTATTAATTTCATATCTTCTTGGAGCAAAAATCTTTTTTAATCCATATCCAAAAAATTTAAAATATATACTCAAACATATTTGGAGAACGATATCCTATACAATGTGTATTGGTAAAAAAACACAATCTAAAACTCAATAAAAATGAGCTGAAAACTTAGACTATTAGCTTATATCCTGTTAATAGGTTGATATTAAAATTAAATGATAAATGATAAGAAAATAAAAATTGAATCAATTCTGAAAAAGGAACCAATCATAAATAGAGATAATGCTTATGTTTTCATTGAGCATAAAAAAATATTGGAAATTTCAGCTGGAAATTCACTAAAGGGTTATATACAAAGTTATTGTAAAAAATGGGGTGATCTATATTCACAGTTAGTTCTTATTTTAGGACCTGTTATATCTTCAATTAGGTTTAAAAAACTCCAAAAAACCCTGTTAGCAAAATATACTAAAGATAGTATTGTTCTATCAATCGGGTCTGGACCGCATGTATATATGGGGCGTAATGACATAATAAATTGTGATTTATTTGAATTCCCTAATGTTGACATTGTTTGTGAGGTATCTTCACTCCCTATCAAAGATAATTCTGTTGATTATATAATTAATGTTGCAATGTTAGAGCATGTAAAAAATCCTAACATAATTATTCAGCAAATGTTACGAGTTTCTAAGAAAGATGGTATAGTTCTTTGCTGGGTTCCCTTTATTCAACCATTTCATGCTGCACCAGAAGATTATTTTAGATGGACTAAAAACGGTGCTAAAGAATTATTCAAAGATTTTAGTAGTGTAGATGTAGGTATTGGAGCAGGCCCAACTTCCGGAATGCTTTGGATTGTTCAGGAATGGTTATCCTTAGTATTATCCTTTGGTAATTCAGCATTAAAAGACATTATCTTTCTAATATTAATGGTTTTGACATTTCCTGTTAAATACTTAGATATTATTTTTGAAAGATACCCAAATGCAGATAAGCTGGCATCAGGGTTTTACATATATGCAAAAAAATAATATACCATTTAATAAACCTTTTTTTTCAGGTAAGGAATTAAGATATATTTCTGAGGCTGTAAATTCTCACTGTAATATTTCAGGGAATGGTCTTTTTACAAAGAAGTGTCATAAGTGTCTAGAAAGTAATTTAAATATAAAAAAGGTGTTACTAACTCATTCTTGTACAGCTGCTCTAGAAATGGCTGCGATATTAGCTGGCATTCAACCAGGTGATGAAATTATAATGCCATCTTTTACTTTTGTCTCAACAGCAAACGCCTTTGTGTTGAGAGGTGGAGTGCCAGTTTTTGTAGATATTAGACCTGATACACTGAATATTGATGAATCTAAAATTGAGGCTGCAATAACAAAAAAAACAAGAGCCATTGTTCCTGTCCATTATGCCGGAGTAGCTTGTGAAATGGATACGATTATGGATATAGCACTAAAGTATAATCTTTTAGTAATTGAGGACGCAGCTCAGGCTATTTTATCTGAATACAAGGAAAGAAAATTAGGTTCAATCGGACATTTGGGCTGTTTAAGTTTTCATGAAACAAAAAATATTATTTCTGGCGAAGGTGGAGCTTTACTGGTAAATGATGAACGCTTTATTGAACGTGCAGAAATTGTCTGGGAAAAAGGGACAAATCGGCAGCAATTTTTCAGAGGTGAAGTTGACAAATACACGTGGACAGATATTGGATCGTCTTATTTACCAAGTGATATAATTGCAGCATTTTTATATGCTCAACTTGAGCATGCAGAAAAAATAACAAAAAAAAGAAGTAATGATTTTAATACCTATTACAGATTATTAAAACCTATTGAGGAGAGAGGATATATTCAATTACCATATATCCCTGATTACTGCAAACATAATGGACATCTTTTTTACACAATAACGAGATCTCATAGGGAACAGAAAAACCTATTATTATATTTAAATGAAAATGGAATTAATGCAGTTTTTCATTATATCCCATTACATTCTTCTCCAGCTGGAATAAAATATGGAAGAAGTTCTGAAAATCTTGAAGCAACTAGTAATACTTGCTCTAGGCTGATTAGACTACCATTATTTTATGAACTTACCATTAAAGAAATTTATAGTATCGTAAGAATAATATATTCTTATTTTGATACTTAAAATAAGCTTAGATCAATGGGAATCTTCATATTTGAAGAGGTTATTAATACGAAATGAAAAAAGAAATTATAAAAGATGGCCTTGAAACTATAGGCCGTCTTAGAATGCCAATGCTTCATTGGCTTAAAGATGTGCTCGACACTTATCATAATGAAAGCAATTCTCTTGCGTATTATGATCTGATCGCAGGCATATGGCTTGAACATTTTATGCATGTTGTTTATGCTGAATGGATAAAATCTCGGACAAAATTGCTCGAATCATATAAAGAACCTACTCTTGAACTCTCGACTACACCAGCTGAGTTTTACAAGCTGATTGTAAATTCTACTGATTATCACCTTAATTTAAGGATGGCAATTTATTCAATTCACAATGACATTAACTTATCGTTATGCTTGCAGAAAAAGGAAGACAAGCTTACAAACGGTGTCTTCATTTCTTCTCCATGGAATGCAAAGAAGATATTTAAAAAGATTCTATTTCGAGTAATATCTCGTAGTAATGCAAAAGTTCTTATTTGTTCCCCCGCTTTTAAATGCTCTCCAAAAGATTGGATACTAGCACTGTACAAATTACGTCACTTGGCACGCTATGATAACCTCGATGATTTTATTTCTGTTAGAATAAAATATGATCATAGTTGGCGCTATTCCAATTCCATTCATAGTGGCACATCAGATGATTTTTTAGGCGTTTTGAAATGTCTATTGCCTCTTTGCATTCCAGCTGTATTTCTGGAAGGTTTTAAAGAATATCGCGAAAAAGTTTTACTTCTTAATAAGGCTCAAGCCTCTATTGTATATACAGCAACGGGCTTAGATACGAATTTGACATTTAAGTTTCTAGTTGCTGAATGGAAAAAAAATGGAACTATTCTGCTTAATCATCAACATGGAGGCGGATACGGTATGTATGATCTTCACGTGCTTGAAGATTTTGAAAAACGTGTATCTGATTATTTTTATTCATGGGGGTGGACTAGTAAGAATAGAAAAGTTCTACCTTTGAGTGTTGGGATACCTAATTTGAGACATGCAAAGCGCAGCAAACAGATATTACTGAATTGTAATGAATGCCACAGAAATATTTATAGGCTTCATTTTTATCCTATGCCAGGAACTATGAAGAAGGTGATTAGTAATACAATTGATTTCGTCTTAGGTTTACCTGAACATAAAAACCTTTTAATTCGTCCCTACCATCATGATTGCGGCTGGAATTTCCTGAATAAACTTAAAAATGTAGCTCCAAATGCAAAATATGACACTGGTTATAGAAGACTAATATCCTACAAACGCTTTGCGGAAAGTCGGATTGTTGTACACAATGTCCATGGAACTGGTTGCTTGGAATCTTTGGCGTTGAATATTCCGACGCTTTGTTTTTTTGAAGCAGATATATATAAATTCAGAAAAGATGCCCGACCATATACGAAAGCCCTTGAAGAAGTTGGGATATTACATCGATCTGGCAAAGAAGCGGCTTTATTTTTACTTGGTGTTTGGAATGAGGTTGAGATTTGGTGGCAAAAACCGGAAGTACAAGAAGCCAGAAAAGCATTTTGTGAAAAATACGCAAACTTTTCGCCTAATTGGCCTCAGTTATGGAGAACTGAATTCAAACGCATTCTTTCACTAAATTCCAAATAACCTATGATAAAGCAACCTGTAGATTCATTAAAAAAACGCTATGCGGCCAAACTGTCCACAAATTTGGTGGGCCTTTTTATTGGCATGGTCATACAGACAATTATACCACGTGGACTCGGCCCCAAGGCTTACGGAGATTTCAGTTTTCTGTCAAATTTTTTTACGCAGATGATGCCTTTTTTTTCGTTGAGCACCTCAAACTGTTTTTACACTAAACTTTCACAGCGGCAGAACGACCCAGTGCTCATAAGTTTTTATTTTCAGTTGACAGGGCTTAGCTTTATTGTTTTATTTATATTTGTATTGACAAGTAATGCAACAGGGCTTTCTGACACCCTATGGGTCAATCTGAATATCAAATATGTTTATATGGCTATGGTTTGGGGGGTGCTGGCTTGGACTGCAAATCTCCTGACTCAAGTTTCAGATGCTTACGGACTGACAGTAAACACTGAAATTGCAAAGATAGTTCAGAACTTTATTGGTATGTGCGCTATTCTTGTTCTATTTTTTTTTAACCAGCTCTATCTTACCAGTTTCTTTTATTACCAATATGGGATGCTTTTATTCCTGATAACACTTTTTGTTTGGATAATAAGACAAAACCGTAGACATTTTTTTTATAATTGGTATTTAAAGAGAGATCAGATAAGAAGATACATTAAAGAGTTTTATCAATACAGTCATCCTCTTTTTATATATGCTTTTATCGGCATGTTTGTTGCTATTTTCGATCGTTGGATGTTGCAGAAGTTTGCTGGTAGCGTTCAGCAGGGTTTTTTTGGGCTGTCTTTTCAGATCGGAGCTATTTGTTTTCTGTTTACATCTGCTTTAACATCTCTTATTACCAGGGAATTTTCAATAGCATACAGCTGTAACAATATTAATGAGATGGCAAGGCTTTTTCGTCGTTACATTCCGCTTCTTTATAGTATGGCTGCATTCTTTGGCTGTTTTGGCTGTGTACAAGCTGGAAAAATAACATCTATTTTTGGTGGAGCTAAATTTTCTGGTGCAGTATTTCCGGTTGCCATCATGGCTCTTTATCCAATTCATCAAACTTATGGCCAACTCAGTGGATCGGTATTTTTTGCAGCCGGTAAGACAGGATTGTACAGAAATATTGGAGCTGTTTTTATGATTATTGGATTGCCAATAGCATATTTTTTAATAGCGCCAGTAGATAAAATGGGTTTGAATACAGGTGCGACAGGATTAGCAATTAAAATGATTACACTTCAATTTATTGCTGTAAATGTACAACTTTATTATAACTCACGTTTTTTAAAAATCAGGTTTTTAAAATATGTTGGTCATCAAGTCTTATGTCTTTCATGTTTCTTGGTGATAGCATTTGTTGGCAGATGGATTACCGATGAATTTGCAATATTTCAGAACGAGTGTATAGTTTCCCTTCTGGTCTCTGGTTTGCTTTATACTGCGATGGTTTCTGTTATGGTTTTCGTATTTCCTGTTATCGTCGGGTTGCGATGGGAAGATATTACAGGTATTTTTTTGAGATTGAGAAGTGGGTTTGGAAGAAAAAAAGAACATTAGTGATTTTGAATAAGCAGAGTTTTGTTAAGACTTTTTGAAAAGCGTTGCTATCTCGTAGGCTTCCCATTGAGGTGAATAATTATGCTTTTTTATTTGAAAAAACGTATGTGGCAATAATTTTTTAAATTTTGTTTAATATCAAAATTTTTAATTGGAGACTTGCAAATTGAATGTGATAGTATTTGGCGGTTCTGGGTTTCTTGGGAAAAATGTAGTTGAAGAATTAATGAACAAAGGTCATAATGTTATAATTGCAGACTTAAAAGAGCCCAAAATTACATGTAACCATAACATTCATTTTTTGGAATGTAACATCACTAATTTAGAGCGTGTTAAGCAAATTATTAGCTCTTCAAATGGTGAGGTTGTGTATAATTTTGCTGCGCTTGCAGATTTGGACAGAGCAATCATTAATCCCAAGGATACGATGCAAATTAATGTTGTAGGCAATCTCAATGTTCTGGAAGCGTGTAGGGAAAACAAAATAAAACATTTTATTTATGCCAGTAGTGTTTACGCGTGTAGTGACAAGGCGTCATTTTACGGAATTAGTAAGCTTACTTCTGAAAGTTTAGTAGAGGAATATCAAAAAAAATATGGGCTGAATTATACAGTTTTACGTTATGGTTCACTTTATGGACCTTATGCAGATAAAACAAATGGAATGTATTGTTTTCTTGAAGAGGCTTTAAAAGGTAAAATTATTCATAATGGTACAGGAAAAGAGGTTCGAGAGTATATTCATGCTAAAGATGCTTCAAGGTTATCTGTTAATGTTATTATGGAAGAAAAGTTCAAAAATCAAACTTATGTTTTGACCGGCGTTGAACCTATTTGTCAGTCTGACTTGTTTAGAATGATAAAAGAAATATTAGGTGGTAATCTAGAAGTTGAATTTAAGGATATTGACTATGAAGGACATTATAAATATACACCCTATGCTTTTAGGCCTACAGTTGCCTCAAAATTATCACCTAACCCTTATGTCGACCTTGGACAAGGGATTGTTGAATGTTTAGAAACAATATCGAATCAGCAAGTCCAGAGCAAAAATAAATTTGAATAAAAAATATATGAATATTTTAGGATTAAAAAACAAAAATCTAGGAGAGCACAAAATTGCAGTGACTTCCAAAACATTTTCAAATAACAAATGCTTGGTTAGTGAACTACAAAAGTATTTTGATGATGTTAAAATAAATAAGTATAATGATGAACTAGCCAATGATACATTAACCGAATTTTTAAAAGACTGTGATGGTATGATCTTAGGGACTGAAAAACTTGACGAAAAAGTTATCAGAAGCCTTTCATATATGAAATATATATCAAAGTATGGTGCAGGCTTAAGTAATGTTGATTTTGAGGCATTGAGACGTCATAATATTAAAATTTTATATAAGAAAGGCGTTAATTCTGATAGTGTAGCTGAGTTAGTTCTTGGTTTTGTTTTGGATTTGATTAGAAGAATGGATGAATCTGTACAAAGCTATAGAAAAGGAAAATGGGGAAAGCTACCTGGAAAAGAATTGTCAGAAATAACTTTGGGTATTATTGGATATGGTCATATTGGTAAAGTTGTAGCTAAGAAGTTTGCAGCATTGGGAGTTCGCAAATTACTGATTAATGACTTTCTCGAATTTAGTAGAGAAACTTTTTGTGAGTTTGTATCTCATGAATACTTGTTAGCTGAAAGCGATGTTGTTACAATACACATCGATGCAGAAAATAGGAACTATAATTTTATAGACGATACATTTATTAATAATATGAAAAGTGGGGCTTATTTGATAAATACATCAAGGGGAAGCGTTGTGGATGAAGAAGCTTTAATTAAAGCACTGAAGATAGGCAAGATAGGAGGGGCAGCGTTGGATGTATACAAAGATGAACCTGAAATAAATAAAAAATTGGCAAATTGTCCTAATCTTTTAACAACATGTCATATAGCTGGAAGTAGTAATAGAGCAATTAATATTATGGGCAAGGCGGCAATTGAAGGACTTTTGAGATTGTTTAATAGCGATTCCGTTTAGAGACAGAATTGGTATGATTAATAATAGTTGGTTAAGTTGATTTATGGAAAATGATAGGCTTACAAAAAAATAATTTCATGTGTTTACATTGTACATAGAAAGCTTGGAGCTGGTTTTTTAGAGAAGCTCTATGGAAAAAGCGTTGTTGATAGAATTAAGAAGAATAGGTTTAAATGCTAAAGCACAGTTTCCTGCTAAAGTATATTACGATGGGATAGAAATCTGAGATTATTTTGTAGATATTTTTGTCGAAAATAAAATTATTTTAGAGCTAAAAACTGTTAATAATCTATTAAAAGAGCATGAAGTTCAGTTAGTACATTATTTAAATGCAACTAATAAAAATATTGGTTTGCTAATAAATTTTGGATCAAGTTCAGCAGAGATTAAAAGAAAATATAGTATATATAAAAAAAAATCATAACAATCATGTCAACCATGTCTGAAAATTTTAATTATCATAGTATAGATAAATCTGTTTTTGATGAGAAATTATCTAATGACAGTAGGTTTATTGAATATCGTAGACAGTGGAGAGAAAACCCTTCAAATGGTGTTATTGCTAATTTTCCTCTTCACCTTGATATAGAGTCTACAAATGCATGTAACTTGAAGTGTCCATACTGTGCAGCTACATCTAACTCATGGGGGAAGAATAAAAAAGGTTTCATGGATTTTGATTTGTTTAAGAAAGTTATCAATGAAGCTTCTGGAGAAGGATGTTACTGTGTAAAGTTTAGTTTGCGAGGTGAGCCTTTACTTCATCCAAAATTGTCAGAGATGATAAAGTATGCTATAGATTCAGGCATAATTGATTGTTATTTTAACACAAATGGTATGAAGTTAACGGAAGAAGTAACTCATAAATTAATTGATGCTGAATTACCTAGAATCTCAATATCTGTTGATGGTTGGGATAAAAAGAGTTTTGAAAAAAATAGAATTGGAGCAGATTATGAATTGGTGTGCAATAATATTAAAAGTCTGTTGGAAATAAGGAATAGACGTAATGTTAAGTTTCCAAAATTAAGGATTCAGACAGTTATGCTATCTGAAATGAGAGAACACTGGGACGAATATATTAAACATTGGTCTGGCATTGCAGATGAAGTTGGATTTTTAGATGCGAGGGAAGAAGGAGCAGGAATAGATCATAGAGGTGTATCTTGCAAAGATTTTTTTTGCCCATTCCTTTGGCAAAGAATGACAATATTATGGGATGGGACATTATTGCCATGTTTAATGCATGGAGTTGATGATTTCGATCTTATGAGTTTCGAAAATATAAAAAATATTTCAATAAAAGAAGCCTGGCATTCAACGAGGGAGAATTGTTATAGAAAATTACATAGGTCTGGTATGTCACATGAATTGAAAGCTTGTGATAGATGTTCGTATAGAGCGATGGAAATTAATAAAATAGGGATCAGTGATAAGTAATGAGATGTTAGAGGGAAAAAGCAAGAAGAGAAAAGAATTTTGATACATAAGGACCTGGAAGTATGGAAAAAGTCGATGGATTTGACTGTGGAGATTTATCAACTTACGAAAAGTTTTCCAAAAGAAGAGATTTATAGCATAACTTCTCAAATCCGTAGGGCAGTGGTTAGCGTTTCGAGTAATATTGCAGAAGGTGCTGCGAGGTCATCTTCCAAAGAGTTTATTCGATTTCTATAATATTGCTCTTGGCTCCTTGTCTGAACTAGAAACTCAGGCTATTATCTCTCATAGATTAAATTATTTATCTGATATAAATAGTATACTAGAAAATATTACAGAAATTAGAAAAATGATTTTAGGTTTAATTAAGTATCAGAAAGAAAAAAATGTTAGTTAGAGAACTCATTTGAGCTTAGTGCTTAGTGATTAGTAATTAGTAATGGCCTTATAAACTGATTACTTTTTTCTGATCACCTTTTCAACATATTTTGGTTAGTTCCTTGTTATCTTTTATCTCGTTTCTCATTACTAATCTCTCATCACTACTTGACAGATAGGAAAGAATATGATAGCAGCACTATTATTAGGAAGGAAAGGAAGTGTCGGATTTCCTGGGAAAAATTTATATCCAGTTTTGGGTAACCCGTTGGCTTGGTATCCAATAAATGCTGCTAAAAAAGCACGATTAGTAGACAAAGTATATTTGTCTACTGATGATGATCAGTTGATGCAATTGGCTCAAGAAAATGAAGTAGAAGTAATTAAACGGCCTGATTATCTTTGTACAAAAGAGGCTTTGGGAGATGATGCTTACGTACATGGTTATGACGAAATATGTAGTAGGAATGGAGAGAAACCTGAATTAATGATATTGCTTTTTTGCAATGCACCAACGTTATTGCCTGAGACAATTGACGAAGGCATTAGAGTTTTAATGAATAACGCTAGTTATGATTCTGCGGTAACAGTGTCTCGTTATAATATGTGGAGTCCACTTAGAGCTAGAAAAATCAATAAAAATGGGTTATTAGATCCTTTTATTTCTCATGCTGAGTTTGAGTCTAATACATTAAATTGTGATAGGGATAGTCAAGGTGATGCCTGGTTTGCTGATGTAGCGATAAGCGTTGTACGACCATATAATTTAGAGCATTTAGAAGAAGGTTTATTACCTCAGAAGTGGATGGGAAAAAAAATATATCCTTTGAAACAAGAAGCTGGATGTGATGTAGATTACGAGTGGCAGATTCCTATGGTAGAATGGTGGTTGCAGAAAAACGGATTTAACTGATGTCTAACTTTAATTCTAACGGAGTGTTGCTATAGGAAACATGTTGCGATAAGATTATCTATATTGGTTTCTAGTGTGTAGTTTATTGCAAAGGAAGCCAGCGAATTTGTGAGAGGTATAAAGATGATTGAGTTATCTGTGTCAAATATCCTTAATTGTAAAGGTTTTGGCTTAGACAGCCTAGATGCTTTTCTAAGTTTACTTAAAAAATATGATATTAAAGGTATCGAACTAGCTCTAAACTGCGTCTTTTCGGAACCTACTAATATCAGTCAGCATGAACTGGATAGACTCAGAACTTTACTTGAAAAATACTCAGTAATAACAGTTTCTCTTCATTCTCTTACCTTTACGCGTCCAGAACTTGAACTTTTTAATAATACAGAAGGCTTGGAACGTCTTATTGAATATATTTCTGCATATGTATTGCTAGCAAGAAAGCTTGATTGCAGAAATATTGTGTTTGGGTCTGGCAAGGCTAGAAAAACTTACGAAAAAACACAGGAAGAGTGCAATGCTATTTTTAATGTATTTCTGAAGGAAATAGACTCAATATGCGAAAACATCTTTTTTAATATTGAACCTCTTCCCAAAATCTTTTGTGAGTACTTGAACTCTTATAATCACGCGTTTAATATTTTAGAAAAAGGAAATTTTAAAAATATCGGAATTCAGCTTGATTTGAAATCTCTCTTTGAAACAGATTCGTTCCAGATACATACGTTATTGGCAAAAAAAGATTTTTTCCATCATGTTCATGTTTCAAATATAGATTTCTCGCCACCATCGGAAAAAGACTTTGACAAGCACCGAAAAATGATAGACTTTCTTAATAATTCGGAATTTGACGGTTTTGTGTCAATGGAGGCTATCGCGAGAAAATCAAATATTACTCTAGCTGAGATTGAAATGTATCTCACAGACTTTAAGAAAATATATTCATTCAAATAAGTTAAGGTTCAGCAAATATGAATTTGAATAATTATGTTGTTATGATAACTGGGGGAAGTAGCGATATTGGTAGTGCTGTTATAGCTAGAATTCATCGTGAAATTAAATGCCGTTTATTGGTATCTAATTATAAAACTTCAATGGAGCAGGAAAAATTTGCGGATAGGATTATTAATGTAGATTTGTCCGGCCGTAAAGGGATAACAAAACTTTGTGAAGAAATTACTAGAGAAAAGATCACGCACTACATACAACTGCAAGGCTATTCTACCTTGGCAGACACGCTTGATTCTCAAAGCTTCGAAACGCTTGACATAAATATGAACGTGAACCTGTTTTCTACAGTGTTCATTTTAAAAACTATGTTGCGGCAGATGAGAACATCTAATTTTGGGAGAATTGTTTTGATAAGTACTGCCTCAGCCGAACATGGAGGAGGTACTGATAGTTTTGGGTACGGATTGGCCAAACACAGTGTTGCGTATTTAGTCAAGCATATTGCCAAGTCATATTCTGCTTCAAACATCTTGGCAAACTGTGTTTCTCCCGGGTTTATCAACACAAAAATGCATGAGTTAACTTTCAAACGCTCAAAAGAGGACTTGGAAAGTCGGGAAAAATTTGTTCGCGTAGGAAGATCAGGGAACCCTGAAGATGTTGCTAATATAATTTTTGAACTTGTATTCAATAATAATTTTATTACTGGTGAGAATATTAAAATTGATGGGGGCGATTTTATTTGAGTACAAGGTCTCCAGATTTTTGCTTATTGAAACTTATCAAGAAGTTTATAAATTGTCATGAGGTATTGTTCAGTTTGATGATTTTGTTTTGTGCTATGCAGTAGTACATTTGTTTTCAGTTTACATAGATTAATTTGTTACATCTAAAAGGAAAGGGGTTGTCGATGGAGAATAAATGTTGTGGTGATAAACGTTGCCTTTTTAGGTCTGGTTCCTCACAAACACTTCAAAAATCATTCAAAACTGTTACTGAAAAAACTCGCGAGGGAAAAGGACTTTGGGAAAAATGTGAACACTGTGGGCTTGTTATAAATCGTGACGGCGTACCAACAGAGGAAGCCGAAATATATTACAATGAAACTTATGTTAAGACCAATTCTTACTCAAAAGGTGAGATAATGAATGCGAAAGCTCATTTTGATGCGCGTATAGATTCGCTTCGGCCGCGTGCAGAATATCTATCAAAATGGCTAAAACCTGATTATTCAGTTTTTGAATTGGGAGCTGCTACTGGAGAGCTCCTTTGGCTGATTAAAAACAAAGTCAAAATTTGTCAGGCAAATGAAGTCAATAGACTTTACTCTTCATTTATTGAAAACGAACTTAATATTGAGTCATCTTTCGAGAATTATCTCAAGATGAATTTTACTGATAAATTTGACTTTATCCTGGCGCTTAACACAATTGATCATATTTATAGTACGCTAGAAGTGGTTAAAAAAATCAACTTGGATTTAAATAAAGGTGGATACTTTTATGTCGAGTGTCCCAATGATATTCAGGCACTTAAGACTAGACTTCCAGAGCCGCAGCGATTAATTTTTCAAGAATTCATGTATCAGAAGGCGCATTACTACTCGTTCGCATTTGACACGCTTAAAAGACTCTTGATTGAGAATGGTTTTGAGATTGTTGATGAGCAAAACCGTCATGATTATACTTTGATGAATTATCTTCAGTGGTTTTTTGCAGGAGTTCCTATGCAAAGACTTCAGGATGCCAAGAAAAATCCTTGCCTGTATGAAGATAGCAATGATTTTGAGTCAGATATGAACGATGTTTTTGGGCGAGCCAATGAAGAGTTTAAGAAAATTATAACCAAGCACAAGCTAGGTGAATCTCTGTGCATCTTAGCCAGAAAAGTATAAACTATTTAGGTAAAAATGAAAATACTACTACTATATCCCAATTTACATGGCATGAATATGCTTCCGCCAAGTATAGGCCTTTTTTCCACTATTTTAAAAACGCAAGGTCATCAGGTAGAATTATTCGACTCAACTAGTTGGATTATACCCGATGAAGAACACTTTAATAGCGACAAGTCAAAGGAACAAAATCTTACCGCGCGGCCATATGATGACAGCAAGCTAAGTAATGATAATAAGACTACTGATATTTTTGAAGATTTTAGAAACAAGGTTGTGAGCTTAGAGCCAAACCTTATTGCAGCTTCTGTGACAGAAGACATGTATCCTCTAGGAATACGTTTACTCAAAAGCATTAAAGACTTAAGAATTCCAGTTATAATGGGGGGTGTATTTGCTACATTTGCGCCTAATATTTGTCTGGCAAATGAAGAAGTTGATATGGTTTGCATTGGAGAGGGAGAAAGTCTGCTTTCCGAACTATGCGAAAGAATAGAGAATAAACGGAGCTATTCAGACTTAAAGAATTTATGGATAAAAACATCAACAGGTCTGGTGAAGAATCCCCTTAGACCGCCAGAAAATTTCAGCTT
>Ga0233447_1002041_pt1 | contig 15168 bp, 10 predicted proteins | sample SI_124_October20_3_FD_183014 | JGI IMG/M metagenome (GOLD analysis project Ga0233447, IMG submission 183014) | Seawater microbial communities from Saanich Inlet, British Columbia, Canada - SI_124_October2016_135_MG | ecosystem: Environmental > Aquatic > Marine > Inlet | place: Canada: British...
TGCTAAATTATTGTAACACATAATGCACATATATATCTTTGTAATAGTAAAGGCTCCCTGATTACCTTGTAAAACTAAATGCACAGTTCTGAAAATTGAATGTGCATTTACTTTTTCAATTAACTTAATCAAAATAATTTAAAATTAATAATTCAGCAACAAAGTTTTTTCTAAAATAAGCTGTACTGTATATGTGAAATATTAAATAAGGCATTTACTAATGACGGAGAAGAAATGGATAAAAAACAAGTATTCTTCGGTTGATTTTAATGAATTAATAAGCAAAAAAAACTTTTCTCGACCAATCGTTGCCTTGCTTGCAGGGCGGGGTGTTAGCATAGGTAGTGTCGATAGTTACTTTAATGCGACGTTAAAAGATTTAAGCTCGCCATACAGAATACCTGGAACGAAAGAGGCCTCAGAACGTCTATGGACAGCCATAAAAAATAATGAACATATTGTTATTCATGGTGATTTTGATGTAGATGGGATAACTGCATCTGCTGTCTTGGCGTGGGTTCTGTCTCAAAATGGCGCAAACGTAAATGTTTTTATTCCTCTCAGGTTGGATACGGGATATGGATTTACACCAGATTCACTTGATCGTGCCCTTGCCTTATACAAGTGTAACGTTTTGGTTACTGTTGACTGTGGAATAACAAGCAATGAAGCTGTTAAAAAAGCTAATAGCTTGGGGATAGATACAATTATTACAGATCATCACGTACAGGGTGCTGAATTACCAGATGCTTCTACTATAATAAACACAAAGCTTCATCCTGAAATAAGTGATTTACATTGTTTAGCTGGCGTTGGAACTTCTTTTAAACTAGCACACGCTTTAATCAGATATGGGCTTGAAAACAAGCTTATTTTTAATAAAATTGATCTTAGAGAAGTGCTTGACCTTGTCGCTCTTGGAACGGTCGCGGATATTGTGCCGTTAGTTGGTGAAAATAGAATCCTAACCAAGTTTGGGCTAAAAATACTTGGAAAGCAAATTAGGCCGGGTATCAGAGCCTTATGTGATATTTCTGGCATAACACATGCCCCAAAATCGAGCGATATTGCATTTAAATTAGCACCATATATTAATGCTGCTGGAAGGTTGGGGGATCCCAATATAGCTTATAAGCTTCTGGTTACTGGCAGTATAGTTGATGCGCAGTTTTTGGCAGAGACATTAAAAGAATACAATATACAGAGACGCTTAAAAGAAAGCGAAATAGTTAACGAAGCAGAATCTCAAATAGATGAAAAAATTAAGATAAATGAATCTTTTTCTATTTTAATTTACGGTGAAAATTGGCATCAAGGAGTACTTGGAAATGTTGCTTCTAGAATTGCTAGAGACTATAATCGTCCGTCAATTGCCTTAACAATTATAGATGGACAGGCTTATGGTTCAGGAAGATCTTCTGCAAATGTGGATTTAGTAAGTATTTTATCGGAAAGTGCAGATATCCTTACTAGATATGGTGGGCATCCAATGGCTGTCGGCTTATCGCTTGCACCATCAGACATTAAAGCTCTGTGTCAACGTTTTGAAGAATCGATCAGTAATGTGTTGACAAAAGAAAATCTAATTCCCAAAATTGAGTATGATGGAGATATTTTTATTTCTGAAATTAATGAAACATTCTTTGAAGATATGGCAAAACTTGAACCTTTTGGACATGGCAATATTCAACCCACTTATCAGCTGACAAACTTATCTGTTCCATATAAAGCTTTGGTTGGCCAAAATCATACTCGTGGTTATGTAAGAGACTGTAATAATAATTCTATTTCATTTATTGCTTTTAACATTAAACCTGAAAGTTTACCTCCTTCTCCATGGAATATTCTAGCAAATCCACAACTCAATATGTACAATAACCGTACTTCATATCAGCTAAAAATTGTAGATATTAAGTCTGCCTAGGTGGCCCAAATCACTTTTTGGACAAGACAAGTTCTGTTTGGGCGAATGCTCATTGAGGTTTTTGCTCAAATTATTATGAAATTGGGAATGATCTAATTTGCTACAATATTAACAAGTCTACCAGGAACACAAATAATTTTTCTTACTGTTTTACCTTTAATTACTTCAGCAATTTTAGGATGTTTAATTGCAATACTTTTCATTTCTTCCTGGCTAATGTCAGGAGACATCATAATTTTTGTTTTAGGCTTACCAAGTACCTGAATTAAGACCTCTACTTCATCTTCTTTAAGGTACTCTTCCTTGAATTCAGGCCATGTCTCATATGTCAATGTTTTTTTATACCCAAGAACTTCCCACATTTCCTCACAGGCATGAGGAGCATAGGGGGCGAGCATCTTTACAAAAGCTTCTGCAGTAGACCTTGGGATTTTTTTTAATTTGCCAAATTCGTTAACAAAAATCATCATCTGGCTTATTGCTGTATTAAAATCTAAAGTACTGGTATCTTCTGTAACTTTTTTAATTGTTGAATGAATAATGAATAACTGCTTTCTCGTTAATTTTACATTAGTTATTTTTGCAGTTGTAACCATTCTCCATGCTTTTTTAAGAAAACGGTGAACTCCTTCAACACCGGCGGTATTCCATGGTTTAGTTGCTTCAAGAGGCCCCATAAACATCTCATATAAGCGCATGCTGTCTGCCCCGTATTCTTTAATTACAATATCAGGGTTTACAACATTTTTTAAAGATTTTGACATCTTAGCTGGAAATTCAAATAGCTCTTCTCCGTTGTCTTTATTGAAAAAATTACCGCCTTGGGATTCTACTTTGTCCGACGCTACAAGCGCTCCTTTTGAGGTTTTGTACGACAATCCAAGAATCATTCCTTGGTTAACGAGTTTTTGAAATGGTTCTTTTGTTGAAACGTATCCTAAATCATAGAGAACTTTATGCCAAAATCTTGCGTAAAGTAGGTGAAGAACAGCATGTTCTGCTCCACCAATATACAGATCCACTGGCATCCAATACTTTTCTTTTTCCTTATTCCATGCTTCATCATCATTTAAAGCGTCAATATATCGTAGGTAATACCAACACGAACCAGCCCACTGCGGCATTGTATTGGTTTCCCTATGTCCTTTCATGCCAGTTTCTGGATCTGTATAGTCAAGCCATGCTCCAGCATTTGCCAGTGGTGATTCGCCAGTCGTTGAGGGTTTAAAATTTTCTACTTCAGGGAGTACAAGAGGAAGCTCATCGTCAGAAGCAAGCTTTATCGAACCATCTTCCATGTGAATTACAGGGAACGGTTCGCCCCAATATCTCTGGCGACTAAATAACCAGTCACGCAGTTTATAGTTAGTAGTACCTTTCCCTATGTCCTTTTTTTCAAGCCATTCAATTGTCCTTTTTATTGAATCATTCACTCCAAGCTCATTAATATCCAAATCGTCATCATTTGTTGAGCGTATCATTTTGCCATCACCGGTCCAGCAAGTTTTTCCTGCCAGTACACTTTCAAGATTTGCACCTTCTTTTTTTGCTTCTTTTTTATCTGGGGCAATTATACAACGAATTGGAATTTTAAACTTTGAGGCAAATTCAAAGTCTCTTGTGTCATGTGCAGGAACGGCCATAATTGCACCAGTACCATAACTAACCATTACATAGTCAGCAATCCAAATAGGGATTTTTTCATGGTTTACAGGATTAATAGCATAGGCACCGACAAAAACACCGGTTTTATCTTTATTGAGCCCTGTGCGTTCCAGTTCGCTCATTTTTGCTGCATGGTCTATATATGCGCTAACTTCTATTTTTTTATCAGGGGTAGTAATTTTTTTAACCAGCCTATGTTCAGGGGCAAGTACCATATACGTAGCACCAAAAAGAGTATCGGGCCGTGTTGTATAAACTCTTATTTTGTTTTTAGTGCTATCAACAGTAAAATCAACATCAGCGCCGGTTGATTTACCAATCCAGTTACGCTGCATTTCCTTAAGACCTTCGGACCAATCCAAGTCATCCAGCCCATCAAGAAGTTGTTCAGCATAATCCGTAATTTTAAGCATCCATTGTTTCATTGGCTTACGAATAACATCATGACCACCACGCTCGCTCTTTCCGTCAATGACTTCTTCATTTGCAAGGACTGTTCCCAATGCTGGACACCAGTTTACAGGGACTTTATCAATATAGGCCAGTCCTTTTTTGTAAAGCTGAAGAAATATCCATTGGGTCCATTTGTAATATTTCTTATCAGTAGTATTAATCTCTCTGTCCCAGTCATAACTAAATCCCAAAGATTTAATTTGCCTCTTAAATTCCTTGATATTTTTCTTTGTTGTAATGGATGGATGTGTATTAGTTTCAACAGCATACTGTTCGGCGGGAAGTCCAAACGCATCCCATCCCATCGGATGCAAAACATTGTAACCGTTCATACGCTTAAAGCGACATATAATATCAGTAGCAGTATAGCTTTCAGGATGTCCCACATGCAGTCCTGCGCCGCTGGGATATGGAAACATATCCAAAGCATAGTACTTGGGTTTGTCTAAAAAATCTTCTGTCTTAAAAGTTTTGTGCTTTTTCCAATATCTCTGCCATTTTGCCTCAATATCTTTAAAGTTGTAATCCTTCTTCTGCATATTTATTGTGTTCTTTCAATTTATGTCTTGTTCTGATATATGTTGACACCTAATCAACAAAAAATCAGGAGTAATCAATGAATAGAACAGTAATTCATGACACTGCACCTTTCAAGTTTAATGTTGTAAACGAACTTAAAAGAAATGAACTAAAAAGCTTTGTCATTAAACATTTATTGATAAACATAACTGTAGCAATGCCACCGAATACTAACGCTTCTCTATCTATTTTGCCGCTGGTTTTTTGGTATAATTGGTTCAGGCCCATTGATAATTATAATTCGCATCATAAAATAGAAATAAAACTTTTGTCCCCAGAACATTACCCCCAAACTGCCGCTGAGCTTAAAACTTATCTAAACAATAACGGTCCCGATGTTGTATTTGTAGACCAAATCTGGCCTGGTGAGTTAGTTGGTTATCTTTATGATTTTACACGTTATGCAAAGCCCTTAATACAGTAATATTTGACATTATGCTTGAACAGGGCACTGTTGATGGAAAAATTCTTGCAATCCCGTGGTACGCAGATGCTCCAGCTTTATTTTATAGAACTGACTTGCTTGAAAAATACAAGATGAAGGTCCCTCAAACCTGGGCAGACTTGTACACATGTGCAAGCAAGATTCAGAATGGAGAAAAAAGTAATGGGACTGGTAATAAATTTGTAGGTTATGTCTGGGAAGGTAGTGCCAATGAAGGATTGACCTGTTGCGCTTTAGAATTTATATATTCATATGGCGGCGGTACAATTGTCAGTGCTGAAAAATTCGTCACGCTGAATAATCTAGCTGCAGATGAAGCAATAGAAATGGCACAAAGATTGGTTAATACTGTGTCTAATGGCGTTACTTCAATGGACTACAAAGAAGTAAGGAAACAGTTCATAAATGGAAATGCTGCATTTATGAGGAACTGGCAGTATTCCTATTACCTTTGTAATCAAAAGCATTCAAAAGTTAAAGGCAAGTTTAAAGTTTCACCTTTGCCGGCGGGGCCGGGTTCGAGTGGTAAATCTGCCAATACCGCAGGGGTTGAAATGATTGGTGTTAACATAAATACAAAACATCCTAAGATTGCTGCTGAATTTGCCCTGTTCCTGTGTTCAAGCTTCTCACAGAAATTTAGAGCGATTCAGTATGGTAGCTTTCCAACTATTATATCTTTGTACAGTGATTCGGACATAAAAAAATCGGAATACTTTGACCTCCCCGTCTATTATGATATTTTTGAGAATCATTCAGTAGAACGTCCAGCAAAACAGACAGCTCCGAACTACAGTCTTGTCTCAGGCATATTTTGTGATGCAGTGCATTCGGCTTTGGTAGATGAAGAAGTTAATGTGGATGCAGCGCTACAGAAGGCTGCAGCGTCCATAAGTAATATTACCGGATTTCCATTAGGCCAACCTTCCTGCTCTCAACAGTTTGAAAACTGTGGGTCTTTATAATTTGAAGCAAAGCACGAAAATACTTTAGACAATTTTTATGTTACGATTGCCTGCTATAACTTTACCGCAGATACTAGCCTTGTAGCCTAGAGAAGTACATATTTCAATTATTTTATCTGATGCTTCATTCGGAACAAACCAAACCATACCGACGCCCATGTTGAAAACTCTATACATTTCCTTTTCATCAATATTGCCTTTCTTTTGAATAAAGTTAAAGATCGGAGGAATTGGTAACGCGTCTTTATGGAAAACAGCATCAACATTTTCAGGTAGTATTCGTGGGACATTGTCATAGAGTCCACCACCGGTAATGTGTGCCATTCCTGCGATAGGAATATCTGAGTGCATAGCTTTTTTAATTGCTTTCCAATAGCAAGTATGGGGATGAAGCAGTGCCGAACCTATTGATTCTCCAAGTTCATCTAGCTCAGTATGAGGTGTAAAGTTATTTTCTTTAAAAAGGACATGTCTTGCAAGGCTGAAACCATTTGTATGTAATCCGTTTGATGCTAACCCTATTGCAACGTGTGACGAACAAATCTTTTCTCCGGTAATTATTTTATCTTTTTCTACTATTCCGTTAATTACACCAACCAGATCAAAGTCATCACCATACATGCCCGGCATTTCTGCTGTCTCTCCGCCTAACAAAGCACAGTTATTAACAGAACACGCATCTGCTATACCGCAAAGAACTTCTTCATATTGTGGACTTCTAAGTCTTCCTGTTCCAAAATAATCTAGAAAATATAAAGGTTCGGCTCCCTGTACTGCAATATCGTTAATGCAATGATGCACAATATCATAACCAATTGTGTCATATTTTTCCATCATCATGGCCACGATAAGTTTGGTGCCTACACCATCTATACTGGAAACCATGACAGGATTCTTGTATTTATTTAGGTCAATTTGAAACAAACCGCCGAAACCACCGATAGGAGCAAGCATTTCAGGGCGCCTTGCAGCAGCAATCTTCTTTTTTACTTTGTCCAAAAGCGAATGGGCCAAGTCAATATCAACCCCAGCTTTGCTATATGATGAATGTGTTGCTATGCTATTACTCATTTGTTTGACTCTCATGCCCCTTTAACAATTTTTATATCTCTTTTCTCCACCTCAACATTTATCTGCCGAAGCCTTGGCGTGGGAGGAACCATATACGATCTATTCATTTCCCAGAATTCGATTTAAATTTTTTTGCGATATTTCCTGATATCCGCAAGGTTCCATGGTGAACGATGCTCTACCACCTGAAAGCTTTGGAAGAGCTTTGCTAAAACCAAACATTTCTGCAAGCGGAACTTCACATAAAAGACGCTGTGTATTTGGAAGTGCATCGATGCTATGGATAACAGCTCTCCTAACTTGAAGATATCCAGTAATCTCACCGATAGAAGTATTTGGAGCCATTATTTCAAGTTTAGTAACAGGTTCAAGCAGCTTTGTTCCAGCTCTGATAGCTTTATTAACACCATCTAATACAGCACCAGCAACAGCGGCTTCATTTGTTTTTTCTGGGTTTCCAATGATTTCTAGTATTGTCCCTTTAATATAAATCAACGGATACCCCCAATTCCCACCTGTTTCCAAACCATTATTAAGGGTGTCTTCTGCTGAGTTAATCCAAGCGTTTGGGATTGCTTTTTTGTGTTTAAGTTCAACTCCCACTTCTAAACCCTTTTCAAGCTTTGGAATTGAATCCAACCTGAAAACAACTTCTGCAAAGAATTCTTTTTCTCCAATAACTTTATCAAATGTTCCTTTAAAAATACCGCTTTCTTTAACTGTTTCACGATATACAACGCGCGGAGCACCATGCCTCGCGTCAATGTTAAACTCATCCTTTAAACGGTGACAATTTATCTCAAGATGCAATTCTCCCATTCCAGAAAGTATAAACTGCCCGGTGCTTTCATGTTTGTTTAATGTTAAAGTTGGGTCTTCTCTTTTAAGAAGATTTAAAGCAGAAAACAGTTTATCTTTATCTTTGGCAGTTTTCGGTTCTACGGCAATAGAAATAACAGGTTCAGGGAAGTTAACTCCTTCGAGAAGGACAGGTTTGCCTACAGAACAAAGAGTGTCACCTGTTGTAGTATTTTTAACACCAAGAATACCAACAATATCTCCCGGACCGACTTCATCTACAGCTTCTACGCTTTTGGCGTGCAGCCTTAAAATGCGTTTAATTTTCAATTTTTCTTTAGTCCTTGTATTCATCACAGTCATATTGGCTGTAAGTTTTCCGCTATATGTACGCAAATATAGGAGGTCTGCTGTTTCACTCGCAACAACCTTAAAAACGAATCCGCAAAAATTGGAATCATTGACATTAATGGCTATTTCTTCATGGTTTTTTAAAGATGTTCCTTTGTAAACAGGAATATCTTCAGGATTTGGGAGATAATTGGCTATCGCATCCAAAACAGGCTGTACACCGATGTTACGCTTTGCAGAACCGGCAAAAACAGGGCAGAGCTTATTAGAAATAACAAGTTTTCTTACTTCCTTTTTCAGCAAATCAATAGGTGCTTCTTTTTCTTCAAGATAATATTCAGCTATTTCATCGGAGAGCTCAGAGATCCCTAGTAACATTGCATCTCTGTTTTTCCGCGCTTTTTCAAAAAATTCTTCAGGGATATCCAACTCTTTTACTTCAGAACCATCTTCATTTTCAAATACCAAATATTTCATTGTTATAAGGTCTATTATACCGGAAAATGACGATTCAATCCCAACAGGAATCTGAAATGGAACAGTCTTAATATCAGTAAATTTATCCTGGATATCTTTTAAAACCCTGTCAAACGAAGCGCCCATTCTATCAAGCTTATTAATAAATGCAATTTTTGAAATATGATAACTATTTGATTGTCTCCAGACTTTTTCACTTTGCGCTTCAACCCCCTCAACTCCACTAAATATAACTACAGCTCCGGCAATAACCCGCAGGGAACGTTCCACTTCTGCTGTAAAATCTATATGTCCAGGAGTGTCTATAAGATGGTAAAGGCAATTGTCCCATGGAAAAGATGCGGCTGCAGCAACGATCGTAATACCTCTACTCCGTTCTTCATCAAGATAATCCATTACAGTATTACCGTCATCGATATCACCAATTCTGTGTGTTTTACCAGAATAATAAAGGAAGCGTTCAGTTAGAGTAGTTTTCCCAGCATCAATATGGGCAATGATTCCAATATTTCTGATATTAGATAATTTATGTATCGAGCTAAGGCTTTTGTTATTCATTTATAATGTTTGTGCAAAAGTGTTTAGTTGTTTGTTATTTAGAAAATCTATGAATATAACACGCACAAAAGTTAAGTGCAATCAAGAATTGAAATAATCCCATGCTCCTCTATTTTTCTATTTGTGAAATATGCAAAAATAGAGCTAGATTTGATCGTTCGGCAAGGTCTCAGTCGAGTAATTTTAGTTGCTGTTTCATTATCACAATACTGGGGTTAGGAGGGAGCAAAAGTTCTCAAGCAATTCTTCTTTAGGGGTTCTTTTTTTGCGTTTTTCCAATGTGATTTCTTCTGATTCTTCTATTTCTTTTAATATTTGATCATGTAAGTCTCTAATAAAATCACCACCTTGCACAACAAAATCAAGTTCGTAATTTAATCTGAAACTTCTGTTGTCACAGTTGCTGGATCCCATTGTTGCCCATATCCCATCCACCATCATAGCTTTTACGTGTGAAAAGACACCTTTTTTTTCAAAAATCCGAATATTTGCTTTGAGGAGAGTATTATATATGCTTCTTGCTGCGTAATGGACATACCAGTGATTATTGTTTTGTGGAATAACAATCTTTATTTCAACATTGCGTCCTGCCGCCATGCAAAGCATATCAATAAATGATTTGTCAGGAACAAAATATGGAGTAACAATCCATAGACTGTGCTGAGCAGTAGTAACGGCTGTCATAAATAGTTTTTTTGATGCTTCATAAGTTTGTCCTGGCCCAGAAGAATTGACACGAACCAAAGAATTGCCACATTTAATGGGACTAGGGAAATAATTATTTACTTCAAAAATTTCTAAAGGACTAATTTTTGTTACGAGGCTCCAATCTCTTAAAAAAATATATTGAAATTCTCCAACGACAGGTCCCGTGATTTTACTATGCAAATCATGAATATATTTATTTTTATTAATATGTTGATCATTTTCTGAGCTGATATTTACCCCTCCAATAAAAGCTGTTTTTCCATCAACAATAAGTAGTTTTCTATGATTTCTAAGCTGTATTCTGTATGGCGCTAGTAAATTCACTTTTGAAAAAGGTTTTATTTCAAAATTCGGAAGGCCTTTTGTCCAATGTTTAAAAAAGTGGGCTTTATAAGCTTTCCCACTTCCCATTCTATCAAACAGTACTTTAACTTTTACGCCTGTCTTTGCCTTTTCTTTAAGGATATTGAAAAGTTTATCGCCTGTATCATCATTCATTATAATATATGATTGGAGATGGATATGATTTTTTGCATTTCGTATAGCATTAAACATTTTAGGGTAAGCAGTAGTCCCGTCTTCAAGTAGCTCCAGATTGTTTCCACATACCGGATAGGTGGAAGGTAAAATTCTATCTAAAACCGATAAGTATTTGTGCTCATCTTTCAAGTTACCGGAATAGTTAAACTGTATCATTTTTTCTAAATATTTGGATAGAGTACCTGGAGTATTTCTCATTGCACGAGTAGACTTATGGATTTTTCCAACCTTTAACCCTTTGGTATTTAATCTATTAATTCCAAGAATTAGATAAAGTATTATACCAGCAATATGCAATTCAATAACTAGAAAAATCCATAGAATTGCGCTTGCAGGTTGATCATGTTTATTCTTTAGAATATGTAATATAGCCACAATATCCATACACAGAAAAAATATTATTAAAGTCACCCATCCCCATAAAGATGCCTGTGAAACTAAGAAAATATCAATAAACATGATTAACTCTCCGTGATGTTTTTTTAAAAACTAAATGTTAATATATATAACTTATCAAGTTAAACTTGTTTTATTATTTTTCGTTTAACGAGAAGTACAAAGCTGTTGTCTATAAGCAGCTTCAGAGCAAATTTCTATACTATTAAATTATACCTGACTAGAAATATTTTTTCAGGCTAATTTTTCTGTTATTCTTTTTATTTTCAACAATTTATTGTTATATAATATAGCCTGTTTAATGTTAAAAATAATAGTAGTACAATTATACAATGCATAAAGGATGAATTCTTTATATCTATCTTTTATGTCATGGCTTTGGAACAATGATATTCCAGGCGCAGTATAGTCTGATGGGATAATAAATTAAAGTTTTTGCCGTGGAGGTATTCAAGCTCATAGTCGGCATATTTTTGTTTTTAGCTTCTATTTTGAATTCATTTTTCGGGCTAAGATAGGGCGAAGAATTTACGTTTTTTAGGGACTTGCTCTTTTCTTTTAAGTACTTACTGACCTCTTTACTGACCTCTGCTTGAAACCAAGTTTTTCAGTGGTACAATAAGGAACGCTTGTGGAGCATCAGGTTACATTTGGTTTCTTATCCATAATGTGAATCAAAATTAATAAAAAAATGAGCAAATCTAAGCATGCAATTATTTGACACACATTTTCATTGGGACAGAAAGACTAAACCTGAAATTATTGTTGAAGAAGCAAAACAGAATGGCGTAGAGTATGCAGTTTGCGTGGGGGGAGATTATAAAAGCTCTGTTGAATCTTTAAATTTTGTTGATCCCTTTGACAACTATTGGTTTTCGGCAGGAGTTCATCCACATGAAGCTGCAAAATTTAATGGTGATTTGACTGAGTTCAATGAATTGTTTTCACGTCCAAAAATGGTTGCAGTAGGTGAGATAGGACTTGATTTCTTTTATGGTTTTTCAGATAGAAAGAGCCAATTAAAGGTTATGGAAATCTTTACAGAACGTGCGCTGTCACTTGACAAACCTTTGATTATTCACTGTAGAGATAAAGACGAGAAATATGACGCTTACAAGGACGCTTATCAAATATTGAGAGACTTTGCAGAAGACGGAGGCAAATTTGTTATACACTGTTTTACGGGAAGCAGTTTTTGGCTTGACAAGTTTCTAGAGCTGGATGCATACATTGGCATTACTGGAATTGTTACATTCCCAGCAGCTGAAAACATTAGAAAGCTTGTTCCTGTCATCCCGAATGAACGCTTGCTTATTGAAACAGATTCACCTTATTTAGCACCGAAGCCATATAGGGGGAAAACAAATTTCCCCAAATATCTTATAGAAGTTGCAAAAACATTGTCAGACCTAAAATCGGTAGACATAGAAAGAATATCGGAATTAACCACACTAAATGCAATAGCATTTTATAAATTGAATCCTTGAAAATTTATTGAAAAACGCAAAAAAGAATCTGAAGCCTTAAATCCTGTATAAAATCGGAAAGAAAAGTATATGTTAGAGAAGAATGATACAGAGAATATTCAGAAGTTAATTGAAGTAATAAAACATTTAAGATCTCCCGAAGGATGTCCATGGGATCGCAAACAAACACATACTTCATTAAAACCTATGCTTGTGGAGGAAACAGCAGAATTGCTGGATGCTATTGATGCTAAAGATGATGAAAATATACGGGAAGAATTGGGTGATATTCTGATGCATATTGTTTTTCATTCTCTTATTGCAGAAGATGAAAAACGTTTTACTTTTTCAGATGTAGTAAAAGAAATAGCTGAAAAAATGGAAAGAAGACACCCGCATATATTTGGATCAGTTGCCAAGCTGAATGAAGCTGAGCAAGTACTTGAGTTATGGAAAGAAATAAAAGCAAAAGAAAAAGCTGAAAAAGGAATAGTAAAAAGAAGTATTCTTGATGGAACTCCTAGAAATTTACCAGCCCTTTTACGTGCAAGGGCTATCCAACAAAAAGCTGCTGCTGCCGGTTTTGATTGGAATAATGTATCAGGAGTATTAGATAAAATTAATGAAGAAATTTTAGAGTTGCAGTATGCTTTTGAAAACAATGATGAAGAAAATATTGATGAAGAAATAGGCGATGTCCTATTTTCAGTTGTTAACTTGTGCAGATTTAGAAAAGGAAAGTCTGCAGAAGCACTGCTCCATAAGACAGTTGATAAATTTGAAAAGCGGTTTCAGTTTATGGAAAATACACTTAAGACAAAAGCTTTAACAATAGGAGACTGCTCAATAAATGAACTTGAAAAACTTTGGCAAAAAGCTAAACTCTCTGAATAAAAAAAGATAAATAATGGTAATTTATGAAAACTTTAAATAAAAACTTTGTAAAAATTTATGATACAACGTTAAGAGACGGTTCTCAGGCGGAAGGAATATCATTTTCTAAGCATGACAAAGTAAATATTGCAGAAATGCTTGATAATTTCGGAGTTTCTTATATAGAAGGAGGTTGGCCTGGATCAAATCCTAAAGATATAGCATTTTTTGATGCGGTAAAAAGTAAAAAATTTAAAAATGCGAAAATTGCAGCATTTGGTAGTACTAGGCGAAATTCAAACAAAGTAGAAGAAGACGACAATATACGAAAGCTTCTAGAATCAGAAGCTCCAGTTGTTACTATTTTTGGAAAAGCTTGGCTACTGCATGTACATGAGGTGTTGCGTATTAAGCCTGATCAAAACCTGCAAACCATTGCTGATTCTTGTTCGTATCTTCGAGATAATGGCCGTGAAGTTATTTTTGATGCAGAGCATTTTTTTGATGGATATAAAGATAATCCAAATTTTGCCTTGAACACATTAAAAGTAGCAGTTGAAAATGGAGCCTCGACAATAACGCTGTGTGACACTAACGGTGGGACTTTAAGTTCGGAAATTATAACAATTTGTCGTTATATTGTAAAATCATTTTCTTCTGATCTCTGTGTCGGGATTCACTGCCATAATGACTCCGAGCTAGCTGTTGCAAATTCACTGGCTGCGGTTGAGTCCGGAATAAGGCATGTCCAAGGAACAATAAATGGATACGGTGAACGTTGTGGCAATGCTAATTTATGTTCAATCATTCCATCACTAGAATTAAAAATGGGAATGAGAGCTCTTTGTAGAGATAATCTTGATAAGCTAAAGGAAGTTAGCAGATTTGTTGATGAAACGGCCAATGAAAAAAGTAATCGACGATTGCCATTTGTCGGGCAAAGTGCTTTTGCACATAAAGGTGGAATGCACGTTAATGCAGTAAACAAAAACTCAGCTACTTTTGAGCATATAGATCCTGCCATTATAGGGAATAGGCGTAGAATTCTTGTTTCTGATCTTTCTGGTAGAAGCAACATCTTAATGAAAGCTGCTGAGCATAATTTGAAAGAGCTTTCTAGTGAGGATTTAAAAGAAATCTTGGAAGAGTTAAAAAAGATGGAAAATGAAGGGTATGAATTTGAAACAGCTGATGCTTCATTTGGTCTAATGATGACAAAAGTAATGAATAAACATAATCCATTTTTTTATTTAGACGGTTATAGAGTTATTATTGAAAAACGTGGAAGTAATGAACCATGCCTGTCGGAAGCTACAGTAAAACTTAGCGTAAAAGGGCAGAGCGAACTGATGGCAGCAGAAGGTGATGGCCCCGTAAATGCTCTTGACAAAGCTCTTAGAAAATCTTTAAATCGTTTTTACCCTGAGATCGCTAATGTTAAACTAAAAGACTATAAGGTAAGAATACTGGAAGGGGAAGATGGGACAGCAGCTAAAACTAGAGTTTTGATTGAATCAGGGGATGATAACCAGACGTGGGGTACTGTTGGTGTAAGCGAAAATATCATTGAAGCTTCATGGGAAGCTTTAGTTGATTCGGTTGAATACATCCTTTATAAGAAAAGAACAGATAAAGATTATGGTAACTAAAAAAAATGCAGTGCGTTTTAGCAAAAATTGATTTAAGTTTGCAGATAAAAAGATATTTTATAATCTTTTTGTGCGCCGGAATAGTATTTTATGGAATGGGTATTCCAAGAGCCAAAGCAATGGATCCTGTGACCATCGCAATACTGGCGCCTATTTTGCTTCCTTATGCAATCAAAGCTGCAAACTATACAGCCAAAGGATTGATGAGAACCGTTCCAGGGTGGATAAATGCTGGCACCCAGATGCTCAA
>Ga0233447_1002056_pt1 | contig 15066 bp, 11 predicted proteins | sample SI_124_October20_3_FD_183014 | JGI IMG/M metagenome (GOLD analysis project Ga0233447, IMG submission 183014) | Seawater microbial communities from Saanich Inlet, British Columbia, Canada - SI_124_October2016_135_MG | ecosystem: Environmental > Aquatic > Marine > Inlet | place: Canada: British...
CCTTGAGAACTTAGAGCGTGGTATCTTTGCACTGGAGATGGACGTAATGAACTTAGAGAAACATCAAGACCACCTAAAAGAAATGTATGTCTTACGTGATGCCTATGACAGAGATATCAGAGCACTAAGGATGCACTCATAATGAGTGATAGTTCTAACGAAACAGATAACGAAGTAGTAGCTTACATAGTTAATAACTATAGCTCAACTACTAAGATAATTGATATTGGCGCTGGTGCTGGTAAGATGTGGGAGTTGCTACATAAGACACACCCTAACATAGATGCCATTGAAGTATGGACACCTAACGTAGAAGAATACTTAGGGGATAAGTACAACAAAGTATTTAATGTTGACTGCTTAGACTTTAAAGAGTACGGTGACTATAACTTAGCAACTATAGGTGATATGTTAGAACATCTAACAGTAAAGGATGCTCAGAAGTTATTGACTATGTTACCTAAGGATGTAGTTATTATAGTACCTTACTCATTACATAAGCACCACCTAGCAGGTAATCCTTATCAAGAGCACAAACAACCTGACCTGACAGTTGAGAATATGGAAGAAAGATATCCAGAGTTAAACCTAATATGGGATAACATTAAAACAAGTAAGACCACGCCTAATGGTTTAGGTATTTATGTGAGGACTAAGTATGTCTAAGTACACCGTTATTAGTTATTATACTGATGAGTATAAGCCTAACGCAGAAGCATTAAAACAAACAGTTGAAGATGTAGGATTAGACACCGTACACATTGAGCACAGAGAGTCATTAGATTCTTGGGAGAAGAATTGTCAACAGAAAGCTAACTACATATTAGATAAGCTTAACGAGTTAGACGCTGATGTGTTATGGGTTGATGCTGACGCTAGGTTTCAACACTACCCTACACTGTTAGATAACCTACCCACTGATACTGATATAGCAGTTAACTATAGAGATGGTAGATTGATATCAGCTACTGTTTATTTTAAGAATACACCTAAGGTTAAGCAAGTAGTTAAAGAGTGGATAGATATGCAACAAGATACATATGATTGGGACCAAAAAATCTTAGAGGCTTTACTTGAGAACAAACGTACTGATGTTGTAGTATATAAACTACCCCCTGAATACTGTCATAGATTTGATGACCACAACATTAAGTTAAAGAACGCAGTCATTGTACAGATGCAAGCGAGCAGACAACTTAAACCAATTATTAATAAGGATAACAAATGAGCGAAGCAAAGTTAGTAGGTTTTCAAATACTCTTAGACAGAAAAGGCAGACTCCTAGTTGAACTAAGTGGTCTGCCTCTTGATGAAGTTGATGGTGTCTTTGAAGACTTCCCTGATAAGAACTTATATAACGTACTCATCAATGAATGTAATCATAAGTTAGATGAGTTGGTTAGCCATTTGGAATCAGAGCTTTCATCTGTGTGACTAGACCACCTCTACGATATGACTTCGTAAGCTCTCCTGTTTCAAGTAAGTGATGGAAGCGTTCTTTAGATATTGGAACACCCTTCTTCCCTGACCCAGCTACTGTGACTTTATAACCCTCTTTAGTTACACCATCTAATACAACCATACGCTTACCCTCGCCCTGGTCTAAGTAAAAACGTAACTTAGATTCCTCAGCTGTCTTGTTAGGATTAGTCCCTACAGTCTTAAGGTCTTTCTCAAAAGACTTAACTATAGCAGATGGCTCGCCAACCTTACTAATAACCTTCACATTATCAGGGTTAAGGCTGATAAGTCTTTCAGAACCATCTCTTACAGTATCAATACCATTCTCTAAAAGAAACTCCCTACCTAACTGAGGTGGGATTGTCCCGTTAGCTATCTTAGTATTTAGATAGGTATGATGAGGATGGCTACTATCACCATACTTCTTACCCACTGCTTTTTGTAGTTTATCTACTAGTTTAGGGTCTGGATTCATAACATCCCAAATATCCCCTTTGATAGTGGTTTCTAATTTGAAGATGTTATCACCAAACTCGCCCGAATCTAAGTGGAGGGAGGTATTTTTAATCTGAGGTGCTGAGTGAATGCCTCTAGGGAAACCTGAACCTCCGTGTACTGCATCCTTCCGTATCTCAAACTTACCACCTACTATCTCACTTGCAGGTGTTGCGTGATATGTCTCAACTACATCACCTTTCTTAAGGTCTTTAAAAGAATCTATCACCTTAGGTTTTATAGTCTTCTTAGCTAAACTTATAATATTTTCTATTTCTTTAGGTGGGGGTGTTGAGCTTACTTCAGGGAAGTTAAAAGATTCAGTATCTTTATCCCAGTAGATATGCCAATCTTTTTGTGGTGTTGTGCCTAACCACTCCCAATCATCTTCGGTAGCGGTGGCTATCATTTTCTGTAGTTCTAATCTTTTATTCTGTAGGTCTAATCTTTTATTTTTCATATCCTTTAATAATTGTGTTTCATTATCAGTAAAGGACATTCTGCCTGCAGTAAACTCTGTTTTATTTTTTAGTTCAAATCTTATGTTATCATCACCAACCCTATTTTTACTAATAGGGAAGCTATAAGATGCTGTACCTCTTTCGTTAAACAGTCGGTGAGGATACTTCTTAATATCGAGCCCTAGTTCAGTTTTCATATTACCTAGGTCTTTCCACCAAACATCTTCAAACCTCTCACCTTCTCTACCTACCATTCTAAATCTTACAGGTATTAGCTTAGTACCCTGGTCGTTTAAAGTATGTGCCCTATGTCTACCCTCGTGTCCAACAATACGAGCAGTACCTTTATTAGCATCATAAACAACATTAAGATAAGGCACTTCTACCTCGTCACCTTTCTCAAACTTCCTTCTATAATAACCATCAACTTTATTATTCTTTAATGCTAGAGGAGCAGATAGAGAAAGGAAATCTTTAGGAGATAAGTATAACATTTTCTCTTCAGACAATTCTTGAGAGTTGTATTTAGTATACTGAGCTAAACGTTCTTTATTAAAAGGTTTGTTAGCTAAGTCTATATCCTCTTTGGTTAACAAAGCTAGATTCTGGGGTTCCTTATCTAGCTTAACAATTAAAGCAGGGTCTTGTGTCTTCTTAGCAGGCATAGTGGCTTTAGTTTTCTTAACACTATCTTCCTTTCGTAGTATACCATCACCACGATAATCACCTATAGTGCGCTTATTGTTAAACTCAATCCCCATTTTTTCCCAGAAAGGTATAGCTGATTTCTTAATGGAGTGTATATTAAAATCATCATTAACAAAATCAGAAGCCATTAATGCTTCAATAACTTTACGCCCTGTTCCTTTCCTTTTATCTTTAATGTTTAACTCAACTAACCCACGTACCTTACCAGTACCGTCTTCTACAAATAACTCCACATCGCCAAGGATATAATCATTAGCATTATCCATATCGTTGTTAGCTTGTATAGCTTTATAATCATACACAGTATATTTTAGTCTTGTCTCATCACCCTTAGAATTTCCTGAGCGAAGACCACCAACCAAAGCAATATTATCATTAGCCATCTGCTCTAATCCCATACCTACAGGGACGCGTTCTAAACTCTGTTGTTTGTCATCTACCTTGATAGTTAATGTAGGGTCTTGTGTCTTCTTAGCAGGCATAGCTGCTTTAGGTTTCTTGTCGTGATACAGAGCAGAGTTTAACTCTATCTGGAACATAGCATCATCCTCTGCCTGCTCGTATGTGCTACCACCTTTCTTTTCTTTATGTTCTATGTTACCAGCGGTAGAACCTCTAACAGTAAACATACCATTTAGATGACCAAAGCCTAAGCGTTCAATCTCTCTCGGGGATGTCATCTTTAAACCTTCCCATACTCTAATGGAATCACTAGACATTAAACCATCTGAGTCAATGTAATCTACTTTATTCTCAAGAGCTTCTTCGATTGCACGTAGGTACATACGCTTACCTACTTTCTGATTAAGATATTTACCCTCAACCATAACATCATTAACAACCCAAGTATTCCACTCCCCTGTTTTATCTAACTCTATATAAGCACTAGGTAATCCGTTACTCGCTTTTTCTTTTGAACCTATTAATATACTCGTATCAAAATCTTCAACAACTATGTTTTTAAATAGTTTATCTGCCTGTTGAATTATTGCAGCCTCTCCGTAATGTGTTCGGTTATACACAGAAGCATTAGGGAACGAGTAAACCTCAAGACCATCCTCATTAGTAACAGTCTCTATTCTTTTACCAGACGTATTACCTTCTATTATTATTCTAACAGGAATAAGGTCTAACCCTAGATTCTCTAAGGCATTAACTCGATGTCTACCATCGTGCTTAATTACCTGTGAGCCACCCCCTGTACCTGCCTTGATTGTTAGTGTTGGTATATCCTCTAACTGAATATTCTCATCAATGGCTTTGTTAATTCTGTCTAATTTCTTAGTCTCAACACCTGAAGTATGTGTCTTAGCTAACGTTAAGAAGTTACCAGGTAACATATACACAACCTTAGTATTTTTGTCTGTGCCCTGCAGTGCTTTGTTAAGAACATCAGGGTTAAAGAATTTATTAACCTCATTAATCTTAGTAGTGGTTGCATTACCTAAGTATTGATACCGTTCAGTGTTGCGTACATCTAAATGTGGAGTATCAGAGTTAGATTTATACTTATAAGTAGATACAGGAGGCAGTACCTCACCCTCTAACACATCGTCCATTTGATTATTGAGTGTTCCTGTCTTCTTTAATAAAGGTTTAAGAAAAGCTAAGGGTAGTAGATTACCTGTAGCCTCTAGTGACTTAGCCTCGATAGGGTTATTCTTTTTAAAATCATCCCTATACCACGTAAACAAATCACCTGCCTTTTTTAAACCTTTCTTTACTATAGTAGTATCAAGAAGTTTCTTACCATCATCACTTAGTTTATTAGCAAGACTTTCATAAACATCTGGAAAAGAATAACGTGCATTAACTCTAGCTGTATCTATTACAGCCTCACCTGCTTCACCCATTGTATCCCACACACCACCAGCAATATCTCCTGCAATATGTCCAGCAAATAGTAAAGCGTTAATCTCATTGTTTCTAGCTCTCTTAAACGTATCTTGCATCATCAAGGCACGCTTACCCCAGGCATCTCCGATGTCAGAGGGTGTTGTTAGTACAGTGTCTATGTTATCTTCCATATCATCGACTAAAGGCTTACGTCTATAATACTTCTTAAAGTTCTCAGTCTTATAGTTCTTAGAGAAGTTTACTGCCTCATCTATAGTATCAAACTTAATAGTATTACCTGAAGACTTAGCATCATCTAAAGCCTTAAAACGCTCATCATTGGTATATGTTTTATAACCCTTGTCTTGGTATACCTTTGTAGGAAAGACGTAAGCAGAGCCATCCTCGTCAACCTCAACTGATAATAGATGTGTAGATATACTACCATCTTTATTGTCTTCTGGGTATGGGTAGTCCTGTGGATTAATGATTCTGTCTACAAAAGGTACGGTCTCATTATCAACTAAGATTTGAGACTCTTTAGATATTAAGCTATTTGAAGTGTTATCAAGGGATACTTCACCCCCTTTATTAAAACCCAGGCGTTCTGCTTGAGCGACTATACCACCCCGTCTAAAACCTCTACGTTTCTTATCTGCCTTTTCAGCATATTCTTCCTTACCACCTAAGAAGTGTTCATACATTGGCTTACCTACTACAGGTATACCTTTAACCCATTTGTTAGATGCTTCTGTCTCACTATCAAAGTCTAGAGCATCCTGAGCTGCCGATAACATATCACCCCAGATATTAAGAGGTGGTTTAGCTAAATCCCAAGTAACATCTAAAGGCTTATCCCCTAACTTCTCACCTGAATACTTACTCAATCCAGCTAAACGCCATATAGAGTTAAGTGCTGAATCTTCTATATCATAATCTCTACCTAACATCCAAGACTTAATACTGTCTGATGTCATATTACCAGCAGTAAAGATAGTAGCATATTTTATAAGGTTCTTTACACCTTCAGCCCTTGTTTCTTTATTGGCTAGTAATTTAAAGGCATCTCTTCGCATAATATCAAACTGTTTGATAGTAAATGTTTTTAACATATACAAAGCTCTACCATCAGGACTTGATAAGTATTTAGCAGGCATCTCGGATAATGAGATAGGTTGCATATCTGATAAATCGTGCCACAATAACAAACGTACTTGTTCATTATCTGAATTACCTGCGCGTAAGTTCTCAGCAAGTTCATTGATGTCATCACCAAAAGCTTTACGCCATTTCTTCCTAAAGGCTTTCATACCTACAGGAGTAGATACTTCTTTAGTATATTTTAAGAAAGAACTATTAAGTAATACTTCCTTACCTAATCTATCAACCCTACTAAAACCACCCCACTTAAAAGTCTTACGCATAAAGCCAGCGGTTGCAGTCTTAGATGCAAACTCCTCAGCAATGTCAGTAAATCCATAATCCTCTAATTTAATTTTCTTCTTAGACAGTAAGGCTTGTACAGTAGGTTTGATACCATTCTTATAAGATGATAGAAATATATCACCTAACTGTGTGACAGCTGATATAGGATTACCTAACGTCTGTGCATACAGCATACTCTTAGATGCTTGAATCCACTTAGCAGGTCCTTGCTCACCAGGACCAAAACGTAATTGTAGTAATCTACCTAACTCAGTAGTATCACCTATCTGTACATTACCTAATCGTTTCTCTTCTACTAATAGTCGACCAATAGACTCATCAATGTCGGTACTGTCTAAGCCACCCTTCTCCCAAGCATTACCAAAGAACTTCTTCTTCTCGGTTTCTGATACTACACGTCTAATGTAGGTATGAAGAGCTTGCTCAGGATTTTCATAGAACTTTAGAAGTTCTGGTGTGACTGTTTCAATCTTACGCTCTTTATTAAAAGCTGTAAATTTATTACCAACAAAGTAACGCTTACCAACAAGGTATTGATTTATTACATCCGCTTGCTCCGCCTTACTAAGCTGTGCTCCCTTAGCAATAGCCGCAGCGTCAATCATCTCTAAGATTTCATCTCTCTTATCTTTACCAAAGTGTTTTTGAATACCGTCTATATCTTTAACAACACGAGGGAAGTAGTTCTCTTTATAACCTAAAGTTAGACCTGCATCAGTAGCTTCTGTATGTAGTTTATTGAGTGTCTTTTGTGTCGCTCTGAAGGCAGCTAATAGCTCCGTATTGCCCTGTTTCTTAAGTAAGGCTTCTACCTGCTTAACCTTACCATTATATAGGCTTAGAATCAAAGCGTTCTTCGCTGGTCCTTTAACTTTAGATAACCCATCCAAGAAGGGTGCAACTTCTGTATAGTTAGTATGTAGTCTAGCGTGTTGATTGTACTCTAATTTACGTAATCTATGCCATATAGGAACATTCATATTCTTAATACGTGTACTAAGTACTCCTAAATATTCATCAATAGCACCACCCTTCTTAGTAGCTATTCCTGCAGTATGCTCTATAGTTTCAAAGTATAGTGTAGCCTCTTTCTGTGTAGGTATGTGAATCTTACGCTCGGCTAACTTAGCAGCCCGTGTAAGCTCATCATTAGTAATACCTAACATCTGGTTAAGTTTCTTAAAAATTACTGTGGGATTAGTTTCACCTTTATGGACTGCTTCATATACTAAGGAGTCGTATGTATTAAGTAACTCATTAGCTGCTTTAGTTTGTTTCTTTATTTGCTGTCCAGCCATAGCTGTCTTATAACGAGTAGCAAACTGTCTACCACCCCATATCATTAGAGGGCTTAAGAGAGCACCGCCACCAGTGTACTGTCCTGTTGTAGTCCAATCAACCTCACCTTCTTCAGCTAAACCTTCCGTAACGCCATATGAAAATCCCAATAACGCACCAATCCCTGCAGCAGCTTTGTATGTTTGACCAATAGGTACTGCAACTGTAGGTGTAGCTAACATACCTAAGAAAGAGCCTGTGGCTTCTGACCAACTCTTATCATACTTACTGTCTTGTTGTTCTTCTTTCTTAGAGAGCACAGGGTATTCTCTACTAAGATAGTCTTGTCTATACTGTTGTATCCTATCCCTACGAGCATCTTCAGATAACGATGTAAAGTCCTCACCATATAGTTCCTCTACAGATTTAAAGAAGCTACTATCTTCAGTATCTGGTCTCGTATGTGAAGATGTCCAACCAGGCATAGGATATTTAGCTTCTAAGTAGATAGAAAGATTCTCTACATCTGTAGGCATTTTTTGAAAACCATAAGCAAACTCAGTACCCATAGAGACCTCATCATCTTTAAATAATGGGTCGGTAGTTTCGTCTATATGTGCAGTAGTTTGTGTCTTATCTACACCACCATATTGTTCTAAGTCTTCTTGAGATAATAAAACATTAGTGGGGGTTTCAGATAGTTTATCTTTCTCATCCTCATATGCCTGCAATGCAACAGGGTCTTTAGTATGAACTTGACCCTCAGTATCTTCCCACGTACCATCAAAAGATTCTGTCTGCTCTGGTTGAAAATTGCTATCTTGTAGTAAGTCCTCTTGGGATAGTAATACTGTCATAATTATTTAGTTTTTTGTTTTTTAAGAATAGAACGAACAACTATATCATATGTTAGATTTGGATTATTTACCTCTAGTGCTTTATAGGTATCGTAAACATCCTCCCACTGTAGCGTAGGAGATTGATATGAGAACTCATCTGTGAATACATCAGTAAGTAATGTGTCTCCTTCGTGTGTGATACCTGATTTAGCAATAGCGGTGGCTAAATCATAAGCTTCTGTCTGACTCATACGTGTTTGATTAATGATTACATTTACATTACCAGCCACATCTGTTTCAATAGTATTCTTATTAGCATCAGAAAGTTCATCCATAAAGGATACTTGCTTACCTTTAACTGGGTAAGTAGCATCAAGAAGAATATTACCAGCCAGACCTACATCAGTAGTAGTTACTTTAGAAGGTACTGTTCTTTCTACTGCACGGGCTTCTTCAGCTTTCTTCTTAGCTAAAGCAGCTTCTTGTTTTTTAGCTAAGTCTGAAGCTTCTTTAGCCTTCTTTCTTGCCTCTAATGTTTCATAAGATTCACCACCCTCTGGTGTTGGTGTTGTGTTATTGTTAAATAACTCATTACTATAAGAAGATATAGTTTCTTTTTGTATATTCCAAGGCATTCCTTCTGGAGTTACTTTAACAGTACCACTGGCTACATCATAAGCTAATCTTTTTAATGCGTCTGGAGATGCATTTACGTACTCAGGAAATAATTCAGAATTGGAATACTGTTTAAAATGATAAGCAGCTTTCTTCTCTATATCTAATCTATCATCATCTGCAGTTACCCACTTATTCATAGAAGCAATCTGCTCCTCTGTTAATGATTTAGCCTCACCTCTACGATAAGTGCTAGCTTTACCTAACTCTTTTTCTGTAAGCTCTGCCTCTTTCTGAGTTGTCTTATCCTTTAATTTTAAATCTTCAAACAACATACCTAACGTACTGCCCTGTTGTCCCTTCATAGCCTTAGTAATAGCTTCCTCATCTGAGTATTGAAGAGTAGGCTCTTCACCTACTACAGGCATATCTGACCACTTCCAACCATCTCCAGCAGCTACTTTAGCCTCTAACATCTTCTTAATATTATTTATATCGTAGCCTTTAGCAATAGCCTGTCCTTCTATAGAATCAATACCACCTGCAGAAGTAATAGCATCAATCTTTGTGATATCAGCATCACGTTTCTTCTTAGCGTCAGTCCAACGAGTCTTTAATAACTCATCCTGTCTCTTAGCTTTAATCTCTGCAAGGCGGTCTATACGCTTAGCTTCTTCAGTATCATATTCTCTAGCTCTTTCACCAACACCAGTAGCAAAATCTAGTAACCCTTGTCCAAAACTATATCCCATTATGCGTCCTCCTTACCTGATTCAAACTTACTAGCTTTAGCTAACAATGAAGGAGACATCTTACTCTCAATCTCTTGAGGTGTCATCTTTCTAATATCTTCTTTAGCTGTCTGTCTAATCCCCTCTTCTTGTTCATCCCAATCATCACCATCACTGTCTAACTGAAAGTCAATTTCTACTTCGTTAGCTAACCACATAAGTAAGTAGATGGTAGGCTCAATAAGGATTAACATTAAGTCAGGACTCCACTTACCTTCTTGAAAACCTTTAGTAAGATATACTTGTGCTAACATATCAAGAGGAGTACCTTGTCGGATAGTGTCTAAGACCTGTTCGTATATACTATCAGTTGTTAGGTGGTCAAAGATAAATGCCATAGCCTTATCTTCATTAGTGAACGTTGGAGGGTTCTCATATGCTCTCCTATTCTCAGGGTCAGCTGTTAATGACTCACCTGGTATCGGAGCATCAAAAGGGTCTACGCCTAATTGTTCGTGACCTTCTGCTAGTTGTTGTTGTACTTCTAAATTCTCTGGCATAATATTATCCTAATAAACTTTCAAATTGTCTACCTTGCTGTTCAGCATATTGTTCAGGACTTAACGCACCACCATAATAGGCTGCAAAACCTAAACCTTTACCGAATTCACCTCCTGTAGCTTGTAATCCACCTTTAGCATCATATTGGTCACCAACATCTGCTGCAGAGAAAGGTAATCCCGCACTATCTGAGTCTGAAGAACTTCCAAACAAACTTTTAGCTATCTTTGTAGGGTCAAACTTATTCTTAGGTGTTCTAGGTGTTTTAGCACCTGCCTTATGATATGTTTCTTCACCTGTAACTGTATCAATTTCAGTATAAGCTAACGGACCTCTATAATCTACATCCTGCATACTTGCTTTGATAGGTTTACCTGTGATTTTATCATACATACTCTGTGCATCTAATGCTCTATTACTAATCGCTGATTGATATTCACCTGCTGTAGGAAGAATAGGAGAGTCAATAGTGTATGGGTCATACGTATAGCCACCCTGCTCCGCTAACAACTGCTCATTTGAGACATATCCTTTGTAAGCCTCTAACTTACTAAGCTGAGAACCTGGCGCAGTAGAAGTGTTATAACCGTGTACTACTTCCTGATTCTCAAACACCTGATTCATTTGCTTAGGTGTTAGGTCTCTGAAAGTCTCTCTATTATCAGCGATAAACTTCTGCGCTTTAGGTTCTAGACTTTCAACATAGTGCTTATTAGCTCCGTGCATTACTGAAGTACCATCCATACGTGCAAACTCACCCGCCTTCTGGTCATAAACACTAACCATCTCACCTGTAGTCATATCCTGACGTAGGTAGTTTAGGTTACCTATATCACCTGTAGAGACAGCATCGCTTGCGCTCTTAAACATATTAGATACACCCTCCGTAGTAGAATTACCTACTGCCTTAAAGCCTGCACTTATTTTATCAGTAATGGAAGCATTCTCACCTAAAGTAGCAACACCTTTATTATAAGCACTCATACCTGCATTAGCAGCATAACCTAAACCACCACCTGCAGCACCAATCAAAGCACCTTTAAGTTTACCACCACTAGTAATAAAACCAGTGATAGCGCCCTTACCCATAGCGCCCCAGATACCTGCGTTAGCCCATAAACCTTGGAAGCCAGGAATAAATCCAATAGCAATTGATGCTAACGGACCCATCTTTTTAACTACCTTTCCAATGCCTTTGGCTACTTTCTTTACGCCTTTCCACATCTTCTTAGCTACTTTACCAATACCTTTAACTACTTTCTTTACTACTTTAGTTATAGGTTTTATAATCTTCTTTACTACCTTTTTAATTTTTTTTACTACACCACCCATAATTATGTCCTCTTTCTGAATAAAGAACCCACTTCAGTGAATCCTAATTTACTATATAATTTCTTTGTTCTTTCTGTCGCTATCTCTGATATTGTACCGATGACAGTTTCCAAACAACCTTTACTCTCTGCCCATTCTTGAAACGCTTTAAGTATTTTCTTACCTACTAACTTACCCCTATACTCAGGTATAACATAAACCATCTCATCAGCAGCGTAATAAGCATCCTCATTAAAAGAATAGTTAGTGATAAAACCTATCATATAACCTACTATCTTCTCATCATCTAGTGCTACTATGCCTATGTAAGTATCTTCATTCGTTAATACTGTATATATTAAACGTTGAATTGATGTCTCACTAACAGGGACTATCTTACCAAACCTACTTTCTAAATGATTGATAACACCTAATCGAGTAAGCTCTTCTACATCTTGAGCTTCAAACTGTCGTAGGTATGTAGGCATTATTTAAATTCTTTCCAAATGTCTAACGCTAACTTACCTGCGTTTACTAATGACGTACCTTTCGTAGCATCTGTTGCAGCCTCATTACCCATCGCTGAGATAGCTAACCTAGTCTGTGCATCAGCATCATTCATAGATGATTGGAATGTCCAGTTAGCACTATCTCTCATCTCTTGCCACATATATGCTTGTGACTGAGCTGATAGATTAAACTTATTAATAGCGTTAGCTTGGTTCATAGCGTTATCTCCTGCTGTATTAGCAGTGTTGAGTTGTCTACGCCACGTAGCATTAGATTGATTAATAGCATTAATGTTCTGTACGTTGAACTGGTCTCTATTAAAACCTAACTGAGAATTAAACTGGTCAATCTGGGTTCTTAATTGAGAATCTAATTGTTGTGCTTGCATACTATTACCAGCATCTAATGCAGCTCTTTGTTGTGATAATTGTGAATTATACTGACTAATAGCATCTGACCTAGTAGCATTATTAGTATCTACCTGTGTCTTTAAGTTAGCCATAAAGGTATCTACTTGCTGTTGATTAGTAGCATTAAATTGACGTGAAGCATTAGTAGCTGCTTGGTCAGATAACATATTTTGTTGACGCATCTGAGCGTTGATTGTAGAAGCTTGTTGTGTATTAGATAGGTTAGACATATCCATCTGTAAATAAGACTGAGCATTCGCCACCTGAGCTTGCTGAGCATTGGTTAAGTTAGCCATATCCATATTAACTAACGATAAAGCATTCTGCATAGTAGCTTGTTGCTTATTATTTAAGTTAGATAATGTAATAGATTCAGCTAATTTACTATTAGCTAATGAAGTTTGTTGAGCGTTATTAAGATTCAATACATCCATATTGAAGAGCTTATCACCATTAGCAAAAGCTGCTTGATTCTGGGCTGACATATTAGCCATTCCCATCTGTTGTTTTAACTCAGCACCTCTAATATTAGTTTGTTGTAGATTAGCTAAGTTCTGCATACGTACTTGATTCTGTATATTCGCAGATTGTACTGCAGCTTGTTGCTCATTTTGAAGATTCATTATCTTCATTTGTTGTTGATTCGCTCCTGTCTGCATTGAAGCTTGTTGTGCATTAGCCACATTAGTAAGCTGTCTCTGCAACTTCATCTGAGCATTCTGTGCATTAGTTTGTTGCTCATTAGATAAGTTAGCCATAGCAGTCTGTTGAACTGTCTGTGCATTTAACTGAGCAATAGGGAGTGCTGATTGAATAATGGTGTTGAATAGAGCGTCTCTACCTACAGTAGATTTACCCATACCTCTAGAAGCTAATGCAGCTTCTACAGCAGATACTGCAGGTTTAGCCCAGTTAGGTATCTTACCTGTGTCCATACCTTTAAGTAACGAGTCCATCTGATTAGATACTAACGCATCAGTAGGTACAGAAGCAACAGCAGCCCTCATCTCTTCAGGAGCAGACATAAGCTGAGCAGTAATCTTAGCAGGGTCAGTACCAATAGCAGCAGAGATATCTGGTGGTAATGTAGCCATAGCTGCTTTAACAGTAGCAGCATTTCCTGTTACTGCTTTAATAATAGCATCTTTACCAACATCACCAGACTGTGCTTTAGCATAACCAGTTCTAATAGCTTCAGTCTCACCAGCAGCAAGAGCAGATACCTTACCCGTCTGAGCTGCTACAGTATCAGTTAAACCAGTGGCTTTAGCTGCTGTCATAGTAGGAGCAGTACCCGCAGTATCTGCTGTAAAGGTAGAGGCTTTAATAGCTGTTGGGGCTTTAATCCCAGTAGTCTTAGCTTCTTTAGCAGCTCCTAATGTAGGTTTAGAAACACCTCTAGAAGCAACAGTAGTAGGTGCTCCCATTTCTTTAGCTGTGATAATCTCTCCAGTGCCTACCGTACCTTTAAGGTATTTTTGTGTTGCTCCTTCAGGTAGTGAAGGCTTTTTTATATTTCCTGCGACTGTATCATAAACGGCTTTAGGTTTAGTTGCTCCTTTAGAATCATAATATCCTGGTTTAGATGTCTCTGGTATTCCTGTAGCCATATGTTATTCCTTTTGTTTATTGTTTCTACTATTATTAAACATAGATAAGAAAGCTGTCTTAGCTGTTCTTAGTTGTTGTGACTTAAATGTTAATTTAGTTAATTGTTTTTCTATATCTAATAAGTGGTCTAGATATAGTTTAGATTCATCTGATAAAGTATTAATATCAATTACTTCATCATCAATAGTTAATGTATTAGTGTTAGTTTCTTTAGCCATTATCTTTTGCCTCTATGTTAAAAGCTTTAAAGTATAGCATACTTTTGTTAGTTTGTCAAGTGTTTTTCTTTATATTTATTCTTAGCTTTAGCATATCCACTTCTTCTAGCCAACCAAGGACCTATTAAGTTTGTTATCACTAGGAAGGCTACAAATGCCCATACGATGTCTTTACCCCACGAGGTAGCAACGTATGCCACTGCTTGTTCTTTCGTCTCTATATCGGCAACCTCGGGACTGTCAGGTACTATCTCATCGTATGCCATAGATGTGGCTAAAGTAGCTACACCAGCAATAGGATTAATAGCATAAGCGACACCAGCAGAAACCCCTGACTTACCTAGGTTTCTTAGCTCTAATGAACTACAGCTACTAAGTGACAGTGCTATGAATAGTACTCCTAATCGTATCATCTATACCTCCTAATCGTATCATATTAGTAACCAGTTAATTGGAAGAGTCCAAGGGTCGAATAGGAAGAATCGTGCCGTATTATTAGCAAGTTCAACCCATATCATTACTTTCTTTCTTTTCTAATAATGCCGTAGATATCACTTAACATCTTTTTAATCTCA
>Ga0233447_1002060_pt1 | contig 15058 bp, 15 predicted proteins | sample SI_124_October20_3_FD_183014 | JGI IMG/M metagenome (GOLD analysis project Ga0233447, IMG submission 183014) | Seawater microbial communities from Saanich Inlet, British Columbia, Canada - SI_124_October2016_135_MG | ecosystem: Environmental > Aquatic > Marine > Inlet | place: Canada: British...
AGAATTGCCGCCCATAAAAGTACATCATCCCCCGTCAGGAATAGTCTGCTCACAGCTTCAGCTGCGGGCTAGGATAGTGTCTTATTTTTTATGTCCATTTTTCCATTTTCACCTGAGGCGGAACACAGTAAATATTATGAAAACAGAGTTGCCAAGGCAACTCTGTTTTTTGTTTTCTCTAAAATTCTCTTTTTTATAGCAAAATTTCAGTTAACTCAGCTGTGGTTTTCAGAATAAGGTCTGCGCCACGTTGACGTAGCTCTTTCTTTTCACCAAAACCGCATAATACACCAACTGTTTGCGCGCCCGCGGCTTTTCCTGCACGGATGTCTACGGTGGTATCACCGATCATCAGGCAATTTTCAGGAGGAATATTCATCGCTTTTGCCGCGTGAAGAACGGGATCAGGATATGGTTTGGAGTGTTCCGCTGTGAGGGCGGTGACAATCACATCGAAGAAAGGGAGTAGATCATATTGTTCGAGAAATTGCATCGTGCCCTCTTCATTGCGAGCAGTGACGACTGCCATTGGGTATTTTCCATGTAGGGCAGAAAGCATTTCTCGTACACCTTCGATGAGAATGAAATGTTTTAACGATGGCGGATTTTTTTGGGTTAGCCAATCGGAAATGGAAGCAAGTTCATCGTCAAGTCCGAGTACGTCGGGAATTCCGAAGATCATATTGCCAGGCGTTTCACTCCACATCACAAATCGGCGTGCGGCACGGTACGTATCCCTATCCCTAAAAAGAAAAGAAAGCGGGCGAAGATTTTTTTCAAATTTTGCGACATATTGATCGTCTGTATCGCTGAGGGTTCCGTCTACATCGAAACAAAGGGCTTGGATTTTCTGTATATCTAGGCTCATTTTGACCTCTTTGGAAAGTTTTTAGCAATTTTACGCTATCTTGGTGTGCTATACTTTTGTTATGGAAAATGACAGTCGTTCTCTACTTGAGCTACTTTATCATGTGAGCCGCGAGGTTGCAACAGCACTTGATTTGCGTACTGTTTTGCAACGCGTTCTTTATGCGGCAATAGATAATGTAGGTGGCGAACGTGGCAGTATCGTAGTGATGGATGATCACGGTAAGCCGCTTGATTCCATTATTGTTCATGGTCGGCGTGTTCAAGGGGAGACAACACAACAATTGCGCGTAACTGTTGAACGTGGTCTTGCAGGCTGGGTCGTACGGAATAAAAAGCCTGCTCTTGTTCCTGATACCAGTCGTGACAAACGCTGGTTACGCCGCCCAGATGATGCTGTACAGCAGACCGGAGCAAAAGCAGCTCTTTGTGTACCGCTCATGGCACGAGAAAATATTGTGGGGGTGTTAACGCTTGTTCACTCTTACCCCAATGCTTTTGATCGAAGCCATCTTGAATTGATGCAGGCCATTGCCGACCAAGTAGGAATCGCAGTACTAAACGCACGCCTGTATACAGAGAGTCAGCGCCAAGCCCGTGTAATGACAGCCTTGGCAGATGGTGCCATGACGATCAACTCTTCGCTCCAGATGGACGACGTTCTTCAACGAATTTTGAATCAAACTATTCAGGCTTTGCAGGTTGAAACCGTTGGTTTGGCATTAGAAGAATCTGGGAGTGGAGATTTTATTTTTCGTGCGGCAACGGGCAACCAAGCAGGTAATATTATCGGTAAGCGCGTGCGGGCAGGAGAAGGTTTAATTGCCAAAGTTATTCAGGATAGGCGGGGCGTTGTAATTCCGGCTCTTAGAGAAGAGAATCCTTTTAAAAAACACGACGCTTTTGATGGGATAGATTCTCAGGCTGTTGCCCTTGCTCCCATTCAGGCACAGGGAAAAATTATCGGGGTTATAGAGGCGATTAATCCGACCTCCGGTGTTTTTGACCCGGATGCCTTACTAGTGATGACAGGCATAGGCAGCATGGCGGGAACAACTATTCAGAATGCCCAATTTGTTGAAAAAGTTGAAGAAACCCAAAAGCGTTATCTGGAGCTTTTTAACGATAGTATCGATCCTATTTTGGTTAGTGATTGGGAAGGTAATATCCTTGAAGCTAATCGAAAATTCTTCTCCTTCAGCGGGTATGACAGAGACACGATCCACACAATGAAAGTTGAAGATGTTCATCAGATCAACTGGGAAAGTGTGGGTGAAAACTTTGATTATTTGCGTGATACTCATGCTGCCAGTTACGAGGCGGTTTTAGAACTCAAAGAAGGGGAAAAAATCCCTGTAGAAGTCTATATTCGCAGCACAGACTTGGGAGGCGAGCACACTATTCTCTGGACTTTCCGTGATATTCATGAACGAAAAGAACTGGATAGTTTACGCAATGACCTGACCTCGATGATTTATCACGATTTGCGCTCACCACTTGCTAACGTTGTCTCCAGCCTGGAAGTACTAAAAACCCTTCTTGTAGAAAAAGATGAAGCAGTAGAATCTGTTCTACAAATTGCGAGCAATTCCACAGAGCGAATCCAGCGTCTCATCTCCTCTTTACTTGATGTTAATCGGCTGGAGACCGGCCAAGCCATCGCAACACAAAAAGGGGTTTCTCCCAAAAGAATAGTCCAGGATGCGTTAGAAACGATCAGCACATCCCTTCTAACCCGTCGCCAAAAAACAACCCAGAACATAGATGAAAATATTCCTAATATCTGGGCAGATGAAGATATGATTCGCCGTGTATTGATTAATATCCTCGAAAACGCCTCTAAATTTACTCCATCAGAAGGAAACATATCTGTAGGCGCAAAAATGGATGGAGAATTCGTGCAGCTTTGGATCGCAGATAACGGCATGGGCATCCCGCCTGAAGAACATGAACGCGTCTTCGAAAAATTTGCCCGCACAAAAAGCGGAGCGAAGGTATCAGGGCTAGGTATTGGGCTTGCATTTTGCCGACTAGCTATAAATGGACATGGTGGAAAAATTTGGATCGACAAGCATTATACAAATGGCACAAAATTCAACATAAACTTGCCCGTAGAGAAAGAGCAAGAACAGGAAGCATAAATGCAGTCTCTTAAAGAAAACGTTCATATCGAAGATAAATACACAGGGGTTACTTTAGGCGTGCTCAACCTCCCGCACGGTCTGATTTATATAGATGCTCCCCCCATTCCAGAAGACGGACGAAGTTGGCGGGCAGACCTGATAGACCTCGACAGCGGCTACGAACGCATGCTCATCAATCTCGATGAGAATATAGACCGCACCATCGGCTCTCGCGCCATGGACTGTCCTGTTTTGGCTCACAAAAAAACTGCTGAATTTTTCAGCAATCGCTCTAACACCTTTAAAGCGCAAGGCCAGAGTACAGGCGCAACATGGGAAACAATTCCCAGCCTGGGTAATATCCGCTGGGCGCCACCACAAATTACGCTAAGCAAAAAAATAACCCTTCACTGGGGAAAAACGCCGATTATTCTCGAACACCACCCCAGCACAAATAAAGGTGCGATCTGGCTTATTCTCCCTGAAGAAAAGATTGTCTTTGTCGGCGACCTTATTCTTAAAAATCAGCCTCCCTTCTTCGCCAATGCCGATCTTCCGCTTTGGCTCGAAGATCTCGCCCTCCTCTCCAGCGATGCCTATCAGGGCTTTACAGTAGTCAGTGGTCGCGGAGGCGTATGCGCATCCAGCACCATAGAAAAACAAAGTGAAATCATCGAAGGCGCCCATAAAAAACTCGAAGCTCTCGCCAAGAAAAACGCCGAAGTTGAGAAGACAGAAAAAATGATTCCCGACCTGCTCTCCCCTCTGCGTTTTCCCGTTTCTGAAAGGGAAATATTCACCCAGCGTCTACGCTACGGCCTCAAAGAATATTACCAAAACCACTATCAAAACGACGAAGAAGAATAAAAGAATATGCAACCTTACGCCCCTGTGCTAGAACGCACGCGCGGCACAAGAGCCGAATCGCTACATTATGCAGCTGCGGCTCTTGTTGATTCTTCAGGAAAACTGCTCGCATGGATAGGAAATCCCCGGCAGGATACCTTCCTCCGCTCATCTGCCAAACCCTTTCAGGCGATGCCCTTTATCGAGCAGGGATACGCCCGTGATTTAGGCTTGCTACCGCGCCAAATATCGCAGATCTGCGCCTCACACGGTGGAACTGACATGCACGCCGAAGCGGTACGCGGAATTCAAGAAAAAATCGACATTGACGAGAGCTTTCTGCAATGCGGCTCACATCCCCCGCTAGACAAAGAAACCAACGAAACCCTCATTCGTAGAGGAGAAAAACCAACATCTATTCGTCATAATTGTTCCGGCAAACATACAGGGATGCTCGCCTTCGCAAAAATGCGCGGATTACCTCTTGACAATTACCTTGACCCCGAACACCCCATCCAAAAAGATATTTTGACAACTTTTTCCGAGATGTGCAAATTTAGCATTGATAAAATTGGCACCGGCACCGATGGATGCTCTGCACCAAACTTCTCTATTCCCCTCTATAATACAGCACTAGGATTTGCCCGTCTCTGCGACCCGCAAAAGTTGCCAGAAAAACGCGCCGATGCCTGTAAAACGATCACCTCCGCGATGATGGCACACCCCGAAATGGTGAGCGGCTTCGGGCGCTTTGATACGCGGCTCATGCAAATCGGGCGCGGAAAACTCGTCGCCAAGACGGGCGCAGAGGGATATCAGGCTGTCGGCATCCTGCCCGGTTTAACGGAGGCACCCTTTCGGGCACAGGCAAGCCCAAAAGGAGTCGGGATCGCGCTAAAAATATCTGATGGCGACCCAAAAGAAGCCGTCCGCGCAGCCGTTATGATCGAAATCCTCCGCCAATTTGGCATCCTGAATAAAGACGAGTTAGCCGAGTTAGCAGATGAGTTTGGACCCGTGACCGAAATTTTCAATTGGCGAAAGATCAAAGTGGGAGAAGCGCATCCGGTTTTTGAGTTGGAGCGAGTATGAAAAAGAAGGCGATAGAAGTACACGAGCGTCTATTGGAAAAGTTTGGCGAACCTATTTGGCGAAACCCTTTGCCCGCGATCGATGAATTGGTCTCAACTTTCCTTTCGCAGAACACCAACGATGTAAATCGTGATCGCGCTTTTGACTCTTTGCGTGCGAAATTCCCAACATGGGAGGAAGTCCGCGATGCCCCAGAAGCCGAAATTATCGAAGCGGTGCGAATAGCGGGGTTGGCAAAGACAAAAGGACCCAATATCCAGCGTGCTTTGCGCCAAATTAGCGAAGAGCGTGGCGAGTTAAGCATTGAATTTTTGAAAGAATTGCCTATAGAAGAAGCGAGCGCCTGGCTGACAAATTTTAAGGGTGTAGGACCCAAAACTGCATCTATCGTGTTGCTCTTTTCTTTGGGGATGCCCGCTTTTCCTGTAGATACACATGTATACCGCATTACCGGGCGGGTTGGGTTACGCCCCGAAAAAATATCCGTAGAAAAAGCACACCCATACCTTGAAAGTATTTTCCCGCCAGAAAGCTATTATGCCGCGCATCTTAACATCATCCGCTTGGGACGCGAGATCTGCAAAGCACGCAAAGCAAATTGCGCCAAATGCCCGCTTTTGGCAATTTGCGATTACGGGCAAGCGCAAAAAGAATAAGTTTTCCCTTCTACTTTGCAGATTTGTTAGCTGGCTTATTCTTGCTTCTCTTATTCTCTTATGCTAGAGTAGAAAGATAGTTCGCTCTATCCTTTACCCTAAGGAGGTGGTATATGTGATCGGTCTGAGGCTCGAGAAAGGCCAAGGCTTAGTAGAATATGCACTTATTCTTGTTTTAATCGCTGTCATCGTTTTAGCAGTTCTTCTAATTTTAGGCCCCATAATCGGCAATTCGTTTTCAGAAGTCAACTCTGAGTTCGAAAGTGTATCTTATGTTTTACAGATGCTCTAAAAGAAGATCCCCTGTTTCTTTTCAGAAACAGGGGATCTTTTTATTCTAAAATAATTGGCGTTGGCGACTGGTTTAGTAACTTAGCCTGCATTGACCACGGACCTGTCCACGTGATCTGAACAGGGAGTACTTGCCCACGCAAATCATCATCAGTTTCGACAAAAACAAGTTTATTGGTAGATGTTCTTCCTCGCCAACGACCTTTCACTTTCTCTTCAAAGAGAACTGGAAGGGTTTCACCCAGAAGACGCGCGTTGATTTCACTTGCGATCGTTTTTTGGAGCGATTCCAGCCGATGAAATCTTTCCCGTTTAATCTTGTCCGGGACATCGTCCGGCATACGGCGTTCGGATACCGTGCCCTTACGTGGAGAATAGCGTGCGAGATGAGCAACATCCATTTTTAGATCGGCGAGAAGCTCGTAGGTATGCTCAAATTGCTCATCCGTTTCGCCGGGGAAACCAACGATGATGTCCGTAGCAATGGAAGAATTGGGGACTTCCTCGCGAATCTGAGCGATTAGTTTGCGATAATCATTCTGGGTGTAGCCGCGTCTCATATTTTCTAACACTTCGTCATCGCCCGCTTGAATGGGGACTTCGAAATGGGGCATCACTTTATCCAATTCGGCAACAGCCCGCATGATGTCTACACCAAAATAATTGGGGTGAGAAGTAAGGAAGCGAATCCGCTCAATACCTTCGACATCATTCAGGATACGGAGTAAGTCGGCTAGATTAGGGCCATCTTCTACATCCTTGCCATAGCGATCGACGATCTGCCCTAAAAGGGTGATCTCTTTTACACCTTGCGCTGCTAAAGAGCGGGCTTCAGCGATAATTTCACCAACCGGGCGGCTTCTTTCGATGCCTCGCTGGTAGGGGATAATGCAGTAGGTGCAAGCATGCGAACATCCGTATACAACCGGTATAAAGGCAGAGACGAGTTTACCGCGCTCATGCTCAGGGATGATGATCTCAGCATCCATAAGCGCAAACCTGTTTTGGGTCGCGTTCGTCTCGGCGACGTAGTCTTCATCCTGCGAAAGATGGGCGATCAATGGTCCTGGGTCAGATGGCGGTGAGAAAACATCCACAAAGGGAAGTTTTTTCTGCAACTTTTCTGCGCCTTTTACGCCGACGAGACAGCCCATCAGGTTGATGATGAGATCGGGTTTTTTCTCTTTAAGCGGGCGAATGGAATGCAAAAATCCGAGGGCTTTGTCCTCGGCAGATTGACGTACAACACAAGTATTGAGCACGAGCACATCGGCTTCTTTGGCTTGGTCGGTAAATTGGTAGCCGAGATGCTCGAGGCTCGAACCCAAACGCCGAGAATCAGCTACGTTCATTTGACATCCGGCTGTCCAGATGTGGTATTTTTTATCCAGTTTGTCCATCCCGCTCCTTTCTTAGGTAGGTAAAGATTAATAAATGACTAACGCGGGACTGCGTAAGGCGGAGATTATACCAAATTGTCAAGATTCGATGGTTGAAAATCTCGCATTTATGGTAAAATCGTCCCGCTCGGAGGGATGGCCGAGTGGACGAAGGCGCCTGTCTTGAAAACAGGTAAGGGTATCCCCCTTCGAGGGTTCGAATCCCTCTCCCTCCGCTCACTTTCATCCGAGTATAACAATTTATTGGGGAGGTGCCAGAGTGGCTGATTGGGCCCGCCTGCTAAGTGGGTGTCGGGGTTAACTCGACCGCGGGTTCGAATCCCGCCCTCCCCGCCATAAGAAAACGCGTTCTGTGAAGAACGCGTTTTTGTTTTTTCTTGCTTCTTTGTCTAACGGTTTGCGTTAGCGGCGGACGGGAGGAGGGCGTAGAACCTGTCTACAAGCGGAAAAGCCCAAAGCCAGAAAAATGCTATTTTCGCGGGACGAATCCCCCCCGTCCGCTGCACGCTTTGTTAGTTTGCTTAATGTTCTCAGACTTTGTTATGGCCAAAATTCGTGATCATTGGCCTCCCAAAGCTCAAATTTTTTCAACCACATTGTTGTTTTTGCTAATAAAAATGAAAGTGTGAATATAGGAGACCATTCTGAAGGCCGCATTAGATACAAACGATTATCACCATATGCAAAAGGACAGGACTGATGTATTTTTTGACCTACTAATGTTACTTCTGGTATTAATAGTGGGTAAGATTTAGGAATTTTTACTTTCACATCGTAACCGTATTTATTTATAGGAGTTCTTATTCGACCTCTAAGTGTTGATACAACTCCATCTGATCCAAAAAATACGAATTGCCGATACGATACATATAACTTTTCCTTTTCTACTAACCAGCGACTCCGGAAAAAATCGCTTTCTTCCAATAGCCATGAATTTTGAGTTTTTTCTTTTGATTTTTTATATTCATCAAACACCTTGTCTGTGGATTTTTCCATCAGAATCAATTTCAACAACTTCTTCATTCTCTTCTTCATAATAATTTTCTTCCGCATGAATTTCTGTAATATCAGGAGCACCACTTTCTCCAAATGGGTCTCGCAATATCCTTGGATATTTCAGTTTTTCCTCTTCCATAGCAAATTCTCGAGCCCTATCTATTTCTTTTTGTCTAAATTCTAATTCTCTTATTTGATTTTCTCGTTCCCAGATACGCATCATTTCCCTATTTTTTAGAATGTGAGCAACAATGGTTGATAATATGCTGCTTAGAAAACCAATCAAGCTCCCTAACAAAAGTAATAGTATATCTCTGTCCATATGCAAGCTCCATTGTTACTATATTATATTAGCTTCAAATTGTATTTGAATTTAACTTTTCTCATTGATTTGATGCAAACTAACGGGGTGTTAAGCGAGATTATCGCTGTATAAAATGCCACCAAAGCTGATTATGCATTGAAAAGCCTGTTTTTGATGTATAAACTCTGAAATGAGCGTTTTATCCATTATTTATCTTGGATAATGTTCTTATTCAGACATTATCCAGATAATATGCGTGATAAGTAACTTTAGGCAGATTATACAGCATTCCAATACAGAGCATTGGGGCAGAGACGCAGTATCCCCCCTTCTGGCTCCCCCCGCAAACGGGGGAGTTTTACTAATATAATTTCTTCCCCATACTTATTCTTTCTTCAACGCTGAAGCCTAAACTCTCATAGAGAGCAACGACTTCGGCATTGAAACTGAGTACTTGCAAATTGACTTTTAGGCATCCGCGTTCGCGTAATTTTTCTTCGATCTCGCGCATTAGCGCGGAGGCAATTCCCTGTCGACAGAGGGAAGGGTATACGGCAAGAGAATAGATCCAGCCGCGGTGGCCGTCGTAGCCTCCCATGACCGAGCCGACGACCCTGCCCTCTTTAACGGAAACAAGCAGAAGGTCAGGGTCGGTGCGCAGTTTTTTATCCAGAGAGGTAGCAGGGTCATTATGCGCTGACCCTGCCGGGAAAACCTCTGTCCAGAGTGCTATTAATCCTGCCCTGTCATTATCTTGATAGGGGCGAATTTCCATCTTTTAGCGAGTCCAACCACCGGGGAGTACGAGAACGCCAAGATAGATCAATACCAGGCTGCCCAAAATGGCAAAAAAGATATTACGGTAAAGGTTTTCTTTTCCAGCTTTTGCCCAACGAGAGGGTAAGTGGGCGACCACTGCGGCAAGGATCATCATCGCCATATGTTCCCAACGAAAGCGAGGAAAACCTGAGCCTGCTAACCCTGTCCAGATCATGAAGATCAGGCCAAGCAATACTTGTGCGTCGAGTAATCCGCTATAGGCTGCGGGTAAGATTCTCCCCAGCTTCGGGAAGGTCTTTTTAACAATCCAGCCATAGCCAAAAATGCCAAGTGCCAAGAGTGCCGCTAAAATAATTAACCAACGAATGCCTGAGTGGGCATAGAGTAAAATAGTAATGATATTCATAAAAATCTCCTTATTTTTGAATGTCGGGTAATTTTATCATTTTTCTCATAAAAAACCACTCTGGAGGCAAAATGACTTATAAAACAATCCTTAGCGAGAAAAAAGAAAGTGTTGGCGTGATTACTTTAAACCGCCCCGAGGCAATGAATGCGCTCAACGGCGCGCTGATGACCGAATTGATCGCGGCACTCTCTGCATTTGATGCAGATGATGAGATAGGCGCAATCGTGATCGCGGGCAGTGAGCGCGTTTTTGCGGCTGGCGCAGATATTAGCGAGATGGCAAAAATGTCGGCAGTGGAGATGGTCAAAAGCTCTTTTGTGGAACTATTTGACGGGATTCGGGCTATTAAGAAACCGATCATTGCCGCCGTTTCTGGATATGCGCTCGGTGGCGGATGCGAACTTGCGATGTCTTGCGATATGATCGTTGCTTCGGAAAAAGCCAAATTTGGACAGCCTGAGATTAATTTGGGCGTGATCCCCGGCGCAGGCGGAACTCAACGTCTTACTCATGCAGTAGGCAAGGCCATTGCAATGGAAATGGTACTCAACAACCGAATATTATCCGCGACAGAGGCCCTCGAATTTGGTCTCGTTAATCGAGTCGTCCCTGTAGCAGAATACCTTGATGTCGCGCTCAAGCTGGCAAAACGAGTCGCCGCTCGCGCACCTTTGGCATTGCGTCAGGCAAAAGATGCCGTTAACAAAGCTTACGAACTTTCGCTCACCGAAGCCCTTGAATTTGAACGTCGCGCTTTCTACTTCCTCTTTGCAACTGAAGATCAAAAAGAAGGCATGGCGGCTTTTGTCGAAAAACGCTCCGCTGATTGGAAAGGGAAATAATAAGGCCAAAAATTGGCCGGCAAGCAAGAGAAAAATCACTTCAAAAATGCTTTGATGGAAATCATATTCTGAAATGATTTCCATCCTATTGACCTTCTTTCTAATCTCATGTACCCTATGGACAGGATGATAATATTCACTTTACCTTCCTTGTTTAAAAACGGGCATACCGAACAGTATGCCCGTTTATCTTTTCTCAATTGACCGTCTTTTAAGGAGACAAAATGTCTGAACAGATTAATGCTTTTGAAATGGCGCAAAAACAATTTGACCATGTTGCAGAATTGCTCAACCTGGACCCCCAAATTGCCGAAGTTTTGCGCTGGCCTGCGCGGGAGTATTCGTTCCGCATCCCTGTTCGTATGGATGATGGGACTCTGCGCGTTTTTCAGGGTTATCGCGTACAACATAATGACGCGCGTGGCCCCAACAAAGGTGGCATCCGTTTTCACCCTTCCGAGACGATGGATACAGTTCGCGCACTCGGCACTTGGATGACGTGGAAATGCGCTGTTGCAGATATTCCGCTTGGCGGCGGTAAAGGCGGCGTCATTGTTGATTCTGCAACACTTTCGACTTCTGAAAAAGAACGCCTGACGCGCGGCTGGGTACAGAGTATGTGGCGCAATATCGGACCCCGCCAAGATGTCCCCGCGCCAGATGTGGGCACAAATCCGCAAATGATGGGCTGGATGATGGATGAGTATTCCAAACTCGTTGGCGAATTTACACCAAGTGTATTCACCGGCAAACCCCTCGGTGGCGGCGGCTCTTTGGGGCGCACAGAAGCAACTGGTTATGGTGTGATTTACACGCTGCGTGAGGCAATGAAGCATCTCGGCTTGAAGACCGAAGGCTCTATTATGGCGATTCAGGGCTTTGGCAACGTCAGTCAATATGCAGCCATTGGATTTGTTGAAATGCTAGGCGGAAAAATTGCCTGCGTCTCATGCTGGGATCGTGAAGATACGACTTCTTATACTTATAGTCATCCCGATGGCTGTGACCCGCTCTTCTTGCAATCTATTACCGATCAATACGGGATGATTGATAAAGCAAAAGCTGACGAAGCTGGCTATATCCGTGAAGATGGCGATGCGTGGATCACAAAAGAAGCTGATGTTTTGATGCCCGGCGCGCTCGAAGGTCAGGTTAATGGTGAGAGCATTTTGAAAATTAGTAACCGTGTGAAGGTGATTGCAGAAGGCGCAAATGGACCTACAACGCCCGAAGCAGACGAGGTTATCAAGGCAAAAGGTATTTTCAATATCCCCGATTTCCTTTGCAATGCCGGTGGCGTGATAGTATCCTATTTTGAAGGCGTTCAGAATGATATGAACTTCTATTGGCCCAAAGATGAGGTTCTGGAAAAACTCGACCAAAAGATGACGACTGCTTTCAACGCAGTTTTGGCAATGTCTGAGAAAGAGAATGTTTATATGCGCGATGCAGCTTATATGGTTGCTATCGGCAGTGTTGTTAAAGCGATGGAGTTGCGTGGCTGGGTTTAACCCTCGTTGCTTCTTAGATTGACTTGGAAAGCCTTGCGAAAGTCTGATACTTTCACGAGGCTTTTTCTTTTTCTTCAAGCCATAAGAGTGTGCGTCGCACCAGCTTCGATAAAACAGAGCCAATCGGTGAGTATTTTGCCTGTCGATAGGCAGATTCTTGTCGTTTTGGTGCGACGCACACCTGCCTCACAGGGTGATAATTCTTAGAACATTCTTTCTTGCTTTTTCCCTCCTCTCCCTATACAATAAAACTATGAATATAGAGACTTTACGCATAATCTTATTCTCCTATTTGCTGGCTAGTTTTCTCTTGGCTATTTTCTATTTGCGGGATCGAAATCTGAGCTTTGGCGAATATTCGATGTGGGGGCTTTTGGCGTTGCTTGTCCCTGCGTTAGGCCCTTTTATCCTAATTTTATCGAGACCGGGAAAACGCTCTATTAAAGAGTAGCAAGTTCAAATCAGGTGCGTTCCCGCAGGAGGTAATCCCCATGAAAAATGATCGTTTTCTGATTGTAATTTTGGTTGTCATTGCACTCTTGATTCTTACATCCCTTTCTCTCTTTTTCTCGCGCCAGGATAACGCGGTTTATCTGCCCGAAGATACACCCTCAGGCATCGTCCACAATTATATTTTGGCGATCGAAAAGGGAGAATATGAGCGGGCTTATGGTTATTTGGCAGAAAAAGAGTTTATGCCAAGTTATGCCGAGTTTGAAGAGAATTTTCTTTTTTACGAAAATAACACGGGTTATCAAATTGGGGAGACGGCAATTACTGGCGACACAGCTCGTGTAGAAGTGACAATTATGGAAGGCTCTGGGGGTTTCCTTTTTAGCCGCTATTACGATTATGTAGAACATGCCCAGCTAATCCAAAAAAGTGGGAATTGGAAAATTATCCAGATGCCTTATGCTTATTGGGGCTGGGATTGGTATGCAGAAGAATAGGGTTTAAAACACACGGAGTTCTAAAATGAAAACAATTCAACGGATCTATCTTTACGCTGTATCACTAATCAGTATGGAAGTGGTTTTATGGGGAATGATCGGTTTGGCTCGCTCAATTTTTTCAGATTCAAGCAGTGGAGGGGTGAGCCAACTTTCGCAAGCCCTCGCGCTCATTTTGGTCGGAGTACCTGTTTTTGGCATCCATTGGTGGGCGGCGCAACGCAGCGCAAACCAGGATGAAGAAGAGCGAAGTTCTGGCGTACGCGCCCTTTTCTTATATGCTGTGCTTTTAGGGCTTTTGATTCCCTTCAGCCAAAACGGATTGGCCGTTCTTAACCGCCTAGTTACCAATCTCTTCAATATCCCCTCTTCGCGTGCCTTGATCGGCGGTTATCAGAGTTTGAGCGACAACTTGATCGCCGCGTTATTTAATGGCTTTGTTGCTGTCTATTTCTTGAATATTTTAAAGAAAGATTGGCTCGAAGTTTCCAATAAAGCAGCACTGACCCTCACGCGCCGCATTTATCGTTATATTTGGGTACTATATTCGCTTGTCATGGCAATCGCTGGCGTAAACCAAATTTTGCGTTATATCTTCTCACTTGCCAGCATCGGTGGTGTTTATGAAAACGCTCTTTTCGCAAATGGGCTTGCGTTAACTCTCGTTGGCATTCCGCTCTGGGTCTGGGCATGGAAAGTTGTGCAAGATTCCCTCAGCGATCCCGCTGAAAAAGCCTCCCTCCTTCGTTTAGGAATACTCTACTTCTTCTCGCTGGCAGGCGTGATCTTTGTCCTCTCGACTACAGGCATTGTGATCAATGAGTTTTTCCAGATGCTTTTCGACAGAAACACATTTGCGGCTTTCTTTATTGCCATAGATGAACCTCTCGCCATCGCCATTCCGCTTGGCGCAGTTTGGGCATATTATGGGCATTGGCTCCAACGTGATCTTGCCGCGCTCCCCAGTGCACCCCGCCGAGCCGCGCTGCACCGTTTTTATTATTATATTCTCTCTGCCATCGGCTTGGTCACTGCATTTATTGGGCTTTCCATGCTACTTGCTTTCATCGTTGATGCTGCTCTTGCCACAAGTGTTTATAAAAGCAACCGCCTCGCAGAATCTCTTGCCACTCTTTTCGTGGGCTTACCACTATGGCTCTTTACATGGCAACCAATGCAGGCTAAAGCACTCTCCGACGATGAAGATGCAGAACAAGCTCGCCGCTCCATTATTCGAAAAATATACCTTTATCTTGCCATCTTTGCAGGCGTAGTCGGTGGGATGGTCGCCGCGGTACAACTTATCTCACTACTCTTCGAAGCCTTGCTCGGTTCCCTGCCAAATAATTTTACAAGAGACTTGCTAAATTCCCTCCAAATGCTGATTCTCTTTGGCGGCTTACTTACCTATCATTGGCAATCGCTACGACGAGATGGATTATTGCGCAGCGAAATTAAAGGTAAAAAAGTGGATGCCATATCCGTTCTGCTTCTCGATACAGAAAATGGAACGCTCTCAAATCAACTTGCTTCCCTTATTGGTGCAGATGATGCGGAGATAAACCTGATCCCGCAAAACCCCACCGAAGAGTTTCCCACCGCCGATGCCGCTATTTTGCCCCAATCCCTCTTGCTGGATGCACCAGAAATGCTCAGAGAGAGAATCCGTCAATTTAACGGGAGCAAGCTGATCATCACGGACGAAGCGGATGATTATTTCGTCATGGAAAATGTAGCACAGATAAAAAAATCCCTCCTCCAATTGGCAGAGGGAGAAGAAATCCAACGCGCTAAAAAATCACCAGGTTGGATGATCGCTGTCTATATTTTAGCTGGAATGATGGCTTTGCAAATTTTGTTCTTCTTATAGTGAACCCCATTGTCAAGACCACAAATTGACAAAGTTAAGGTGGATAAACGAGTCGGGTGATTAGCTGAAATGAACATCAGCGGGTACCCGATAATCTAGGCTTTGATGCGGGCGTTCATAA
>Ga0233447_1002065_pt1 | contig 15034 bp, 14 predicted proteins | sample SI_124_October20_3_FD_183014 | JGI IMG/M metagenome (GOLD analysis project Ga0233447, IMG submission 183014) | Seawater microbial communities from Saanich Inlet, British Columbia, Canada - SI_124_October2016_135_MG | ecosystem: Environmental > Aquatic > Marine > Inlet | place: Canada: British...
TGTCAGTTATAAGATGAGGCTTTTTTTTTTTTATTTTGGCAAATCTACCCAAAAAACTGAATGCTTTTTCTTCAGCTTTGTGCCGGATCGAACAAGTATTGCAAACCACAATGTCAGCCTTATCCATATCTATAGTTTTTTCATATCCATATGAATTTAAAATTGCTGCCAGCTTCTCAGAATCATAGACATTCATTTGACAGCCAATGGTTTTTATATAGGCATATCCGCTATACTTCATCAAATATAAAATCCTTTTTTAAATCTTCAACAATCATCCGGGCTGATTCAAGCCTGTCCGGTGCAATTGCAAGCCTTATATGGCCTGTTTTAGGATCCAGAGTTGTTGCAATCGCCACTCCTTCATGGCCCTCAAAAATAAACTTTATAAACCCTATTTTGGTTTTATCAACCCTATACTCTTTATGGATTGTCCTCATATCTTTCCCATCACACATTATTTAAACAAATTAATATATCATTATTGTTTAAAACTTCAAATAGCTAATATAAATCATATTGTTTAAGATTTGACACAGGCGGGCTTTTTCAGTTATTAATGGTATCTAAATTTTAGATACAATGTTGTCTTAAAAAATGAATGTGCAACCGGACATAACACGGAGAGAACATTTTAATGTTCTCTTTAAAAGGAATCTGTTCTTAAAAAAAATTACTGCTGCTGTGACGTTGATTTGATAATACGAACCATGTGATGCATTGAGGTGAAGGATGTTAAATTCCGATCAAATGAGAGATTTTATTTTAGACCTGTCTAAAACCAGCCGATTTGACTTTCAGCTATGGTCTGCTGAAAATGGACTGATATTTTCTTCAATTACCGGGCCGGCCAATGAGGACTTCAGTGCGTTTCATAAAAAAATCATCAGCTGTGACGGATTCCAGCAGGCCCGGTTTAAAAAAAATGGTGCGGTATTCGGCATTCAACTGAGAAATGGAACTGATGTGATGGGTTCTCTTGTGACTTATCTGCCGGAATTTTATGATGGCAAAGCCCTGAAAAAAAAAGATTCCACCATCCTTACAAACGTCACAGAAGTACAGACGTTTCTCACCCATATTGCCCAGATGCTTGAATCTCAAATGTCCAGCCAGGCCGAAACCGAAGAAATGGCCGACGAACTGGGACGAAGTTTCGAAGACCTTTATCTATATTCCAAGATCGGGGTCCAGACCATGCAATTGAATTTTTCGGAAAAAAAAATTTATGAGTTGATTGAAGACCTTCTGGAAACGATGCGGGCAGATCTGACTTTTGCAAGATTTATTGAAAACCCGGAATACAATGCTGAGATCGCATCGGAACATATGTCAGCGAAAATTTTTGATCCGGCCGCTTTTGTAGAAACCCTGATAAAACAATTACCTTCTGATGAGCGTTCCTTAAAAAAAGAATGTTATATTATCAATGATTCCAAAAATGATCCAGATTTCCAAAAATTACACCCCAAAAGATTTCGGTTCCTTGCTGTAACCATTGAAACCAATGACCATCACTATGGCTGGATGGGATTGTTCTCATTTAATATGAACGAAATTTTTCGGCAAAGTGAATTAAAACTTTTAAAGTCTTTGGCCTCTGCATCGGCCATGGCATTTGAGAACTCCCGATTGTACCTTGAATCCCTGCACATAGCCAAGAAGGAACGCTACGTTCGTAATATTTTTCAAAAATATGTTCCTGAAGCCGTGACCAAAAAAATATTAGACCGCGGCAATCGCGATCTCATCAGCCTTGGTGAAAAGCGACTGGTAACCCTTTTGAATGTGGACATGCGAGGATATTCACGCATATCCAAAAAACTGCAGAGCGAGGAAGTGGTATCAGTTCTCAATTATTTTTTTATGATAATGGGCACGGCGATTTTAAATCACAATGGCATTCTGGATAAATTCCTGGGGGACGGGATCCTGGCTGTTTTTGGAGCACCTGTTGAAAGCGCAAACTCTTCTCTTGATGCAACTCTTGCGGCATTGGAAATGCAGGAAGAAATTGAAAAAGTGAATGTTTTTGCCGAGGAAAATTATGGCGTATACTTATCCATGGGCGTCAGCATCAATACAGGTGAGGTCATAATCGGAAATATCGGTTTCGAAAAAAAAATGGAGTATACAGTTATCGGTGGTGTTGTCAACGACACGTTCCGCATTCAGGATTTAACCCGGGAAAAGGCCAACTCAATTTTAATCAGCAAGTCAACCAACAAGAAAATACAATCTGTTATTTCCACACAGTCGAGGGGTGTGAAGACATTGGGCGCCAATGAAAGCCGGATGGAAGTATTTGAGGTGATGGGTTTAGTAAAGCCGCCTGCCAAAATTTAATATATGCAAATTGACTTTATGATTATTTGCTTATATAAATTTTCTTGAATCAATGGATACCATAATCAAATATTTTAAACCGGATCAGGAAATTGTTAACCTTTTAGCCAAAGAGCTGAACTGTCATGTCCTTTTGGCTACCCTGCTTTGCACAAGGGGCATTAAAACTCTTGAAGATGCCCGCTTCTTTTTAAATCCTGATTTCAAAAACCTTATAGATCCTTTCCTTTTAAAAGACATGAACAAAGCTGTGGAACGGATACTTACTGCCGTTGAAAACAAAGAAAAAATTCTTATTTTCGGCGATTTTGATGCCGACGGAGTTACTGCTACTGCATTACTTAGTGATTTCCTTGAATATTGTGACTCTAATGTATCCTGGTATATTCCCCATCGAATCAAAGAGGGCTATAGCCTTCAACCCGGGCATATTCAAATGGCCATAGAGCAGGAAATTGATCTGATTATTACAGTTGACTGTGGTGTAAGCAGCCATACAGCCGTTGAAAAAGCCAAGTTTGAAGATATTGACATCATCATCACTGATCACCATGAACCAGGACCTACACTACCATCTGCCATTGCCGTGATAGATCCTAAAAGGAAAGACTGCGGGTCAGGGTTAGAATATCTTGCCGGAGTTGGGGTTGCCTTTTTTCTGGTCATGGCGTTAAGGAAATTTTTCAGGGAAAAAAATTTATGGGAAGATAGAGTAGAACCCAATCTTACAAACTATCTGGATCTTTTTGCAATTGGCACTATAGGAGATATGGTGCCTATGATCAATGAAAACCGTGTTCTTTGTATGGCAGGTCTTAAGCGAATAAAGCAGGGAACAAGGATTGGATTAAATTCTCTTGTCCAAATCTCCCGGATTGATTTAAAGAAAATTGACTCTGATGATGTCTCTTTTAAAATTGTCCCCAAAATTAATGCTGCAGGAAGGATATCTCATGCAAGGATTTGTGTCTCTCAACTCATGGCAACCGATATCAGCAACGCCGAAAGAACTGCATCTCTTCTGAACAATTTAAACACCAAACGACAGAAAATTGAACAAAAAATTATCTTGGACATTGAAAATCGACTGTTGAAAAATCCAAGATTACTGGATAATAAACTTTTGTTTTTATGGGATGATAACTGGGATCCAAGTGTGTTGGGAATTGCTGCATCAAAACTGTCGAAAAAATATTATTGCCCTGTTATTTTAATGTCCTGTATCTATGAACATGCCATTGGGTCAGGCCGAAGTATTAATGATATCAATATCTATAAGGCACTCTTGGACAGTGAAAATTTGCTTGAAAAATTTGGTGGTCATGCCATGGCTTCCGGGCTTACTGTTAAAAAAGATAATTTACAATTATTGAATCAAAATTTAAACCGGCATATGGAAAAAACATATTCAAAAAAAGATTTCCAAAAATCCATGATAGTTGATGCTGTTCTTGATCTCGATGATGTCAATTTCAATCTGGCCAAAGAAATTGACAGGCTGAGACCTTTTGGTGTAGCCAACCGGGAGCCGATATTTATATGCGAAAATGTACGTGTCGTATCTTCTTATATTATGGGAAACTATCACAGGAAAATGGTTCTTGAAAAGGCAGTTCCGCTTTGCAGGCATCAGGTTGAAGCCTTTCATTTTAATATCAGTGACCCGGATGACCTGGCTGAGTATTATCCCAAAATTGCCTTTAAACTTAAGATAAATAAATTCAAAGCAACCGCCGCACAGATCATTATCGAAGATTTTTAAAATTTTACCTTGAAAACATCCTGTTTTTATTATATATATCTGGATTGATATTTTAAGATTTTTGATAATTAAGGATACTTCAATGGCTAAACTTTTTTATACCGGGAACAGGGAAGCAAAGCTTCTTTCTAAGATTGAATCCTCTAAAGAACGGGAAAGAATAAGAACGATCTCAACAATCCGGGACAACATAGACTCTTTTAGTAATAAGCTTTCTATGAAACTCATTGAATCCCATTTAGTTGAGACTGTATCAAAATCAAGTGTTGAAAATCAAATCGCAAGATGTTTAGATACGCTCTGCAAAGCAGAAGATTTTGATATTGATTATATGGTCGCCCCTTTTCGAACCCTTATTTCAAATCCCAATATTGCCAGTTTATACCTGACAGCATTTATTGTAGAGAAACTGATCAACCATAAAGATGTCATTGATGTCTATGGTAGTGACGAAGATATTTATTTTTGTATCCAGAAAGAGCTTGGGGCAATGCTTACAAACTCCTGATCTATATTTTTTACCTTAAATCTCTAATTTTTCAATCAATATTTGATTTGGAATGCCATCCTTGTCATATCCTCTTAATCTATAATATTTATTAAGCATTATTTCTAAAGGAACAAGCCTTTTTTCAGGATCATCATTCTGGGGTTCAAAAAGAAATCTTTCAGGCAGAGTATCATCAGCTTTTCTAATACCTTCATTTGTGTTCATAAGCCTTTCAAGAATATGAATTCTTTCACCAGCCCTTAAAAATTGTTTTGAAGACAAATCAATACCGGAAACTGCAGAAAAAAATTCAGGGTATATTGAGATATCGAACAAAGCAAGGGTAAGTGCCGGAGTATTCTGCATTAAGAACTTTAAAACAAAATGGGGCATAAGTCTTGGCAAAATCGTTTCAAGGGTCAGTCCATAACCTGTAAACTGGCAGATATCCAATGAATTAAAAGCTGCATAAATATTTTCAAAAAACTTTACAAACCTATGCTTTCCACGAGTACTATCCGGTGCAAGAAACCTAAAAAAATTTTCAAAACTTATGGGGAATGAAGACAGATGGCAGGCTCCTCTGTTGGCTACTGCATATCCCAGACCCTGGCCATAGGCACCTCTCGGATCATACCCGGCCATCTCAAGTCCTTTCACCTGGATGGCAAAATCTTTACCCCCAAATTTTTCTGAAAGTGTTCTTGATCCCATGGCCAAATGTTTGCCAAAACCTTCAAGATTTGCAATATTTTCCAGGGCTTTCACAATTTTCTCAGTATCGCCAAACTCAAGGTCTGTTTTAATAAGACCTTTCTGGTTTGCTTCCATGGCCCATGCCAGGGTTCCACCGGCAGATATGGTATCCATTCCTTTCTTGTTGCAAATTTCATTAAATCTTGAAATATCATTTGGATCAAATACTCCTAAATTCGACCCCAAAAGGGCAAGGGTTTCATATTCAGGAACATTTACCTGTTCCCCGTTAAACAATCCCTTATGTCCGCAAAGAATTGAGCATGGTTTACAGGTATGGTAACTGGTTTTATGATTTTCTTTAATCTTTGGGCCTGTAATATTGATAGCTTTTGGATGATTGCCGCAGGTGAAATTATGTACGGGCAGCATGCTGTTTTTAATAATCGGCTCTGCATTGGCAGCCGTTCCAAACTGCCTCATTAATAATGTCATATGGTTTCGATTAATATACTTTTTTGCTTTTGCTTTAATCTTTTTAAACCTATCATTAAAAAATGGAACCACCTTGTATTGTCCATTCTTAGCAACAATGGCTTTGAGGTTTTTCGATCCCATGACAGCACCAAGCCCCCCCCTTCCAAGATACCTGCTGCCTGATGCCGCATTGGCAAACCTGACAAGGTTTTCTCCTGCAGGTCCGATCACAAGAATTTCTTTTTTTTTTGTACCAATAGTTTGCTGGGCTTCTAAAATATCTTTTCCCCAAAGAATTGCAGCATCTGAAAACTCAACTTTATCATTATGGATATAAAGTACTATTGGTTTATCAGATTTGCCTTTAAGGATAATCCCATCCCATCCGTTTGATTTAATTTGACGTCCAAAAGATCCGCCACAGGAAGAAGATCCCACAATTTTTGTAAGAGGCGACTTGAAAACTGCATGAAATCTTCCAGAACAAGGAGCAGCTGTTCCTGCCAGAACACCTGTCATGAGAATGATCAGGTTATCTTCACCAAGAGGATCAATTCCCGGCCTCAACCTGTCATACAATAATTTCAATCCAAGCCCTTTCCCCCCGAGATACATCCGCCTTATTTGCTGAGGGATTGGAATCTTTGAAAATGTTTTTAAAGACAAATCTATTTCCAGAACCCTGTTGAGAGTTCCCTTAATTTCTTTAACAAACATCTCATCTTCCATGAATCAACCTCAATTTTATTTGTGAATATGGGGATGTTTCCCGTGTTGGTGTACATGCTCATGGTGATGAATATGGATTTCATCGTCTCTTAAGATCCTGCCGTTTTCCATGGAATATATTTTATCTGTTACTGCGTTGGCAAAATCAAATTCGTGGGAAATGACAAAGTAAGAAATATCAAGGCTATTTAGAATATGAATCAATTTTTTCTTTACTTTATTATCTAACCCTGCTGTGGGTTCATCAAGCAGCAAAACTTCAGGTTCCATTGCCAGCACGGAAGCCAGTGCAACCAACCTTTTTTGTCCGCCTGAAAGCTTGTGGGTCACACTATGCTCAAACAATTGAATTCCAAGCCTTTTAAGGGTCTTTTCGGCAATATCAATGGCCTCAGTCCTTGAAAATCCAAGGTTCAGCGGTCCGAACGCCACATCCTCCAATACGGTTGGACAGAACAATTGATCGTCAGAATCCTGGAATAATAATCCGACTTTGGAACGGACCTGTAAAAAATCTTTTTCATTGTTTAAAATCTTGCCAAACACTTTTATGGTTCCTGAATCTGGTTTACAAAGCCCCATTATAGTATGCAGTAAAGTGGTTTTGCCGGACCCGTTGGGAGCGATCAGTCCAATCCTATCTTTTTTGTTGATCTCAAGATTCAAATGATCTAGAACCTGTATGTCTGAGCCTGTATAAGAAAAAGAAATATCTTCCAGCTTGATTACACTATCATTGTCTATCATATTTCAACCCAAATCATTTCAAGTATGACAAGACTTGCACTTGCCCCACAAATCCCCATTAAAAAAATTGAGTTTAATCTATTTGGCGGGTAATCGTCAAGGGTATGAAACTTTTGATTAAAGCCACGGCACAACATTGCCTGATGGACTCTTTGGGCCCTGAGTGATGCCCTGACAAAAAGCATTCCAGCAAGATAGGCAAATGTTTTATAGGAATGAAGATTGGTCCCGGGATTAAATCCCCTGAATTTTGCAGCTCGCAAAAGTCTTTTATATTCCTGCTCAATAACCGATATGTAACGATAGGTCATTAAAACAAGAAAAACCATTTTATCGGGCACATGAATTCTATGAAGCCCGTTTCCAAGAGAAGCCACTGTCATAGTTGCAATAAGGGCCGTAAACAAGAATAATATGGAGATGGATTTGATGGTGATCTTAATGCATAATACCACACCCTGGCCTGTTATTTTAAACCCATAAAACCTGTACAATATGTCGCCTTCAAATGTCAGCGGAAGGATGATCCAGATCATCAAAAGAAACCAGAAAAGAGGCTTTAATCGTTTCACTACATCAATCGTGTTCAACCCGGCCATTAGTATTAAAAAAATTGAAATAAACGAATAAATCATCGCCAGATAAAGGTTATCGCAAAGTGCTGTGGCAAAGGACAAAACAATTGATGCGATGATGCGTATTTTTGGATCAAGTTTATGGATAAATGACCTTCCATATGCAAAATTTTCTTCTACCATTTCAGGATGTTTTCCTTTTTAAAAACTTTAAGGCCATGGCCAGAAGAAAAATGATTAAAATACCTGTGAATATTTTAAAGATTGAAGGTTTTTTTTCCAGGTTTTCTTTTTTTTTCATTGCAGTTGAAATATCCTGTTCAGATGGTTCTGAAACAAGCTCATCTTTCAAAATTTTCCATTGGCCCAGATGTCCTGCTCCTGCCTCAAGCTTTAAAATAAGATCTGAATCAATATTTTCAGGAATTTTAAATGAATAATTTCCTTTTGGGTCAGTTTTAGCCGTATGGATAACCACTCCTTTTTCATTAATAACTTTTATGACACAACCTTTGGCTTTTCTTTTTGATCCAAAACTGCTCTCCGTATAGATCATGCCTCCTTCCACCCAGACAAAAATGATCACCTTGTGGGCAAAGGCAAGGCTTGCAGGAATCATGACAAGAATAAGTGACACAATACATATTTTTTTTATTTTCATTATTTTTTCTTTGGTATAATTTCAGGATATACTTTTAAAAGAAATGTGACACAAAAGCCGGTCACAATCCCCTCAATTATCATTACCGGTATGTAGGCGGTAATAATGGCAAGGCTGGTTTCAAAAAAATTCTGGTTGGTGAACCACAAGGCCAGTCCCAGTAAAATAGATGAAAATAATATGGAAAAAAGACCGGCCAGAAATCCTGCTATAAATGTAAGTGTGGGTGATTTACCCAGCATTGGTAAAAAAAGATAGTGTGCCAGAACTGCCGGAACAGCCATTACCACAACATTAACCCCTAAAGTGGTGAGACCTCCATATTGAAAAAAAACAGCCTGAAGTATTAAGGCTGTCAAGATTGCGGGGATTGCGGCAAAACCAAGCAGTAATCCTACAATCCCGTTTAAAATCAGATGAACACTGGCAGGCCCTATATTAATATGGATCAATGATGCCACAAAAAAAGCAGAGGCCAGGATAGCCACATGAACAATTCGATCATAATCAATTTTTTTCAGGCCCATTCCCGTTCCGGCAAAAGCGAATACAGCTCCTGTGGCAAGTACGGGACCTGAAAGGACACCCTCTGATATATGCATGTTATTTCTCCTGCCACCTCTCAAATTTGACCCATAAAACCGCACCTAATTCTATATCCTTTTCTTCATTATTATATATCATTTTTTTATCAGATATATTTAAAGCGGCAAATCCCCACCAGCCTTCTGCCGGCGCAGCATAAGTAAACACACCATTTCCATCTGTCTTTATGGTTTGAGTTATCATAAAGTCAGACTGTGCCTGGATTTTTTTATCTTTATTAAAAAATTCCACTTCAACTTCTGCATAGGGCACAGGTTCACCATTAAGCTTTACAATTCCCTGGAACACGTTCCCCATATAAAGGCCAAACGGTCTGGACAAGGGAATAATTTCCGTTTTCAATCCAAGTTCATCATCCCAGCCTTCATCATCGCCAAAGGCTGCAACAATTGTCTTTGTATAGTGAATAATAAAGCAATCTTCAGCAGGTTCCCAATAGGGTTCGGGCACCATGACAAATGTATAAGCACCCGGCCTTTTTATGTTATAATCAGTCTTCCAGGCTTCATGATTCATCACTTTTATCTTTTCAAGTCCAATATTCAAATCCTGGTTTTTACCATTTTTATTCACAAAAACTTTTTGGGGTCTTACAAGCGGCATCCCAATCATTTCAAATGGATGAGAAAAAGAAAACCGGATATCAATTTTTCTGGAATCCTCCTGCATAACCATGTTGTCGGAAGGGATAACCATTCCAAAATGTCCAAAGGATAACCCACAATAAAAACAAATTATTATAATGATCAAAAAGCACAGTTTAAAACATTTCATTTCAAACTCCTAAAAAATAAAAAACCACCAAGGCATCAGTATTTTTTATACTGATATTGCAACCTTCGTGGTTTAAATTGGTTATTAAAATTGAATCATTTCCTTCAGACTTCTGTCTGAATTTATATTTCTACTACCTTTTCAAATCCAATATGTCAATAAATAAAGTAATTATTCACAGGGCAATCGCATGTAACTTTTTTATGATTACTCCATACCCGTTCAGGTCAGTTTACCTTTCCTTCGCTGGATGGGACATGTTGACAGGCTCTATGTCTGGCTACACTTGTGGCGGAAAAACTCGGTTCCCTCAAACAGTTCCCGCCACTTAACGTTACACCCGACAGAGCCTGTAGCAACAGACCCCAAAATGCTCATCCAAGGCAACCTGACCTGAACTAGCTACTTTGCCAATAATTACAATCCTTGTTGAGGATACTAACCAAATATTATTTACATGCGATTGCCCTGTAATTATTCAGCTCTTATGCTTGAATCCGCCCTATCTGATGGATATTTGTTTCGATGCTAAACGCTTAACCTCCTGCAAATATCCATCAGACAGGGCTTTGGGGATAATTTTTATGCAATATCAGGGTTTATCTTTTATGCCATGACCCATCCTGGTTTTGGAAAAATTCTCCGGTTTTTGTTCTTTCGGCTTTTCGATTTGCCTGAATTTTTTCAACAACATTTACAGTGGTTTTCTGCTGTTTTGCAAAATGCATGTAAATCATTTCTCTATCCTTATTTTCCGCTGCAATAACTCCTTGGTGAGGCTTTTCACTGGTTACAAATCCAAGATAACCCTGGTTATCTTCTCCAATAATCCCTTTTGCTTTTAAATCGGCAATCACTGGAAGCCGCTGTTTCATTCTTTCTTTAATTCCATCGGCAAAAGCAAGTTGAGAGGAAAAGATCAGACAAACAATCAGCAAAACATATATTTTAAAAATTTTACGTATATTCATACTTCCTCCTAATTTTTTATTTTGTCTTCCGCAGCTTCAATATCGTCAAAAAAGTCATCCAAAGCTCTTTCAACTCTTACATTGATATCAATTGTTATGTGGATAGGTTCGACTTTTATGGGCTTTACTTCAACCTGATGAGTTGATTCAACAGGTTTAACCTCTATTTCATGCCTTGTCTGACAGCCTGAAAAAATAAAAAAGCTAAGGAACAATGCGATGAAAAACAAATTTCGGGTCATACGCTCTCCTTTTTAATTTAAAATTGATTGTATCTTCTTACCAAATTTCATCACATCATTAAAGGGAAGTTTTAAATTTACATCAAGTTTTATCCCCTCAAATTGTGATCCCCTGCTTGATGCATCTACCCTGACAAATTTCCCTAACTCTTTTTTATACTCAAAGGGTAAAACTTTTGAAGGTTTTCCATTCAATTCCATTTGGATATCAAGTGTGCTTTCAAAGGTGTTAAAAATAAGTTTAGCCCAATGATAATCAAAATCTTTTAATGCCTCCTGTGCCAGATCAAGCTGGGCAAATTGCGGAGTATCCATGGGAATGCCCGCAGTTATCCTGTCTGAGTTTGCAATCACCACTTTGCCGCCACTGCCCGGGGTTGAAAACAAGAACCCATTGTCAAATGAAATGTTGCCGTCTGAATAAATCACGGGAATCCGTCCGTTCAAGGTGCCGCTGCCTTCTGCATCAAATGCACCCATCTGTTTTAAGAGTTGTGTCATTTCCAGCCGGTCACAATAAAAGGTCAGGAAATAGCTATTGTTCGCCTGGGGAAATCGAATGGATTCTGTTGAAACAAGCCCGTTACACCACTTGAACCGAATATTTTCCACCAGCAGTGATTTGCCATCTTCAATGGTGTATCGAATCTTTGTATTCTCTATTTTTACCTTATTCACTTCTATTGAATCAATGCTCAAAACTTGCCCTGGAATACTTTCCAATACCAGCAGGTCATTAAACTCCACTATTGTGTTGATGCCGGCTGCAGTGAATTTCGTATCCGGCATATGGATTTTTCCATCTTTTAAGGCAAGGTGCATAGACGTTTTTAATTGATGATTTAAAAATTCCAGGTTCCCTTTGGCAGAAGCGGTTACTTCAACATCTGCTGCCTGAATCTTTTGCAGACTTAATTTTTCAATATCTGCAAAATTTAACTTAATAGGATCTGTATTAAAATTCAGGGATGAATAAAGGCTTTTTTCAAACCCTACAATTGATTTGAATTGTGTTTTTAAATCCGGCAGTGTCAAAAAACTGAGTCCTCCGCTGACCTGAAATTCTTTTAAATCTGTTTGAAGTATTTTACCGGCAGTGCTGAAGTGATATTGATTATTGTATGAAATTTTCGAGATGGAATACCGGCCATATAATTTTTTATCGGTGTGTGGATATTGAATCGGAATTTCAATACTCAAACCAGACGCTTTAGTCTTAAATTCAGGAGCAGTTATTTCTCCGTCTGAAGCCTTTAATATCATTTTAACCAGAGGGTTATTATATTTATCAAGGAGAAACAATCCGGAAAGATTGACAGCAGGAAAGGTTGACTGAATTAAATCTGATTTGATCCTGATATTATTTGCGGTTAATGCTAATTTTGAGCTTACGCCCTTCCCCTGTTCGGTAAAATCTGCAACAATATTCGAGCTTATTTTAGCATCCGCAAATATCAGGCTGTCTTTTTGATGTTCAATGTGGCCTTCATTCAAACCAATGATGATTTCCCCACTGGCGTGAGAGGATGTGCCATTAAACCTGGCATCCAACTTAGGATTTTTCAGGGTCCCGGCAATTGATTCATAAACAATTTGATAGGGTTTTGTTTTGCTGTTATTAAATTTCAAATCAAAATAATGATTGTTTTTAAAATCAACTGTTAAGGCATATTCCATCTGAGTGAGTGGCAGGTAAGAATTGGACAGACTGAATGTGCCGCTGGCATTTATCTTCTGATCGTCGATTAAAAGCGTGCTGGACAAATCTTTCAGGTTTGCCTCAATTGGGTGTGCAAGGCTTGCCTGGGATAAATTTATTTTCCATTTCTTTTTAGGGGAATCTGTTTCCAGATTAAAGTCAGCCAGTCCTTTCAATTGTATCCCATTGGTTTTCTTTGAAATAAACCGGGTAATATGTCCTAGATCAAAGGACTTTCCTTCAAATTTTAAAAACTCAACACCCGTGTTCATGTCATAGGTGACAAGGGTGTTAATTTTTTCTCCAAAAGGATACAGGATAGTATTCGCAACTATCTTGCTTTCCTTTGAATCAATTGTGGACAGCACATCAAAAGGAATTAAAAATTTATCATTCAATGCATGCAGGACGAGTTTAGCATTCTGTAAAACGATTTTATCCGGCAGAAATGACAAAAATGACAAATCAGGCGTGTGGGTTTGATCCTTTGGTGTATTGGGAAATTTAAGGCCATCAAATTTGATTTCATTATTCTCATCAAGGCTTGCATGAAGCCTTAAACCAGATAGGGTCACCTTTGTAAGATGAATGGATGAAAGATTTTTAATATCATAGTCAATGTTTATTGAATCAATAAATATTGCTTTGCTGACCTGAATTTTGGAAATAATGGTATTAAAAATCCCTATTTTCTGTATATCAAATTCAACATCATTGGGGCCTGAAAATTGCGCTATTTTTTTTTGAATCTGCGGTTCCACAATATAGGGAAGATTGATGAACAAAAAAAGACAGATAAAGACAAACCCCAGGCTAAACCAGGCCATTATTTTTATAATTTTTTTAAATCGCATTTTTCACATTCACCACAAGATACATGTCCCCTTTTATTCCGTTTTGCATAGATTTACCCATTCCGGAAAGTTTTAAACGGGTTCCCTGTTTTACCCCGGGAGGAATTTTAACCCTGTACAAAGGTTTATAAAAACCCCATGGGATTGTCACCATTTTATTTGTACCGGCAATGGCCTCAATAGATGTAATATTAATATTACCATAAAGATCCGGATTGTCCGGACTGCCGGATGCAACAATCATCTGAAGCCTTGGGGTATGTTTTTTAGTTGTAAACTGTCTGATTTTCTCTTTTGAACCTGTTTGTGGCAGGTTTTTATTCAATTTTACCATTGCAAGCCCTGCTACAAATCCGCCTATGTGTGCCCACCAGGCAATACCAGATCCTGCACTACTGCCAGCAGCATTTATAAACTGAATAAAAAACCAGATCCCCAGAAAAATAAATGCCGGTATTTCAACAAACCAGGGAAAAATGATGATTGGAATAATAGTTAAAATTCGTGATTTTGGATACAGCAGAAAATATGCCCCCATAACTCCAGCAATAGCCCCGCTTGCCCCAATGGTCGGCACCATGGAAACAGGATTCAAAATAAAATGGAAAAGCCCGGAAATAATGCCGCAAATCAAATAAAATCCTAAGAATCTTAACGCACCAAAATGATCTTCTACATTATCACCAAATATATATAGAAACCACATGTTCCCAATAAAATGTAAAAACCCGCCATGCAGGAACATATAAGAAAAAATGGAAAAAAATTGATTCCCGGGTGAAAAATGGCGTGCCATCTCAGGGACAGTATATTTGGCCGGAACAAGTCCATAAGAATAAAAAAAGACTTCATTATTAAATCCTATTTGAATCTGCAGAACAAATATCAGCAGATTTATGCCCATCAGGATATAGGTCACGACAGGAATACAATTAGAGGGTTGATTATCTCGAATCGGTATCATTTAATCACCCTCAATATATGATCGGTTTCAAGGTGCAGTTTTATTTTTTTTAAAATCTCCATAACTGCATCTTCAATTGTACATGTACCACTTCCTATTGTTGTTGAACAATGCTTTAAAAGAACCTGATTTTCAATATCAAATCCAAGGCGGTGCCTTAAATATTCCAGGACACCAAAATAAAGGAAACCGATATTATGAGGATCAAATTTGGCAATAAATGCTTTTGTTCTAAGCGGCAGATCATTACAAATCAAGTCAATTGCATCCTCCATGGTCTGGGGGAATTGCTCTTTAACTGATTCTATGGAAATGTATTTTTTAATCTCAGTTTCTTGGTTCGTATCAAGAAAAAAAAGATACAGCATGGTTTCAAGAACAATTTTCACATCCATGTATATCCCGGGGCAATTGCTCAATCTTGGACCGGCTACGTTTAAA
>Ga0233447_1002076_pt1 | contig 14939 bp, 11 predicted proteins | sample SI_124_October20_3_FD_183014 | JGI IMG/M metagenome (GOLD analysis project Ga0233447, IMG submission 183014) | Seawater microbial communities from Saanich Inlet, British Columbia, Canada - SI_124_October2016_135_MG | ecosystem: Environmental > Aquatic > Marine > Inlet | place: Canada: British...
TTTCGCTTTTGGACGTGGACGTTTGCGTAAACACTTATATAGATAAATTTACTAATGTTAATAAAAAACAGGCAAATGAATGTGTATTGAATACAGGAGAAACTGTTTTTGCTGATAATTATATTTTTGCCATACATCCCAGAGAAATATTAAAAGTATTGCCACATGAAAACTTAAGAAGAAATTTCGTTGATAGTATAAATGATTTTGAACCGTCAATCGGATTTTTTTCTTTATACTGTGTTCTTGATGATATAAATTCGGATATTGATTTTGTCCCTGGTATCACTACATTGTATGCGGATAACAATTTAAATGTTATGTGTGGGAATAGTGACCCAAGCTCTAAAGCTTTGACTATTTTAAGAAATGTTGAAATCGATAAAAATAGCAAGAAAAGTTTTACCCTAAATATATTGGAAACGTCTTGTGTGGAAGATGTTACTGCATGGACTGAGTCGCGGCATGGGGATCGACCCTCGGATTATTATTTATATAAAAAAGATCGTGAGAAAAAAATCATTGAGCGTGTTTTTAAAACATATCCTGAATACAAGAAAAGTTTGAAAGTATTGGGTTCTGCTTCTATCTTAACCTATAAAGATTATTTAAATTCTTATGACGGAACGGCGTACGGCATTAAACAGAAAATAGGACAGTTTAATCTATTTGGCAGATTACCTTTTCGCAATATTTATGCAATAGGTCAAAGTTCTATTTTACCAGGAGTAATAGGTGCCATGATATCATCTTTTATGGTTGGACGTGTTCTTTTAGGTAATGAAGCATATAACCGTTATATTGATCGGAGGACTGATAATTGAAACGAGTAGTGATTACCGGAATCGGTGCCATATCTCCGCTTGGAAGTGATGTTGATTCTCTGATTAAAGGACTTGAGAGAAAACAGTGCGCTGTAAAATATATGGAGAATTGGAAAGATTATACCGGATTACACAGTTTGGTAGCTGCACCTGCAGTACTTAAAAATGAGAAAGATATTCCACGCAGAAAAAGACGTTCTATGGGAAGAATGGGAATTTTTGCGGCACAGGCAGCAGAACAAGCTATTAAGGATTCTGCTCTTGGCAAGACGGTTTTAAGTTCTGGTAGAGTCGGATGTATCATTGGTTCAACAATCGGAAGCCCTGAAGCTTTGACCGAAGCTTTTGAAGCAATAATCCCAAGAAAGGACATTTCTGAAATTACTTCTATGGAGTTTTTTAAGTTTGTCTCTCATACAGCGGCTATGAATGTTGCACAATTCCTTGCAATATCAGGCTTTGTTATGGCTACTTCTGCCGCATGTGCGTCTTCACTACAGGCTATCGGGACAGGGTTTGATTTAATCAGATTGGGACGACAAGATGCAATATTGTGTGGTGGCACGGAAGAGGTGCATCCGACTGTAACTGCTATTTTTGATGTTCTTTTTGCCACATCAACCAAATTCAATGATAAACCTAAAGGATCTTCTAGACCGTTTGATATAGACAGAGATGGTGTTGTTTGCGGGGAAGGAGGTGGCATTGTTGTATTAGAGGAATATGAGCATGCACTAAAACGTAACGCTAAAATATATGCGGAAGTTGTTGGTTATCACACCTGTGGTAGTGGTAATCATATTAGCCAGTCCAATAAAGATGCTATGGCTAGATGCATGAATGAAGCCTTAAATAACGCTGGAATTTTACCTGAACAGGTAGATTATATTAACGCACATGCAACTGCAACAAAGCAAGGGGATATAGAAGAGGCACGTGCTATTAAAGAAATTTTCGGTGGCAATATACCGGTGAGCAGCTTAAAAGGAAATATTGGACACACGCTTGGAGCATCTGGAGCTATAGAGTTGATTGCATCTTTGAATATGATGAAAAACAGTGTTGTATATCCTACTTTAAACCTAGAACATATTGCTCCGGAATGTGAAGGTATTTCGCATGTTAGAGGTTTTGAGACAAAAAATATAGAGATTTTAGTAAAAAACTGTTTTGCATTTGGGGGTATTAACGCAGTGTTGGTATGTAAAAAAATATAAGGGGATAAATGATGATAGATCAGAAAGCTGTCGCTCTTGTAAATGATATTTTTGAAGAATCCTTTGAGATTGAAAAAAAAGAACTTCAGGCAAATAAGAATATTTTTATAGATTTGGGGTTAGACAGCCTAGATGTTGTAGATCTTATGGTTGCTTTACAAAAAAAAATTAATGTTAAAATCAGGGATGACGAGAGAATACGAAATATCCGTACTATGGAAGAATTGTATGATTATGTTGTTCAACTGAAAAAAGAAGGGACAAAACCAAAGTAATACCAGTGAAACATCTTTTAAATACTTATATTTATTCCATTGTTATATTATTTACTGTCATCATTGCTCCTCTTTTTATACTTTATTTTGCCTTTTTAAAAATGATCTTCTCAAAACGTTTTTTTTTAAAGAGGCTACGACGTTTTATTAGTTGGTACGGACTTATAATTGTAAAAATTCTAATTTTCCCGTTTATCAAAGTTAAATTTATAGATGTATTAAAAAAGGAAGATATTAATTCATGTATTTTTATATGCAATCATCGATCTTCATCAGATCCTTTTTTATTATCATTTTTGCCTTATGAAATTGTTCAGATTGTAAGTGACTGGCCATTTCGAATACCTGTGTTGGGATTTATTGCTAAACTTGCCGGATATATCAGTATAAAAGAAATAGAGCACGATGACTTTATTACGGTAACAGAAAAACTGCTGCAACAGGGAGTTTGCCTCGCCTCATTTCCAGAAGGGACTCGTTCCGGAAATAATAAAATAGGACAATTTAACGGAGCTCTTTTCCGCCTAGCATTAAAAATAAAATGTCCTATTGTACCTTTGTGCATTGTTGGTAACGAGAATATTCCCTCAAGAAATTTTGTTTTAAACACTGGCAAAATTACGATGAAAAAACTTCCAGCAATCCATTATGAAACATATAAGAATTTGACCTCTTTTAAACTAAAAAACTACGTAAGAAATATTATTCTTGAAGAAACAGCACGTATGGAAATTCACAATCTCTAAGCAAGATGATCAAACAATAAGAAACTATGAGAGATTCAAACAGTTCAGAAATGCCATATTTGGCTTTGGTACTGTCAAAAGTTTTATAAAAAAATGGCTAATCTGCATTAAAAATAAAAACTTATTGCTGCTCTTAAAGGTACGTCAGCTCTTTTTTCAATTTGATAAATTTAAAAAAATATGTAGATTTACTTATGCTTAAAGGATTTAAGCCAAATAAGTCTACTAGTCGAAATTTAAATCGGCTTTTGTGTCTTTCTTAATTTAAAATTTACTCACAAGTTGTGGGCCCTGTAACCCAATTCAAATTTATTTATTAAAAAAGCAAGAAGGAATATGAAAAAAATATTAGGAATATTAGGTGGCATGGGACCGCTTGCCACGGCAGATTTGTTTAAAAAGGTTGTACTAATGACCAAAGCAGATCGAGATCAGGATCATATATATGTACTGGTTGATAGTAATCCAACGATACCGGACCGCACAGCTTATCTACTGACAAGAAAAAGTGAAAGTCCACTTAAACACCTGATTGATTCGGCAAAAAAGCTCGAATTAATGAAAGCAAACTGTATTATAATGCCATGCAATACCGCCCATTATTTTTATGATGATATTGTTAAAGAAATAAATACACCATTTCTCAATATGATTGAAGAAACGGCAAAAAAAGTTTCAAGAAAACATGGACATATAAAGAATGTCGGTCTTTTGGCTCTCGAAGGAACATGTAAATTGGGATTATATGAAAAAATCTTCACCAACTATGGAATAAAAATAATAATACCAGACAATAGGCATCAAGCTTATATTACAAGCTTAGTCAACCATGTTAAAAAAGCCCGGTTCAATATTGATATTTCAGGTATATATGAAACTATAGACAACCTTAAAGATAAGAATGCCGAGATATTCATCCTTGGATGTACTGAGCTTCCAATTGCCTTCCAGGTGTTCAATATAAAAGAGAAGACAGTTGACCCAACTGCAGTACTAGCAGAAAGTGCTATCAGATTCATGGGAAAAAAGATTAAACCTCACAGCTTTTAAATCTTTAAATATCATCCTAAAAAGCTATTATCACGGTTAACTGCATTCAACCTCTTCTCTCGCTTTGAGAAATTGAGAAAAAGTCATAAATTTATTTTTTTTAAAATAATTTCTCGTATGGTATTATTTATTATTTTAGGACTAAATGGCTTGACCATAAAATAGTCCATCCCTGCATTCATACAGGCGTTCTTATTTTCACTCATTACATCTGCAGACAAAGCAATTATATAAATGTATTTGCTGTTGTTTTTTAATTTTCTTATTTCAGATGTAGCCTTAAATCCGTTTAATATAGGCATTAAGCAATCCATAAAAACAATGTCATATTCATTCTTTTTAGTTAAAGCAACAGCTTCCCAACCATTTTGAGCAAAATCTATTGATGTGATATCCGATTTATTTAAGATTTTTTCTAAAATAATACGGCTAAATTTATAGTCATCTACAACAAGTATTTTTAGTTTGTTTTTTGTTAATGTGTATTTTTTACGTTGCGCTCCAAACTTGCGTCTTTCCTTTTTTACAATATTTTCTTTCTCAAATTCCAGTTCAAACCAGAAAGTTGATCCAAAACCTATTTTGCTTTCAACTCCGACTTTCCCGCCCATTAACTCAACTGTACCTTTAACTATAGAAAGTCCAAGGCCAGTTCCCTCTATATCTTTATTTGTATCTCCAGCAAATTGGGAAAAAGGCTTAAACAAATATTTAATATCTTCTTCTGAAATGCCGATTCCAGTATCTATAATGCTAAATTTATAAGCAACCTTAGTATCAGTTTCATTCAAGACTTCTACTTTTAGTACAACTTCTCCTTTTACTGTGTATTTTATAGCATTATTACATAAATTTAATATAACTTGCTGAAGCCTAATATCATCTCCGATGAGGTTTTGGGATAAATCAAAATCAGCTTGCACATCAAACTGCAACTTATTATTTTCTGCCATTTTTCTCAATAATTCCCTTAAACCCCCAACAACACTGTCAAGAGAAAATTGGTTCTTCAGTATTTCAAGTTTATGTGCTTCTATCCTTGAATAATCGAGAACATTATTGATTATTCCAAGGAGCAAATCTCCAGATGTTTCTATTATGTCAGTATACTGTTTTTTCTCTTCCGATGATACCGACTCCTTTAGTAGTCGAGCACTACCCATTATTGCATTCAGTGGTGTCCGAATTTCATGGCTCATAGTAGTTAAAAAGCTACTTTTTATTTTAGCGGCAGCTTCAACATCTTGAGCCTTCTTTTTGATTGTTTGATTTGCTTTCTCAAGTTTTTCATTACTCTGCACTAATTTTTTATTGATCAGATCAAGTTCATTAATTTTTTCATTAAGCTTGTGCTTAGTAAGTTTAAGTTCATTTTTGTTTTCTTGCATTGCGAGCAAGAGTTTTACTTTACTGATAAGCATTTCCTCAGAGACAGGTTTTGTAATATAGTCTACAGCACCTGCCTGAATACCCTGAATACCTTTAATTACTTTATCTGCAAATAGTGACATTTGAACAAGAACAGGAAGAAATCGGTTTTTTTCTTCTTTTCTAATGAGTTTAATCACTTCAAAGCCTTCCATGCCAAATACGTCCATATCAATTAATGCTAAATCAAATTGATTCTTAGAAGCTTCTACAATTGCTTCGCTACCGTTTGAAACAGTAATAATCTCCGCATCAACACCTTTCAAGGCTTTATGCAAGGTAACAAGGGGTGCCTGGGTATCATCTACTAAAAGTATTTTTTGCTTATATACCATAATTCTCTCATATACTTGTTGCTCTAATCGTCTTATAATTTTCGAGTTAACCTTCAAGAAATCAATTAAATCAAATATAAAATAGTCTCAATTTTTAATTTGACTATTGACAATACGGTGTCTAAAGATATATAATGTTTAATACCGTAACAATATATACACGCAATAGACAAATTTTACATACCTAACCACTTAAAGTAAAAAGAAAGCGTTAAAACTGTACCCTATTAATCATAAAATTGCAAGGATATACTGATTTAACTGTGTAACAATTAGCTCTTTAAGAGCTATTAGCTTGTCTAAAGACTTGCTAATAGGCAATTAAATTGTATTCCCAATTATACGGCGATGATACCCCCTATGAGAAAAATAAAAGAAGTTGCAACCTTTAAAAATCTTGATCATTTTTTAGACTATGTTAGGCTATTTTTTAAAGAAAAATCATTAAATGTAGACCTTCTTCAGGATATAACCTTAGTTATTGAAGAATTACTGGTAAATATTATCCTTTACTCATACCCAAAAGGCAATATAGGTGAGGTTGAATTATCACTTTTGCTTTTAGATAATAATTTAAAAATAAATATTACTGACAATGGTATACCATTTAATCCCTTGAAACACCTAACTCCTGATATCAGTTTGCCATTGAAACAAAGAGGTATTGGCAACTTGGGAATTCACTTGGTTAAATCCCTAGTAGATAAAATAAAATACGAAAGAAAAACTGAAAAGAACTTTTTAACTCTTTTTAAAACAGTGAATTCATATGAAAAATAGAAGGACACTTAAAGCACGAATCATAAGACCTTATACATATCTAGCAATATTTTTAGGCATTATTGTTTATGCTATGCATTCAACAATTGTTTTTCGTGCTTTAAAAAACCAGGACCGCGAATACAGAGCACTTATTGAGTCTTCTTTCAAAAAAAACCTAGTATTAGCAGCACAAACCCACAACAAATATATTGAAAATCTAATGTTGAGCGAAACAAGAAACTTAGCTGATAGTTTAGCTTCTCTTGCAATAAGTGATGAGATTGAGATCAACAAAGTAATGGACGATATACTTCTGAGTTACAAGGCTACCAGAAAATCTATTTTTTCCCGTTTTGCTATCATTAATTTGGCAGGTGTTTTTCTTTTCGACTCAGAGGGTAAATTGCCACCTGGAAAGAACTATAAAACTTTTAAAAAGGAGTTTCCCGAATTATATGTTTTTATGAAGGCAGCTCTAACAAAAAAAGAACTTTTTGGAAATTTAGAGTGTCAAAAACCTATTACTGCAAAGTTAACGAATAGATATATAGCCTCTGTACGCATACCAGAAACATCTTTATTTGTATTTACTGACCATCACCAAAGTGCTTTTAACAAAAAATTATATTCAACTCTAACTGAAGAAAAAGAAAATAATTTTAAAATACTCTACAAAAAAGCAGAAGGAGACTGCTGGAATTCTATTTTTAGGGCTGCAATATGGACATTATTGATTTTGTTTGTTTTTGTTGCAGCAACTTATTGGATAGGAAGCAAAATAGCAGAAAAGATTTCATCTCCTTTAGTACAAGTACAGAGATGTTTAAAAAAATATGGCAAAGGACATTTTCATGCTGAAATCCCAGAATCCGGTTCTATAGAAACAGCAAATCTTGTCAAAGCTTTCAATAAACTCGGAAAAAACCTTAACATATATATGAATAAATTGAAAGATGAAATTACCACTAGAAATACAATAGAAAATGAAATTAAAGTTGCTAAAAACATTCAAAATTCCATTATCCCTCACGTTACAGGTGAATTTGATAATACGATTTTTTCTCTTTACTCAAAATTAATCCCTGCCAAAGAAGTTGCCGGAGATTTTTATGATTTTTTCTTCCTTGATGAAGAAAAAACAAAACTGGCATTTCTCATTGCAGATGTGTCAGGAAAAGGTATACCTGCCGCATTTTTCATGTGCATTCTAAAAACAATAACAAAGATTTTTTGTCTCACTGCTGGTATAAAACCAGAAGAAGTACTTAAAAAAACAAATCAATTTATCTGTAAAGATAATGCAGAATATATGTTTGCTACGATGTTTCTTGGGTTCTATGACTTAAAGACTGGTGATTTTAACTATGCAAATGCCGGACATCATCCAACAATATACATCACGAAAAATCGAGGAATTGAGGAATTTGGACTTTTAAAAAATACTGTTTTAGGGTTTTATCCAGAACATAAATACAATTCTGGATATAAACATATACAAAATGGAGAGAAGCTTGTTTTGTTTACTGACGGCATTACCGAAGCCGAATCATCTGATGGGAAAGAATATGGACTCGAACGCCTCTACAAAATATTATCAAAAAATATAGAAGCTTCACCAAAAGATATTTGCGAAATAACAATAGAAGATGTCTGCCGTTTTCAAAGTAACATCTTATTTGATGATATAACTATCTTAGTTTTTCATAGAAAGTAGAATATTAATTGGAAATTTTAAATATAGTTTTATAACAGAAAATTTTAATATAAAACGAAGAGGAAATGTCATGCCATTCACAAATGCACAAATTAAAGCTGATTTATTACTGACTAAAGCTAAACAAGCTGCAGCAATCTTTGAACAACTTAATCAAAAACAAACTGACAAAATTGTTAAAGCCGTTTTTGAAGCAGGCATGAAAAACAGGGTAAAACTTGCAAAAATGGCTGCAAGTGAGACTGGTATAGGGAGATGGGAAGATAAAGTAATGAAGAATGTTGTAGGAAGCCTGTTTGTTTATGAAGATATTAAAAACCTGAAAACTGTCGGCATTATTTCTGATGATCCTGAAAGTGGCATAATGGAAGTAGCTCTACCAATAGGTCCTATCCTTGCAATTATTCCCGTTACCAACCCTACATCAACTATACTGTTTAAAATATTAACGGCGTTAAAAACACGCAATCCAGTTATTATTAGTCCAGCAAGAAAAGCTATTGAATGCAGTGTTGAAACAGCGAAAATTTGCTATGAAGCAGCTTTAGCTGTAGACGCACCCGAAGACTGTATTCAATGGACCTATGAAAAATCAACCGATTTTTCAAAAATTGATCACCATGCTGAAACACAGGAGTTAATGGCACATAAAGATTTAGCACTTATCGTTGCAACAGGCGGCAGCAGCATTGTTAAGGCAGCTTATACTTCAGGTACACCTGCACTAGGTGTTGGTTCAGGAAATGTTCCGGTTCTAATTGATAAAACCGCAGATATTCCATTTGCTGTCGAACAAATATTGATATCAAAAACATTCGATAACGGTACGATTTGTGCCAGTGAACAGGCAATAGTTGTTGAATCGCATATCTCAAATCAACTAATTGAAGAATTCAAAAGGCAAAAAGGATATTTTCTTTCGCCTGAAGAAATTAAAGCGGTCGAAAAAATAGCAGTAAATAAAAAAGGCATGATGTCCATTGATGTTGTCGGGGCTTCTGTCGGGACTATAGCAAGATTAGCAGGAATTTCAGTTCCAAAGGGTACAAAATTGTTGTTGGCCACTCTAGATTCAGTTGGTAAAGGATCTCCTTTATCATCAGAAGTATTATGTCCTATTTTAGCTTTTTATGTTGCAGGCGACCTGGATTCCGCACTTAATATATGCGTTGAACTCAACTTTTATGGGGGGATGGGACATTCAGCAGCCATATACTCAAATGATGAAACAGCCATCAAGAAATATGCTGAAACAATGAATGCAGGTCGTATTATTGTTAATACACCTTCCTCCCAAGGAGCTGTGGGCAATGTGTATAATAAACTCCACACTTCATTTACTCTAGGGTGCGGTACTTCAGGTAAAAATATTACAACAGATAATATTACTGCCAGACATATGATTAATATTCAGCGTGTGGCAAGAAGACGTATAAATGAAAGGTTTGAAAATTTCTGCAAAATAGAAGAAGATGGAAAAAACCTCTTTTATGATGAATCAATCAGCATAACTGAACTAGAAAAAATCTATAACAAAAACTATTAATTATAATAATCAACACAAATAATAGGAGATGCATATGTGTAAACCTGCAAATTCCAAAACAAAAGTAGTTTGTACATTTAGCAAAAGAATGGATACTACAGAATGCATTAAAGAAGAATCAAACATTTTAGAAAAAATAGATAAAGCTGGAACAATAACTTTTGATATGCAGGACGTTGAATACATCGCGTCTTCATTTTTGAGAATTTGTAGAAAAGCCGCAGATAAAGTCGAAGAAGGAAATTTTACAATAATCAATACAGCAGCACCCGTTTCAAAGATATTTAGAATAGCTGGACTCTCTAAGATACTAAATATTTCTTGATATCTATATAACAACAAGTGTGATGCTACTTTTTTCAGCCCGATAATATTAAACACAAGGAGGAAGTAAAGATGGCTATAGGAAAACAAACTTTCGGATTCTATATTCCAAGCGTATCAATTATGGGTGTAGGATGTCATTTGGATGCAGTAGAACAGCTAAAATCACGTAACTGCAAAAAACCGCTTATCGTCACAGGCAAATGTTTAGAGAAATTTGGAATGGTAGATAAGTTTGTAAAACTTTTTAAAGCAGCGGGCATTGAAGCTGTAGTGTTCGATGAAACAATACCCAATCCTACTGATAAAAATGTGATGAGTGGCGTTGAAGTATACAAAAAAGCTAAGTGTGATTCTATAGTAACTCTAGGTGGGGGAAGTCCACATGACTGTGGAAAAGGAATCGGTACGGTTGTAACAAATGGCGGCAAAATTAACGATTATGAAGGCGTTAATATGCTTTCTAAACGAATGCCCCCTTTTATTGCCATAAATACTACAGCCGGAACAGCCAGTGAAATGACACGTTTCTGTATAATAACAGATACTTCTAGACATATAAAAATGGCTATTATCGATTGGAAAACTACACCCGATGTTGCAATCAACGATCCAGAATTAATGATTACTATGCCTCCGGGATTAACCGCAGCAACCGGTATGGATGCATTAACACATGCAGTAGAAGCTTATGTCTCAACAATAGCAACACCAATAACAGACGCATGTGCACTGCAAGCAATCGGATTGGTGGCAACAAATCTCAGAGCAGCAGTGGCAAACGGACAGGATATGAAGGCACGTGACAACATGGCATATGCAGAATATTTAGCTGGTATGGCATTTAATAACGCAAGCCTGGGTCATGTACACGCAATGGCTCATCAATTGGGAGGTTTCTATGACCTACCACACGGTGTTTGTAATGCTATTCTTTTGCCGCACGTTGAACGTTTTAATCTAATATCCAAGTTAGACCGTTTTGCAGACATAGCAGTTACAATGGGAGAGAACATAGAAGGTCTTACAACACGCGAAGCTGCAGACTCGGCCCTTGATGCAATCTGTACCCTTTCAAAGGATATTGGAATTCCTCCTAATCTTACGGAACTCGGCGTAAAAGAAAAAGACCTGAAAACAATGGCGGAAAACGCGCAAAAAGACGCTTGCGGCTTAACAAACCCAAGAACTCCAACTTTACAAGATGTGATCAATATATATAAAGCCGCCTTGTAATAATGAGACACTTATAAAAAGGCTTTAGCTAAAGCCTGTGCGAAAATTCGCACAGGCCTTAACTAAACTTCTTAGAACTTAAGAATATCTTCACTACATAAATTTGTAATTTTATTTTTGTTCAATTTTATCCAAAACTTCGGCCAGCACTGACCTTTTGTTTTTAGTTGCTTCTGACAATTTATAATTGCTAGATTTTTTTGGAGAAAGTCTTTAGACACAAGTAAATTATTGAAGCTATCTCTTCCGTTCGCCCAGCAACACAGCATCCTTTAGATCTTCTGTACTTTTTGCAGCCATCCACTTTTTTTCAAAACACTTATCTTGAACAAGCTGAGCTATAGCAGAGAGACTTCTGAGATGAAAATTTCTCTCGTCTTTAGTTCCCATAAGTACAAACACTGTTTTGATATTGGAAAATTCCTCTGAAAACCTAATACCCTCCTTACATCTTGCAAGAAGAATAACAAACTTCTCTTCGCCCTCAACAATAATATGCGGAATAGCAAGTGTAGGACTAAGAACAGTAGAACTTTCCTTTTCTCTCTTCGTCAGCTTATCATAAATCATACTTTTATCAATATCAAGCTTTTCAGCAAGCTGCTTGCTGACGATGTCAAAAAAATCTTCCAGTTCAATTGCTCCCTTGATATCCATAACAATAGAGTTTACTATGATGTCATCAAACCTATCTGTTACAATTTCATCGCGTTCTCTGATGATTTCTTTCAATTCTGTTTCCAAAGATCTGTCCGTAAGCTCCTTTGCAGTAATTCTTTCAATCAAATGCAGTAAAGCATATTCTCTAGTACTGCGAATTCTTCCATAAAACCAATAGGCAAAAAAACCACCAATAACAAGAATTCCGCTCGAAATCAGGGCCGGAGTACCCATCTTAAAAATAAGAAACCCGGAACCAATCACTCCAACAATCTGAACCCATGGATAAAGAGGTGAACGAAACTTTGGACGATAATTCTGCAAATGACTTTCTCTTAAAATAACTACACATAAACAAGAAAAAATAAACGTTAAAAAGAGAACAGTTGAAGCAGCTTTAACTAATATGTCCAATTTTAAAAATAATGTAGCAGCAATAAAAGCAGTGCTTATAATTAGAGCAACATGCGGTGTTTTATACTTTTTATTAATTTTCATCAGCAATGAAGGCATTAATTTATCACGTCCAAGTGCTAATGGATATCTGGCTGATGCCATAATCCCAGCATTAGCGGTTGAGACAAAGGCAAAAACTGCAGCAATACCTAATATTATTTTACCTGGTGTCCCCCAAAAAACGCCTGCTCCATCAGAGATTGGCATAAGAGAGCCACTAAGAACCGTCCCATTCAAGACACCTGAAGTAACAAAAACAACAAATACATATAGTGTACTAACTATGAGTAAGGCAAATATCATTGCCAAAGGTATAGTTTTAGCCGGATTTTTTACTTCTTCTGCGACACTGGCTACTTTCAAAAGGCCTCCATAAGAAACAAACACCAAACCGGCAGTAGTAAAAACTGACCCTAGTCCGTTCGGCATAAAATTCTCTAAATTTTTCATCTGTACATTTTGTAGACCTACAAATATATATACAATCAAAATTGCAAACATCCCAAAAACCAATACAATTTGCAATTTACTTGCCTCTTTTATTCCTATAATATTGATAAACAGAAAAACTGCGCAAAGAATTATTCCGATAATTCTAATATCAACATTAATAATTAATCCAACAAAAGCTGACATACCAACTAGAGCGAAAGATGTCTTCATGCATAATGAAAACCATGTGATAAGACCATCTACAGTACCAACTGCTGGCCCCATAGCTCTGGCTACATAAAAATAAGTACCACCAGCCTTAGGCATTGCAGATGCAAGCTCCGCTTGGCTTAACATCCCGGTAAGCGCCAACAATGCAGCAAAAAAATAGGAGATAAACATTGCCGGACCAGCCTGAGCAAAGGCAAGCCCAGGCAAAATAAATAATCCCGAACTTATCATCGACCCTGAAGCGATGCAAAAAACATCTAAAAGACCTAAATCGCGTTTTAAATCCATAATCAATCTACCAAGTTACATATTTATACTAAACACAATCTACAAACTTTCCTTATTTTTTCAACCTGTAACTGCCCTCAGGAGCATTCGTTTTTTCTCTTTCCATTGGTACAGAAACCAGAAAAAACCCGAGCTACAAATAATGCAGCATAACAATATAAAAACATTTCCATATTTTGTGTAAAAAGTCAAGGGAGGATCTTTCTGTATTTCTACATTAAATATAGCTGTGCCCGCGCCCCTTTTAGTTGGGTCGGGCACCAAGTGTCCCGTTTTAGAATTGATTTCATGAAACAGACTATCCGTTATTGCACCGGTAGGCTGTACAACACACGTTCCTGCACTGTTTCCCACCCTAACCATTGTCCTACCATTTTCAATGGCACGAAATATAGCTTGTGCCAAATGCTGTTCTGGTTCATCACTCGTTGGATACCAAGCATCATTTGTTATTAATATCAACAGATTGGCTCCGGCCAGTATATGGTCTCTAGCAACTTCAGGAAAAACATCTTCATAACATATAAGAACTGCAGCACGCACATCTTTTTTAATATCAAAAATAGTATTCTTTGTTCCTGCAGAAATAGACCGTCCCATACCAAACGTTTTTTTAATCCAAGGATAAATATATTTGAAAGGAAAAAGATTTTCAAAAGGAGTATATTCACCCCACGGTACAATATGTATCTTATTGTATGTATCAATAATTCTACCATTAGCTCCAACATATATAGCAGTGTTATATATAGGAATTTCTTCATTTTTTTCAAAACCAAAATCTGTTGTTCCAAGCAATATCGGTACATGATATTTATTTAACAAAGATTCAAGTTCTAACCTATATTTTTTGCTCAGATATCCCTCCCCTCTTAAAGGCTGTGGAACAGCTGATTCTGGCCAAATTAAAACATCAGGTCTAAACAGCAAAATATCCTGTGAATATTTAGCATAAACTTCTAACGCGTAATTTGCCTCCTGTTCATTGTAAATTCTACACTGAGGTATATTTCCTTCTACAACAGCCGCTTTAAGCTGAACTGTATGATTTTCTAGATTCTGATATTTATTAATCTGCACTACCCCGAACATAAAAGAAAGTGCAATTAGCAGTAAAGCTATGTACAATGAAACAGGACGTTTTCCTTTTTTATCAGAATTTTTAAAGATTGAATAATACCTTTGCATAGCATCAGCAAACGCAATATTAAAAAATACTATAATGAAACTGATACCGTATATACCAGTATAAGATGCAATTTGAATAATCGGATATTCTTTCCATTGAGTAACAGCAAGTAAATTCCATGGAAAACCAGTAAATATCCAAGTCCTGATCCACTCTATAACGCACCACCATGAAGCCAAAAATAAAGCAGACAAACATTCGATAAAATAGAAATTGCGAGTGTTAT
>Ga0233447_1002083_pt1 | contig 14888 bp, 14 predicted proteins | sample SI_124_October20_3_FD_183014 | JGI IMG/M metagenome (GOLD analysis project Ga0233447, IMG submission 183014) | Seawater microbial communities from Saanich Inlet, British Columbia, Canada - SI_124_October2016_135_MG | ecosystem: Environmental > Aquatic > Marine > Inlet | place: Canada: British...
AAAAAGAAGAAAAAGAATGACATTACACCAAAAAAGTAAAGTGGCTTATAATCTTTAAAAACCCAAAAAATGGTTTTTATCACCCTAATACCGTCGCTTATTGTATTTAACTTAGAATAACTTCCTTCAGGTCTATCTTTATATGATATTGGAACCTCTACTATTCTATACCTTTTATCTAAGGCATGTAAAGTGATCTCTGTTTCAACCTCAAAACCACCACTATTAATTGAAATTAGCTTTACAAATTCCCTGTTAAACACTCTAAGTCCACTCATAATGTCTTTAAGGTCAGATCTGAATAAAAAATTAATTAGAATCTTTACCAAATTATTTCCAAACCCATGAAAATTTCTTTTATTTTCAGCCTGATAAGACCCGGCACTATGTCTATCTCCAACAACCATATCGGCATACCCTTCAATAACTGGCTGCAACAATTGATCAATGCCATCAACCGGATAAGTATCATCTCCATCAACCATGACATATATATCTGCATCAACCTGTTTGAACATCGCCCTAACAACACTACCCTTTCCTTGTCTAAACTCTTTTTTAACAATGGCATCGTGCTTATTAGACACTGCAACTGTATCATCTGTCGAGTTGTTATCAAAAACATAAATATCAGCCTTTGGGAGTGCCTTTCTATAGTCATCAATTACCTTGCCGATAGTTAATTCTTCGTTAAAGCAAGGAATTAATATTGCTATTTTTAAACCTGAACTCATTATTTCATTTAACCTAATTAAAAAATCTCCTTACACATCTCTATAAATTATTATTTTTGGAAATATTCCCAGAATTATTAAGTGTAAAATTTTATATACGCTCAATAATTCTAAAAAAATGTCTAAAAAAATATTAATTTTATCTCTTTTATCATTAGCCAACATACTTATTCTAATAATATGTATTTATATTTACTCCAGGATATCCAAAAACCCTATCCTATTTTTTGCATCAGTTTTTTTGATACTTATTTTTGCCGGACTTAATTATTTCCTTATGAAAAAATATTTTCAAAATGAATTTGATCCATTTACAGCCCTAGTTAACACTACGTGTATTGCACTTGTATGTCTGGTTTTTTCGGTTTTTTCTCATGTGTTTATAGACCGTTCAATTTCATATCATATTGCCTTTTATGCCAGTCAAAATAAATCTATAGATTTTAAAGAATTTCAAGCCAAAACAGCCACATTTATGTACCAAAAAAGAGAAAAAGATGCGGTATCTGCTGGATTTATTAGCAAAAATACAGATGGGACATACTCACCAACCCTGAGAGCAACTATTTTTACAAAATTAATGATATTTTACGGTAATTTAACAAATTCATTAGGTGATTACAATTTACTAAAGGATCAAATGAAATGAAGACATTAAAAGAGCACATGATTAAAAATTGGGTTTATATAATTGGGGTCATCTCTCTAACGTATTTCATCGCTATGAGTCAGTTCTACATTGTTAGCTATTATGTGCCAGATTTCTATGGCTATATGGCAATGATAATTAAAGCTGGGAAGCCGTTGCCTGTGGACGCCTTTTCATCTCTTTTTGTAACAATATCACCATTAGCTTATGCATTTCCTTTTATATTGACAATAATGTCATTAGTCTTTTTAACCCTCTCGTTATTCCTTTTTAATTATGTATTTTACAAACTTAAAAAAACAGATTTTTTTGACTACATTATTTTTCTAGTAGCCTCATTCTCTTCAGGATGTTGGTATTATTTTTACGGAAAGATATATTATGATTTCCCATATACTGCCATTAGTTTTTCTTTAGCTCTATTAGCTTTATACTATTTATTAGATGCTAAAAATAAAAAATCCTATGACTTTATTTGGCTTAGCTTCCCCTTAATTTTAGGGTTTTGTCTTTCTTGGAAGACATATAACATATTTCCTGTAGCTGGTCTTTTCCTCTTAATTCTCATCAATAAAAACTATCTAAAAGAATTCTTGTTCAAAAATTGGCTCATTAATTATTTGAAAATTGGAGGGCTCTTTTTTATGGGATATTTTATTGGAAATTTTTCCTTCCTTTATGCTCCATTACAATCGACACAAGGTGTAATGGGGTATGGAGCCTCGTATAGCCTTTTAGATCACGTATTCTTAAACACAAGAACTGTCTGGGACCATGTAAATATGTCATCTTTTGATATGGCAGTATTCGGTGTCTTACCCCTGTTCTTAATCTTATTTATTTTACCTCTGTTTATTAAAAACAAATTGTTTCTAGCCGTAAGCATTTTTATGAGTGCCTGTTATGGTGTATTTATCAGTTATTTCTCACCCGGATATGTTTGGCATGGCTTTGTCTTTGGTCTATTTATTTTAACATTTCTCTTATTCATTCTTATTGAAAGTGAATCCATTAAAGGCAAAAAAAGACTATTGTTTAGATCAATTCTAGTTATTGCCGTTTCACTTCAGTTTTTGAATAACTTTCTAAATTACATGCCGAAACAAATTGCGTGGTTTAATACAACTCAAGAGGCAATCTCTTTATTTGAAAATAAAGCAGCTAAAATTAATCTAGATCTTTTAAACTTAACTAAAAAAATAAAAGGCAGTTTCCACATTGATGTAGCTATAAAAAATGAAGCATTTGTTAGAAAAATTGATATAGAGACTGATAAAAAAACGCTTCGGAGAAACGCCCTTGCAATGGCAGATTATAAGGGCTGGGAATTGCTAACAACTAAAAATAAACACTACAAAAAAGAAAACTTTCAAACCCAAATAGTAGTCGAGCCTTATTCATTTTATAGTATCCCATCGTTTGAATCTAAAATCCCAAAACAAAAGAATGTTACAATAATTGATTATAAGGAATATAGAATTGCTTATTTTAAGGTGCGCTAAGGCTAAGTTATATCAAAAATATCCGAAAATATATAATTCAAGTTAGTGGAATAATATTGAAATTCACATAAAACAAGTTAATAATTCAATCCATCGTCTCGACCAATAATCCTGGCTTTAATGTCATTTGGTACAGGTAAAATCCATTCTCACCTGAGGATACTGAGTAATTATTATAAGGAAAATAGATATTAGTATGGTTTTCCACTACAGGAGTTATATTGTAATTATCCAAAAACTCCTTAGCAAAGACTGTCGCACCTCCTGATAAATACGTATTAATATCCCTCCACTGAGATACTAGCAGACCCTTCTCAGGAAACTCTCTAGAAAAAACACCTTTATTAAATGAATTGACATCGATATTGTAAACATTTTTACTAGGGTAGGCAATCAGTGGAGATAACGTAAAACCATATGTGAAGATGTTTTTAACATCATAACTTTTAATCAATTCAAAATCAAAATTACTAGATTTGCTTTGAATTAAGGATATGTTGCTTTGTACTGACAATCCTGACACAACCATAACAACCGCTACAATTAAGTTATTTGCCAACTTAATTTGCTTCAATATGAAAAACAATAACAATGCAACAATAGGCGTCCACATCAACATATGTCGAGTTTGATCCATTACAATCTTTTCCATAGAGTGGAGAAACATCCATTCAAATGTCAAAAGAAATATAAATAGTATCAAATAAAATTCTGTCTTTTGATTTTTTTTATAAAAGAATAAAATAATAGAAACAATAAAAATTATTCCAACAAATAAAATCGTAAAATTAATATCTGTAACTAAACCTACGATAGACGAGGCCACTGAAGTAACAAATTGCTCTGGAAAATACATCAAACTTTGCAAGCTAAAATCATCTGGAGGATTAACACCCCTCAATCCATTTAAAGGCTTAAGAAAGACAACTGAAATTGGAATTGCTATCACTAAAAATAAAGCAAAACCCTTATAGAAAAGCTGAATAATATTAGCTATGCTCTGCAGTTTGTTTTTAATCAAATACACAGCAAAATACAATGGTAAAGATAATAATATTAGATAGTTAAATAGAAACAACACTCCGTGTAACAAATAAAAATTCGTAGGATTTATTCGCCCTCTCAGATGATGTACAAACCATATGAGAGACAAAATGAAAGTTGTAACCGTTACTGAATATGGGCTAGCATGATGTGCATACAATACAGAATTATATGAGAACGCTAAAATTGCTATAGGAAATAACATTTGTACTGAAAAAACCCTGCCATTAACAATGAACAATAAATAGAGCAATAATGGCAAACTAAGACTTGAGAAAAAAGCAGAAAAATATCTAGATTTTCGTACTTTTTCTGAGTAACTATCATCTTCATTAATAACTACTGGATAAAATAAATACTGGCCAATTGGGTAGGTCCATGTATGACCTAGGTATACTGGATACCAAAAACTATCAAGCAGCCCTTCTTTTAACCCTTGGGAGCTTACTTTAATATTTGCCTTTAAAATGCCATCATCATATTTAACGACCTGCCTATCATCACTAAATAGAGAATGGTGTAATGCCACTACACCGACATCGTCATACTCTGTATAAACTTCTTCAATATTATAAAATCTAAGAAAAATCCCTGCCAGAATGATCAGAAACAGTGAACTAAATATTAGAGATCTACTTGTGTTCATTAATCATAAAGCTACTTTTTAAGAAATCATAATACTGATCAACATGCTGATCAATAGAGTAGTTGTCTGATAATGCTAATGACATGTTTGAAAAATTTCTATATAGATCATCGTTGTTATATAAATTTCTAATTGATGCTATCCAGCTAGTTTCATCATCAACAAGAAATCCGTTTACACCATCTTGAATAACAACATTGTTTTCACCAATACTACTCGCAATTACTGGCAATCCAGCAGACATATATTGAATTATCTTGAATGATGATTTACCTTTTGAAAAATCATCATTATCTAGAGGCATAATTCCAATATGTGACTTAGCCAATATCTCTGACTCTATTTTACTTGACCAATCATAAAATACCATGTTAACACCATCAATAGAATATTTTTTTAAGTCCTTAGAAGCTACAATTACCAACTGATAATCCAATAGAGTGGCCATTTTTTTAAAAAGAGCGGCATGCGACTGAATGTATTTATAAGTAATTTTCGTCCCTATCCAAACTAAACTAAACTTTTCAAATTTTTTATATTGATTACTACCACTATATAATGAAGTATCTAAAGCAGTAGGAATTTTAACAATGTTGGTGTTTAATTTACTAACCTTATTAAATAGAAAATCATTAGCTACAATCACACCATCAGCATTGGTCACTAGTTGATCAAATTTATTCTTTAATAAAGTAGTATTTTTATAATTATCCCAAACATTGTCATCGATATTTAAGACATACTGCCTCTTCCTAAGTAGAAATGATTCTATAAAATAGGGTATATATGGAAATACCTCATACTCTATAACAAGGAATCTAGCACTATTTAGCAAAACAAAAAAACGTTTAATATATGATATAAATACCCGATAAATACTACGTTTACCTTGATATAAAGAATCAATATAATGGGTACTGAAAAAACTGTCTATCTCTAAATTGACATCTCTTTGCATGAAGCGATTCAAGTATAAAAAATATCTATATCTACTAGAGGCCCCTTTTGAAGTGTATTTTGTTAAAAATGTGATATTCATTTTTTAGCTTTACATAATTCAAAGTAAATCTCATATACAGGAACAATATAAACCAAATTTTCTTCAAAAAACTCCTTGGTATAGCGTGATATATTTACAATAAAACCAATTATTTTTTTAAAAATATATCTTCCAGGAAAAGGAGATGTAAAGCCCAACTTTATCTCTTTTATATCAAACAAATCTTTGGAATAAAATGTTGGCACTTTCCTTTTAAAAAGTTGTTGCTCTTTATCAAAGTAACTAAAAGTGTAAAGCCCAAAAAATGTTTTATGAGTTGGATCTGAATAATAATAAGGGTTAGAAAAATGCGGCACAGTGCCAATAATAAGCCCGCCCTCTTTTAATACTCTGTGCATCTCTTGAAACAGAAAGTGCAGATCCTCGACATGCTCAAGAAAATGATATGAGTGCACCTCATCTATAGAGTTGTCATTAAACGGTAGCCCCTTACTCACATCAGCAACGACATCAATACCATCTAAATCTTCAATATCAACGGTAATTGCACCCTTTATTTTTGGTGTGGATCCACAACCAATCTCAATAACTAACTTCTTAGAGCTACTAATTTTTTCCTCGACATTTGCTTTGAAAATTACTGCCACACTACCTCCAACGCGTAATTAATAAATATTTACACAACTTTATTAGATATATTCCAAAAGCTTTATACATTAACTCCCCATTGTCAACTTTAATCAACATCTCTTCAGTATAAGACCTGAATATATTCATGGAGGCCAATCCACCAGTGTTAAAAAACGCGGTTAATTTAGGCGAGTAGATTGGTTTAATATTGTAAACATTAAACGCTCTATACATAAAGTCATAATCACTCAATACTTTATAATGTAGTTTATACACCCCTATCTTTTGATAAACAGACTTAGGGACAAACATTGATGGATGTGCGCCAAAAGCGCCAATTTTTAAAGACTTAGGTCTCCATCCAGCAATAGTTTTTCCATTGTGAAACATATCTCCAAAAAAAATATTAGATTCTAAATTTACATCTTTAAACGATTCAATTACATCTTTAAAAATATCCGGATAATAATAATCATCTGCATTAATCATACCAATAATGTCACCGGTAGCTAATTCTATACCTTTATTCATTGCGTGATAAAGTCCGTAGTCACTTTCACTTACAACAATATCAATCTTACCTTTGTATTTGCTAATTATTTCTAACGTTCCATCTGTAGATCCACCATCTATAATAATATATTGAAATTGACTATAAGGCTGACTAATAACAGATTTAATTGTTCTTTCTATTGTCTTTTCAGCATCTAGAACAATTGTTATAATAGAAATTTTTAATTTATCTTTTTTCATAAGTCATTAAAAATCTTATTGTATTTTTTCAATGACTTATATCCAATAGGTCCAATATTTTGTTTATATTTACTAGCATATTTATCTAAACTTTTTAATTTTATTAAAACATCATCAGCGCTTTTAAAACAGTATTTTTTATCAACTGGGTTAGTTGGAATATCGCTATCATATTTAAATACCAACAATCCAAGTCGCTGACAAATGTGAATCATTGAGCTAGTATGACCAAGCATAAAAAAAGATTCTCTATAATCAATGTTATTTAAAATATATTTATCATTTATATCATAATTAGAAATATTGTTTGATGGGTGGAACCTTAAGTTGAATTTAATATTTAACTGATCAGAGATTTTATAAGCAATATCTAATAACTCTTTATTTTCTCCCTTAAATACATCCCAATCAAAAAAAACTGTAAAAAACTTATCACCTTTACGAGAAGGTTTATATGGTTTTATAGCTGGATTACCACAAACTATGACACTGCAATCTGGATTATACCTCTCGATTAACGCCTTATTGTTATTTCCCCATGTTAAAAAATAATCACTAACAACATTTTTGTATGAAACAGAACTAATATTATAAGTCCCTGCATAATCAACAAAAAGTCCATGCTGCAATGTTACTGTCTCTTTATTAAGCATTCTACAATACTGCACAATAAGATTGTCTACAGGCTGCATATCTGCAAATACAACTATTTTTTTACATTTACCCACCTTTAAATGATGAAGAATTTTTGTGTAAAATAAAAAACTAGAAAACAAATATAGTTTCTCAATTAGCTTTTGTGTATTAAGCTCACTAAATAAACATCTATATTTGATAAAATTGTCAAGAAAGTGTAAGTCGAAGCCATATACAACTTTACTTTCAATAATTTTTTTATCTAAGGTGCACTCGTTTACTATAGAATCAAACAATTCATCATAATCAAATCTATGCATAGATTTGTAAAAAATATACTCAAATCCATCGTTATTGATAGGAGAGGTTATAGTCAAATCATACTTCTTGAATAAAAGTAAAAATAGTGAATGCGCAAATAGTAAATATTTTCTTAGAACTCCTCGACTTGATAATGCGTACGTATGAAGGTCAACAACCTTATTAATATCTATATCAATATTCACTTTAACAGTTTTTTTTAAAAAATAACATATCAGTTTTTTTAGTTTAAATTCAACTCGATATACATAGAATTTTATTGATTAAACATTGCTTATTAAATAATAATAGTATAAATATTAGCTAGTTTAAGGGGGAAATTATCACTCTCTTACAAAAAACATATTATAAGGCTGCTTATTTTTAACACACTCTTTGTTAAGATATTTCTCTCCTTTTAGTAAAGAAAAGCCACACTCATTCAAGATGTTTACAACCTCTAGATCTAACTCCAATCTAGGATTTATTTCAATGCATATTGTCTTTAAGTTATTATTAGACAGCAATTTTATAGCGCCATTGATTATTCTATGCTCTGCACCATCTACATCAATTTTTATATGATTTGGAGCGTCAACATTTAATTTATCAATAATATAATCAAGACTAAGGCCTAATAACCCTTGTTTAAATACAGGTTTGAATTGTTTATGCTCTTGATCAATGTCATTATGAAAATTATGTAGCGCCGCACCTTCAGATATTGAGCTCAAATTTAAATGAGATACAATATTAACATCATTAATTGCAATATTTAAAGCAACAATCTCTTCCTCTAATCCATTTAGATTTATATTTTTATTTAAGTAAGAATAATTAGATGACTCAGCCTCAAATGCATACACTTTTACATGTTTTTTACTTGCTGCATATAATGAAAAAACTCCAATATTAGCTCCAATATCATAAAAAACTTCCCCCTTCTTAAAAAAATTATTTATCCACTCTATTGTATCTGGCTCTTTTGTAATTAAAGTTGAAGCTCTATAATATAGGCCTTTGTGACTTATATCAAAGATAATACCTTCATTTTCTAGGGTCAAACTTAAGTTTTTTTCAATACTCTCCTTTAAGAATAATGTTCCTTTTTTTCCATATATAATTTCAAAAAAAATAATAATTTTGGCAATTAATAATGTCATTATATCAATAATTTTTTTTATTAGACTTAATAGTATTCTATACATAAAAAATTATCAGCCTGTAATAATATTAAACGGCTTCTTTCCGTCTAAAATTCTTTTAGCATTTTTAGCTGCCTTCTCCCTCATTTCTTTATATGCATTTTTACTATAGTATGATACGTGGGGATTTATAATCAATTTACCATCTATCCAGTCCTTTCTCTCCCTCCATTCATTGATTAAATTACAATCATTAGGTGGCTCATGAGGCAATACATCAAACGCCAATCCAAATATTTTCCCTGTTTTTAATGGCTGAATGAAATCATCTAAATTATCCACTATTTCGCCACGTGCAGTATTAACAAAGATAGCCCCATCCTTCATTTTATTAATAAAATTTATATCAACCATTCCTTTTGTTTCTTTAGTAAGAGGTGTATTAATAGACACAATATCGGACACAGAAAGCAATTCATCCAAGGACTCCACTCGACCCGAATCTAACATTTTTTCATAGCCCCGCTCTTTATACGGATCAAAAAATAAAATTTTGAAGCCGATTGCTTTTAATTTTCTCAAAATACTGCCACCGATCCTCCCTGCGCCAACCACTCCAACTGTCATTTGACTGGATCTTTTTAAAGGGATTATTGTATTCTCTTGCCATAAGTTATTTTCATAATTACGGCAGTTGACATCGTATCGTGAGATTCCACGAGTAACATTTAAAATCATTCCAACTGCAGTGTCGCTAACCTCATCGGTACCATAGTCAGGAGTATTACAAAAAACTATCTTTTTTTCTCTTAAGACCCTAAGATCAATAACATCATAGCCAACTCCGTAACGCACAACCGCCTTTAAATTAGGAAATTGATCAATATAGTCACTATCGATACGCTCATGCCAAACCAACAGAACTTCTATATCTTTATTAGACGAAGTGCTAAGATTAGATCCTAATATCTCTTTTTCAATGTAGGGGTCTTTTATATAATCCGTAATATAAACTTTACTCATTTATTCATCTCTATATCAAAATATGTCTTAATATCGATATAAGACTTCTTTAGCATTTCACAATCTACAAGATGGACTATGTACTTCATTCCCATACTTATAAAATTTGAAATACTCTCCTCTGAAGTTGTTATTGTGCCAGCATACTTTCCCGCCTTGTTTATTTTAAATACTAAGTCTTTCAAATAATTTGTAACCCTTATATCTTCAATTTCTCCAGGAATACCTAATGCTTTAGATAAATCAAATAATCCAATAAATACAATATCTAAAGCTTCAATTGATAGAATATTATCAATTTCGTCTATCGCTTCCCTTCCTTCTACATTTATAGCAATTAAAGTATTAGCATTAGAAATCTCAGTCATCTTTGTTGAATTTTTAATTGAATAGTCACCAGCTCTTGTAAATGGGGAAAACCCTCTTTTCCCAATGGGAAAATATTTCGACAGGTTGACTATTTTTTCAACATCAGCTTTAGTATTAACATTTGGAATTTGAACACAATGAACGCCAATATCTAACGCTTTAAGAATATCGGTCTCACTAATCCCTCCCACACGCATAACTGGAGATACCCTTCTAGATTCACAAGTTATAACCATATTTTGAGCAGTTTCAAAAGACGTGGGTGCATGCTCTGAGTCAATAATAATAAAATCTAGATTGGCACTTGCGATGATATCGATAACAATTGTAGAGGGTATTATTGACCACGTTCCTAAAACTACCTTGCCGCTTTCAAGCTTCTCTTTAAGAAAGTTTTTACGCAACATTCGATCTCTCCCAGGGGATTGTAGTTTCTGTATATCCGTGCTTCTTTAACCAGTATTCTAAAACGACAGCTTGCCACTCTGAATCTATATCAAAACCAAAATCAGTTTCTATTGCCTTGGATTTTTTTCCTTGCCATTTAAAAGGTAATTGACCATTATCCATATCATCGAAACACACAGGTTTCATTACCTGAATCGATAAATCACAAAAATACGTAGAGCCTTGAGAATCTCTAATTGACGAAACATTGTCAATATATTTCAAATCAATAAAAGGCGTAATCTCCCCACTACTCTCAACCTTTCTTGCGCGAGCAGGAGAAAACATATCATATTTTGCAACTGAAAAACATGAATCATACTCTACGTCGGAACTTGTAAAATCAATTGCCTCTTTTAACAAGTTAACATTTATTGCAGGATTATTTGCAAACAACAAAGAGATTGTATCTATTTCCACATCATCTCCTAAATCATCTTGAATAAAATTATAAGCATGCATTAATACGTCTTCAGTTAACGATTCTGGGGTGGCCAACTCTTGTGGTCTTGAAATGTGTATTGCGCCATATGCCAAACCTATATCTGCAATTTCATATGAATCAGTTGATACGTAAATCTTATCAAGATACGCATATTTAGCAGCAATAAATGCATATTCTACTGACGGTCTTCCGAGTATTTTTCTAATATTCTTCCCTGGAACCCCGGTACTTGTTTTCTTTCCTATTATCAATGCAATATTCACACTATCTCCATTTTAATATTCATATATCGGATAATTACCGTCATCATGGCCATACCCCCAGTTGGCAAAATAACATACCACTCTACAATCTCTTACCGTATTAAGATGCTCTACTGAATCATCAACAAACACAGCTTTTAATTCATTTTTTGCATCCATAATGCTTTTAATTATCTCCCCTTTGCTTCCTGCCTTTCTAACATCATCATTTGCATAAATGCCTTCAACATTAATTTTGTAAAATTCTAAAATTTTAGAAACAGATTGTAAATTTTTAGTTGTAATTATGATGATATCTGAATTCTCATATCCAACTAGAGTTTTTCCAAAATCTGTTAATGGATTCATTTTGATCCATAATGGGAAATTTTTTTTTTGACATAAGAGTCTTGTAAAAAAGAATTTCTCTTCAAACGATTCACCTTCAGTTATTGTTGTTGCTTTGATAGACTGATAAAAAAGACTCTCTATATCATCTTTACACTCTGTATTTGAAAATGAGTATTCAATTGCCCTATGAAGATTCATATATTCCCGAGCAGGCCTAACTAAGCCACGAAACTTGTAAAAAATATCTTTGTAACAACTATTGTTAACAACATTAGAGGCCGAATAGCCATAATATGTTTCGCAAGATACCACATAACATTCCTCTATTGAATCAACAATGACGCCATCAAAATCAAGAAAGATCATCTAACTTCATCATCTTTTGTGCGAGGTCTAGTACGCGAGCACTATAACCCCACTCATTGTCATACCAAAGGACTATTTTTACAAGGTTGTCTTTAACAGTTAGCCATTGCATATCTATTATTGCACTCACCTCTTCTTTTTCATAATCTAACGAAATAAGAGACTCCGTGTTAATTCTGACATAATGGCTATTGTCGCACTTACTCTCTAAAAATATTTTCAGTTCACGCTTATCTACACTTCTATTTAAGTTTAGAGTGATATCAGATGATGCTACTATATCTGTTGGTATTCGATAAGACAGGGACATCACCTTACCTTTTAAATTTGGGAGAATCTTTTCAACTGCATGCATTGCCGTAGTGTCTTTAGGAATAAGGCTGTCACTACTTGCCCTTCCAAGAGCGTAGTCCGTCCATACTACACCTGGATTCTTTTGTGAAATAGCTGGACCATCAACTAAATTTTGATAAGATAGCCATGGATGCATAGTGGTTAAGGACCCACTAGAAATACCATATTCATCATCAAGCCAGTTCATTATATGAGCAATCGCATTTGCATCGCAAATGCTATTTGAAACAACTCTATGTTCATTTAGAAGAGAGTTATCATTCACACCCATAACAACCTCATTATCAGTAGCATCATTTGAATGGGTTACAATAACTTTCCCAATTATTTTCTTATCAGTGATTTCTTTAGCACTTTGCACATTAGAGCCAACTCCAGATGAATCAATTAGTATATCTATATCATATCTCTCCCAAGGCACACTACGCAAATTGTCATAAGATGTACACACTACTTTATGCCCATCTATAACAATGCCATCATCATAACTACCTACTTTACTAGGAAATTTTCCATAAGTTGAGTCATACTTCAATAAATATGCTAAATTATCTATGTGCGGATTAATGTCATTAATTAACACTAGGTTAAAATAATTATACTGTTGATTTATTTTGACAATAGCTCTTCCGATTCTACCAAAACCATTAATTGCTATTCTTTTTCTTTTTAATGCGAACATATAGTGTAAAAACCAATAATAATTATTTAATGCAATACTTTTCTTTTATTATATTAATTATTTTCTTCGATGAGGTAATACCTTCATCCCCTGGGTTGATAAGAAAATTCATTTTAAACTGATTGTACTTATCCAAATCAACCTTTAAAAAAGATAGAACACTGAGTAAATCCCCTTCAGAAATAGAATTATAATCTACTCTTGTCAAATTAAGTTCGTTTTTTATATAGTCCATTCCCGTTTTTATATACGGATTTAAAATATCATTGTCAAGCAACAAAATTGGCTTATTATGAATAATCGCATAATGCACGGCATTTGTAAAATGAACCAAGACAAATGAAGATTTTTCTACATAGGCATTGGTTTTAAACCAAACAACCTCCCTATTAGGGAAGTACTTCTCCTTCTTTTTTACATTAAATTGAGGGTGCGCACAAATCACTACAGTTTTAGACGTCAATTTCTCAATCAGACAAAAGAAATTATTTAACTGTGAATAATACAAATCTGGATCTATCGCTTTAAAGCCCCATTTTTCAAAATCTACTATAAAGGGGACGGCAAAATCAAGAAATACAATAAAATCACTTTCATTAATAGTATTTTCTTTATGATTTAAAGTGTAATCATATGTACTACTATTAACGTAAATAATTTCTTTATATTTAATTTTATACTTTGTAATTCCTTTTAACAACCTTTCTCCAGAAATGAAATATAAATCATACTTTGATAAAACTCTAAAATATAACAATACAAGATAAATGAAGAAAGTTGTTTTATCAATTATTTTTTTCAGTATAGTTAGCTCTCTTTTAACAGAGACCTTGTTATCTCTTAAAATCTCACTATCTAGTCCTGACTTTGTTTGGACCCCTATCATTGGAACTTTATACCTATTTAATAAATACGATAATCGCCACATCGGTTTCTGATCACCAAATCCATTTATAATTACAATACGTTCATTTTTTAAATATGCTTTAAAGCTTGACATACTTCTAAAGATAACTGGAGGGTGTGGCAGTTTATCTTTGGAAAAAGGGGCTACGTCTTCACTTTCCTTTAAACACATTTCAGGAAATAGATTCCTCAAGTCAAAAAAAACAACATGCTCAAAATTCAGCAATACTTGTTGAAATAGTTCGTCTGAATCAACTCTATGATAAGAAAAATACATAAAGCCTATTTTTTTAAACAAAAGCAACCTCAAACATTTTGTTTATTTTTTATGTAGCTACTTATGCTTTTATTAATAATTGTATTTTGAATACATTTTTCATCTAAATCAACTTTCATATAGTCAAAACTCACCCAGTCAAGAAAACTAATCTCTATATTATAACACCCCAACAAATTAAGACAACAATTTAAGATTTCTTATTTCGAACGAGTTAAACTTAACCCAACAATTCGGAGTAAAAAAATATGAGTAAAAAGCGTACAACCTACAGCTCAGCATTTAAAACAAAATTAGTGCTTGAACTATTACAAAATGCAGATACCCTGGCAGAGATTGCCAGCAAGCATAACATTCTTCCACAAAACCTAGTGAACTGGAAGAAGA
>Ga0233447_1002088_pt1 | contig 14877 bp, 16 predicted proteins | sample SI_124_October20_3_FD_183014 | JGI IMG/M metagenome (GOLD analysis project Ga0233447, IMG submission 183014) | Seawater microbial communities from Saanich Inlet, British Columbia, Canada - SI_124_October2016_135_MG | ecosystem: Environmental > Aquatic > Marine > Inlet | place: Canada: British...
TACATAAGTTTTGAAATTTGTGTTCTAGTTTCTATTTTGGTTTGGGTATACACCAAAAAAAACTAGATATAACTAGTTACGTCTTTTCCTTTCAAATTCTGGATCCATTTATCAGCCATCACAACACTATATCCTCTCCCAACAAACACAAAGTATTTCGCAGAAATTTCAACCACTTAGCAAAAATTCATACAACAGTTTATTTATTTCTTATAATCATCTAAACTTTTACAATCTAAACAATTGGGGAGCAAAATTCATTGTCTTTTGAAAACACCAGCATTGATAACCAATTACTAGAAAATCTCAAATCTCGTTTTGGTTATAACGACTTCAGACCCCACCAAGAAACCATAATAAAACATATCATAAACAAAGAAGATCTTTTGGCTGTGTTACCAACAGGTGCTGGTAAATCACTTTGTTATCAGCTACCAGCAATCATCATGCCAGGCACTGCCATTGTTGTTTCGCCTCTTATCTCTTTGATGCAAGATCAAGTAGATAGCCTAACAAAACTAGGTATTAAATCTGCATTTATTAATAGCAGCCTAGATAGCCATGACATGACTTTTGTTTTAGAAAACCTCAATAGTTTCGACCTAATCTATATCGCTCCAGAACGATTATCCAATCAAGATTTTCTTAAAAAATTAGCACACGCCCAAATCTCTGCCTTTATTATTGATGAAGCACATTGCATCTCGCAGTGGGGTCATTCATTTAGACCAGACTATCGCAACTTAGCTCTTTTAAAAGAAACTTTTCCCGATAAACCCATAGCTGCATTCACAGCAACCGCAACACTCAAAGTAAGCACAGACATCCAAAACCAACTTAAAATGACTAACCCAACATTAATCAAAAGCAGCTTTGATAGACCCAACTTAGAACTAAGAATAAATGAAAAAATCGACCCAGAAGACCAGCTTCTAACCTTTATGGAACGTAACCATGGCAAATCAGGCATCATCTACACCTCCACCAGAAAAAAAGCCGACTCCATCCACAAGCTACTACTAAAACACAACTACCAGGCAGAAAAATACCACGCAGGCCTCACCCAAGACAAACGAGCCCAAGCACAAAGAGCCTTCATTACTGACGACATCAAAATAATTGTGGCTACCATAGCCTTTGGGATGGGAATCCACAAACCAGACATACGATTCGTTTTTCATCTAGACATGCCAAAAAATATTGAGCAATATTATCAAGAGATCGGTCGTGCTGGCAGAGACGGGCTACCAGCAGAATGCCTTATGCTTTACGGCACACAAGACCTCTTCCTTCATAAACGCTTATTAGAAGACCTCCAAAACGAGACTATCAAACACGAGCTACGTTTTAAAACCGACCAAATATTTACACTATGCAGCTCTATCCAATGTAGACGCGCAGAGCTTCTCAAATATTTTGGTGAAGAATACAAACAAGAAAAGTGCAATAACTGTGATACCTGTCTTGATGAAATCGACCAAATAGACGGCACAATAATTGCCCAGAAAATCCTTTCTTGTGTCTATCGAGTTAAACAAAGCTTTGGCATTAACCATATAATAGATGTCTTAACCGGCTCCAAAAGGAAATCTGTCTTAGATAGAAGACACAATGAACTTTCCACCTACAATTTACTAGCAGAACACTCTAAAGAAGAACTAAAATACTTCATATTTTCTTTATTAAATATGAATTATTTACTACTATCCGAAGGACAATACCCACTCTTAAAACTCACCACAACCTCAAGTAAGCTCTTAAAAGGTGAAGACACTATCCAATTTAGAAAACGAGAATACCATCAATCAACAACAACCCAAGATGAAACCATCCCAGATTACGATAGAAACCTCTATCAGCTACTATCTGCTCAAAGAAAAAAACTAGCAGACCAAGACAATATACCGCCATATATGATTTTTTATGATCGATCACTAATAGAAATGGCATCTTATTATCCACATACTGACGAACAATTCCTAGCCCTAAACGGTATTGGCCCCCACAAGCTAAAAAGTTTCGGTCACAAGTTCATGAACATAGTCAAAGATTACTGCCAGACACATAACATCGAACCAATCACACCACCAGTTATCAGAAAAAAAACAAAAAAAGAACCAAAACCAGAAATCCCATCAACTGATGCAACTTTACAACTATTAAAAACAGGAAAAACCATAGACGAAATAGCCCTAATACGAGGCATACAAAACAGAACCGTTACTAATCATATTGCCCAACTATTAGAAAAGGGGCTTTATACAAACATAAGCAGTTTAGTTCCTGAAGAAAAGATCCAAAAAATTGTAGTAATTATCAAAGAAGTAGGCACTGAAAGATTAACACCTATTAAAAATAGGCTGCCAGACTATTTCACCTGGGATGAAGTAGCTATTGTCAGGTCATACTATAATTGGCTCAAAAAGTTTGTTCTGTAAAAAAACCAGCCTTTAAATCAACCCCAAAGCTGCCCGCACCCCATCAACAGCAGAAGTAATAATCCCAGAAGCATGCCCAGCACCCTCACCAATCACATAAACATTCCCTTGCTCATTACAGGTATAATCATCATTTCTTTCTACTTGAACAGGTGGCGATGTTTTAGTCTCTAGGCCAACCATAACACCCTTTTCAAAACCCTTTATTTTTTTACTAAAAAACATCAGCCCCTCACGCAGAGCGACCTCAACTTCAGTTGGTAACAACTTTTTATAATCATAAGGCACAATAGGAAATTTATAGCTGCCAGACACAGGCTCAGCCACAACATTTTCATTAATAAAATCTACTATGTTATTAAAAGGAGCCCCAAAACCATTATTAATACAAAAAGCTTTTTTTTCTAAACCATCAACCCAATCCAAAGCCTCCAAAGCTGTAAAATCTCTTCCATAAAGCTTATTAAAGTTAACACCAACCACAATAGCAGAATTAGCCCATTTAGAGTTTCTCAAATAGTTTGAAGCGCCATTAACATTAGTTTGTCCATTTTTTGAGGCTGAGCAAAGAATTCTACCACCAGGACACATACAAAAAGAATAAACAGGAAACCCAGCTTCTGTAGTATAAGCCAAGCGATACTCTGCCGCTTTCACTCCTTTTAAATCTGCCACATTCCATTGCGCTTTATTTATATCTGCCTGCAAATGTTCTACCCTCACCCCAATAGCAAACGGCTTAGTTTTAAAACTAATGCCATTATTTATTAACATTCTATAGGTATCATACGCAGAATTGCCTGTAGCAAAAAACACATAATCGGCTTCATATTCTTTTTTATCAGCAAATACCCTAACTTTTTTATCAACTCCAACTTCAAAATTGCTAACTTTTGTATCAAAGATTATCTTTCCGCCAATAACCTCAAATTTTATTCGGAGGTTCTTAACTATCAATTTAAGATTATCAGACCCAATATGCGGATGATTCAAATATCTAATCTCATCAGGTGCCCCAGCCTCAATAAACTCATCTATAATAAAAGCCTGCTCAAGCTTTATGTTTTTAGTTCTAGTCGTCAGCTTCCCATCAGAAAATGTACCAGCCCCACCTTCCCCATAAACATAATTTGAATCATCTTTTAAAATACCTGTCTTATCAAAACTAACAACATCTTTTATCCGCTGATCAATAGCACTACCACGCTCTAAACAAGTCACATCAAAACCAGCCTTTTGAAGTGTATAAGCACAAAAAAAGCCAGCAGGCCCATTGCCAACAACAATTACTTTTTTAGCCCTATTTTGTTTTATGATTTTAAGTTTTGGGGTTTGTTGATGAACAGAATTTTTTAACCAACTAGAAAAAACAGCCATCTTTAGAACATAAACAATATTATGCTTCTTTCTGGCATCAAGGCTTTTTTTTAGAATTTTATAATTAAAATCTTTTAGGTCTAATTTTTTTTGGATACTTTTTATTATGAGAGCTTCATCATAATCCGTTGGTAATTTCAGCTCAAGCTCATAACAACCATTTTTAGCCATATAGTTTATTTCGCTGCTCTTGAATACTTTCATTTTGCATATAATCATCAAAACTAGATTTCCTATCAAGCATCCCTTTAGGACTAACCTCTATAATACGATTTGGAACCGTATTCAAAATCTGAAAATCATGTGAAGTAAATAGCAAACAACTTTTAAACTGTTCAAGGGCTGTATTCAGCGCTGTAATAGATTCAAGGTCCAAATGGTCTGTAGGTTCATCAAAAATCAAGAAATTGCCTTCTGCAAGCATCATCCTCGAAAACATCACCCTCGCCTTTTCCCCACCAGAAAGCACAGTAACCTCTTTTTTAACATCATCACCAGAAAATAACATCCTACCTAAAAAACCACGCAAAGATTCTTCATCTTGCTCATCTTGATATTGGCCAAGCCAATCAATTAATGGTTTTTCATCTTGAAAAAAAGAAGTATTATCTTTTGGAAAATAAGAATAAGTAATACTTTCACCCCAATGAATAACACCACTATCTGGCGCTAGCTCTCCTGACAAAATCTCTAGAATTGTGGTTTTTGAAAGACTGTTCTTGCCAACAATAGCAACCTTTTCTCCCTTTTCAACAACAAAGCTAACATTATCCAATACTTTTTCACCATTAATGCTATGGCTAAGATTTTTCACGTCCAAAACACTAGTCCCACACGCACGTTTTTCTTTAAACTGCATATATGGAGTCCTTCGTTTAGAAACTGGCAGCTCTTCAGGCCTGATTTTCTCAATCATTTTTTTACGTGATGTCGCTTGTTTAGATTTAGATGCATTAGCACTAAAACGCCTTACAAACTCTTCTAGCTCCTGAATCTTCTTCTCACTTTTAGCATTTTTATCCTGCCTTTGTTTCATTGCTAAGTCACTAGATTTTCTCCAAAATTCATAGTTACCTGGATAAACCTTGATCTCCCCAAAATCAACATCCGCAATACTAGTACAAACCTTATTCAAAAAATGCCGATCATGCGAAACCACAATAACAGTATTCTTAAAATTCATAATAAATTTTTCAAGCCATAAAACAGAAAGGTAGTCTAACTGGTTGGTAGGTTCATCCAATAATAAAACGTCTGGGTTCCCAAAAAGTGCCTGCGCTAAAAGAACACGAACCTTATCTCCATCATCCAACTCACTCATCAATTTATCCTGCATTTCATTCGTAATCCCCAAATCACTAAGCATAGTAGAAGCATCTGATTCAGCAGAATATCCATCCAACTCGCCAAACTCTTCTTCAAGAGCACCAATCCTCACACCTTCTTTATCTGTAAGCTCTGGTTTGGCATAAAGCTCCATCCGTTCTGCATATAGTGGGTACAGTTTTTTATGACCCATAAGCACAGTATCTAAAACTTTAAACTCATCAAAAGCAAAGTGATCCTGGCTTAACACTGAAACCGTATCATTAACATCTATAATCACATCACCCTTTGTAGATTCAATCTGACCAGCCAAAATTTTAAGAAAAGTAGACTTCCCAGCCCCGTTTGCACCTATAAGCCCATAACATTCTCCAGGTAAAAATTTTAAATTAACATTCTCAAATAATACTTTCGATCCAAAAGTTATACCCAAATTTGATGTTGATATCATATTAGTTCTCCAATTCCGATATTTTGCTAAAATATCATTTAAATTATGCTGGATTAGATTAACGTATTAGCATGGTTTTTGTAAGAGTAAGTGACCCAATAAACAATATTAGTTACACTAGATCTACAATGAAAATATCCATCATCATGTGTTTCAAAAACGAAGCACAACACTTAAAAAAAAATATAGATTCCATCCTCGCTCAAACCGAACAAAACTTTGAGCTAATCACAGTAGATGACCATTCAAATGACAAATCCATACAAATACTAAAAAAATATAGCCAATCAGACCCTAGGGTCAAAATCCTTACAAACCAAGGAACCGGCATCATCTCTGCATTAAAAACCGCCTACGCTGCCACAACCGGCGCACTAATCACCCGCCATGATGCTGATGATCTTATGCCACCACACAAACTCAAAACACTCAAGCAACTTCTCACAAAAAATGGACCAGGACATGTTGCTACAGGCCTTGTAAAATACTTTAGTGATTATCCACTTTCAAATGGATTCATTAAATATGCAGACTGGCTCAACCATTTATGTAAAACCAACAACCACACCAACAATATTTTTAAAGAATGTGTAATCGCATCCCCCAACTGGATGGCATTTCGAGAAGACCTAGACTCTATAAATGCTTTTCAAGACGAAGTATATCCAGAAGACTATCACCTAGTATTTAAAATAATCGAAAAGAAACTAAAAATAGTTTGTTCAGACAAAGTCACCCACCTATGGCGCGACCACCCAAAAAGAGCATCTAGAACCTTAGAACAATACAAAGACCAAAAGTTCTACCCACTAAAAGTTTCTTTCTTCATAAAACTACATAATAAAAAAGACATCATTTTATGGGGCGCTGGCCCATCAGGAAAAAAACTAGCAAAAGAATTAATCAACCAAAACACACCCTTCCGCTGGGTCACCAACAACACAAATAAAATCGGCAAATCCATCTACAATATTCCCATAGAAGATTTCTGCCACCTAAAACAAACCAATAATGCAAACGTTATTATCTCAGTAACACAAAGAAATAGCCTTGAAGAAATCAAAGAATTTCTTAAAAAAAATAAAACAACCAACTACTTTCTTTTCTAAAAAAATCATCTTCAACACCACACCCTAACCAAATCAGTAGAATTCAGTTTAAACAAAGTCTATAATATAGACATAATTGAAATCAAAAAATAGGAACTATTGCGAAATGCCAAGAAATTTTTTGTATGTTTTGCAATAGCCCTAAACAAAGGAAAAAAATAATGAGCTCATTACCACCATGCCCAAAATGTAAATCTAAATACGTATATGAAGATGGTCTATTATATACCTGCCCCGAATGCAGCCATGAATGGAGCTCGACTGAGCCAGAAGAAGAAGCCTCCTTAACAGTAACAGATAGCAACGGCACCCAACTACAAGACGGCGATAACATCTCTGTCATCAAAGACCTAAAAGTAAAAGGATCATCCTCAAACATAAAAATTGGCACCAAAGTAAAAAATATTCGCCTTGTAGAAGGCGATCACAACATAGACTGCAAAGTTCCTGGCATAGGACCTATGAAACTGAAATCTGAATTTGTTAAAAAACTTTAATGGCATGTAATCTATGTGGAAATTGCTGTCATATATTTTTTATTAACCTAACAGAATCTGAATATCGATCTAAATCATACCAAACAATATTTCAAAACCATGAATTTATTGAGGATTTCAAAAAAGCAGAAGAAATAGGCGCAAATATTCTAGCAAAAAAACCTAATGGCAACTGTATATATCTAGAAAATAATAAGTGTAGTATTCACCAAAAAAGGCCCCAAGTATGTCGGCCTTTTTTTTGTGACTCCAAAAACCCCCAGTTTAAGGATATGATTGACCAGATAAATAAATTTCGATCTAACCAATAAAAAAAATGGCAGCATTTATTCAATGCTGCCATTAAAAGAAAAACTAATAACTATTTGTACGTGGTTCTCTTGGTTTTGCCAAAGATACTTTTAAATCTCTGCCATCTAAATCTCTACCATTAAATGAACTAACTGCAGTTTGAGCTTGTTCATCATTTCCCATTTCTACAAATCCAAAGCCTTTAGAACGGCCAGTATCTCTATCCATGATAACATTTGCAGAAGTTACTGAACCAGCTTCTGAAAACAACTCTGTTAAAGACTCGTTTGTAGCTGAAAAAGGTAAGTTACCTACATATAATTTATTTGTCATAATGATCTCCTTTCTTAATTAATAGATAGATATTAGTTTAATCAGGTAAAACCTGATAAAAAATCTTAAGAACTAATTAAAAAAAATTTTGAATGACCATAAAAGCGACAAAACAAATATAATAACTGAACCTAAACTAATTAACTATTTTGAACAAGAATATTATATATCCCCAATAAAAGCTAGTATTAAAAAAACAAAGTTATAAAAAAAACAAAACAAAACTAGCTACGCCAAAATTTAATACAAAAAATTATTTCAATTTATCTTCTATTTTAGAAACAATCTCTTCAAATAATTTATTAGTTTTTGAATTTTTATATTTTCCAAAAAAGGATTCTCCATCATTAGGATGAACAAGCAAATCATGGTCAAAGGGCAAACTTCCCAATAAATTCATCTGCATATCATCTATTAAACCTTTCTGATGACTACTTTTAAATAAAGACGATTCTTTTCCACAATGAGAACAAGTAATAAAAGACATGTTTTCAACTAGTCCTAATATTTTTACGTTTACTTCATTAGCAAAATTTATTACTTTCTTACTATCTAATACTGATAAATCCTGCGCTGTTGTCACAAGGATCAACCCATCCAAGTCTGTAACTAATTGCGCAATTGCTAATGGTTCATCACCAGTTCCTGGTGGGGAATCTATGACCATATAATCTAACGCCCCCCACTCAACATCCTCTACAAATTGTTTAATTACCCCATATTTACGTGGTCCACGCCAAATCAAAGCTTGACCTTCATTTTCTAAAAAGCCAGCCATGGTAATTAGTTTTAAATTTTCATTTACTTGAAAAGGATAAATTTTATTATTTTTCATTTCTAATTTTTGTTTATTCATTCCAAATATTTTAGCTTGTGAAGGTCCATGAATATCAATATCGAGAAGACCAACTTTATACCCTTTTTGAGCTAAAACAGTAGCAATATTGGCAGAAACCGTGCTTTTACCAACCCCTCCTTTATTACTCATAACCATAATTTTATTTTTAATATTACTAAACCCTTCCTTTATCATTTCCATACTCCCTTCAGTTTTTGGTTAACAATTGCTAAGCCTACTGCAAAAGGCACCGCACCTAAAGCAATAAAAATAGTTAAATTAAAAATATTTTCGATACCTATTAAATCCGAAAAAAAGCCCACCCCAAATGCCGTAGCTGCTGCTGTTAAAAAATTCGTAGTCATATAAATTCCATTAATAAAAGAAGGTCTGTCTGTTTTTATATCGTGAACTTGTGCTAAAAGAACCGGTCCTGATGCAAAAATAAATATTCCTAGCATGAAAATAGCAACAGCCAAAAAAGCACCCTTTGCAATTAAGAAAAAAAACATTAGTATCGGCGTAATTAGACATATTAGAATAAGAGTTTTATTTCTGCCTAAATAATCTGATACACTACCAGCAAAAAAAGTACCAACAGCACCAGCAAATTGCAATAAAGAAAGAGCAAGCCCTGCAACCCACAAACTATTACCCTTAGTAGTTATGTACAATGGCAAAAATAAAGTCATAGCAGATTTTAAAAAACCACGACAAATCAATATACAAGCAAGCAAAATAAAATAAGGTAAATATGTTATAAATGTATGGTAAACTGTTTTACTTTTTTCATGACTAAACTCATCAGTAATTGTTATATTTCGTAATCTTAAATATAAATAAAAAGAAGCAGCCCATCCTATAGGAATTAATAAATAAGTTCGCGACAAACCCCACCAGGAAACAACTGCAAGAATTAACAAAGGGCCAAGTGTACGAGCAATTTCACCACCAAGCATATAAAAACTCATACCAGTCCCTACTTTTTTACCAGCTACTTTTCGAATCATTACAGGCGCAGGAACATGAAATAAAGCAGATCCTATCCCCATAATAAAAAGTAAAATCATTAAAGTAATTAAATTCGGGACAATCCCAAGTAAACTCATTGCTGTTGTAGTAATAGCAGGCGCAATAATTAATAAGTATCGCACTTTTAACTTATCAGCCATAACTCCAATAAAAGGGCTTAGTAACACATTAGGAATTTTTTGAATAATAGATAAAACACCTGCTATTGTATAAGAAAAATTAAGTTTAATAACTAGCAAAGGTAACAAGGGGGCTAAAAAAGATGAAAAAATATCATGAGTTAAATGTGCTAAAGAAATAGCAATTACATTATTCCATTGAAATTTTTGTTTCTTGTCCATTTAACAATCACAATCTTTTAGTATTAATTAAGGCCTATTTTTACTAAAAAAATATTTAGGCTATTATATTTATATGGGCATATACCCAAGCAAATAGTAACTGCTAGAAATTATATAGTCAATTAACGATAAATTCACCTGAAAATCAACAAGTAACGACTAAATAAATAAAATTAAATCAATCGAAAAATAAACCAAAAATCACTATTAAAAAAATAGCCTCAATAATTAGCAAAAATATCAAAAGCCTGCTTAGATATAGCAGGCTTTTGATTTATTATTACAGAAATACAAACTAAGATTTAATATTATGTTTAAATCATTTTAGAAACTATTTTGTCTTTACACCTTTATTAACCGCGAAAAACACAGCTGTAAAACCTGCGTAAATAGCTGAAAGACCACAAAATATCCCAATTGCACCAGCTACCTTAGTAATCATTAGGTTTTGAAGAAAATCACCAGCTGCTAGCAAGAAGAAAAGAACTGCAAGTGAAAAGAAAACAACCTGCAACTTCCTACCAAGCTTCAGTGTAGCAAAAGCCATACCAAGTGTAAAAATACCCCACATCAGTAAAAAGAACCCCATTTCCATATGGCCAGCTGGACTAGCAATACCCATTTTAGGTAAAAGTATTAAAGACACCAAAGATATCCAAAACAGGCCATAAGAAGTGAATGCAGTTGTTCCAAATGTGTTTTTCTTTTTCCAGTCCATTATTCCAGCAAATATCTGGCCTAAACCACCATAGAAAAAACCAACAGATAAAACCATAGAGCTAAGTTCAAACAACCCTAAATTATGAAGGTTCAATAAAACAGTGCTCATTCCAAACCCCATCAACCCCAAAGGCGATGGATTAGCCGTGTTATCGCTTATCAGTATAGAATTATTTATTACAGTCTCTCTTACATTTTCATTTACTTTCATTGTTATCTCCCCATCCTATTAGTCAATTTATTATTTATAGATAAAAGTATAAGCACCACAACATACCCGATATCAAAACACTGAATTATTCTTTAGAATATAAAAATATTCAACAGTAAGCTCAGATGCTGAACAACTATTATGATAAAAGTAAAGTAACTTTAAATAACTCATAATAGATTTTTAATTATTTTTTTATATTACTTAAGCAATGGCCACAAAACACAAACAAAATTATTCTTTAATTGAAATACAGAATTGTTTTATAAAAAAAATACAAGACGAAATATCAAAATAACAATAAAACAAATCTTTTTTGTACCAAAAACAACGACATACCATTAACTACTCTATATACAACTCAAAACAACATATCGAAATATTCTGTTTCTTAATTTTTCTAAGTCCACTAGTGTCCAGTCTTTTTGAAAAAGCTAGGCATCGCCTAGCTTGAAAAATAAAATTGGGGATAATGTTTCATATCAAAAAAACATAGAAACAAAAAAGCCTCCGGTATAGAATAGTTTTGCTGAAAAACTAAAACCAGGAGGCCAAAATAATGAAACATTATCCAACCATATTTCGTCAACTACTAGATTTAATACCACGATATAAATTTGATACTTTTGTGGATCGATACAAAGGAGAGTTCAAATCTCACAAACTGAGTTGTTGGGTTCAATTCACAGCTATTTTATATGGACAAATAAGACACGTTAATGATGGTAAAGTCTCAAAAACTTTTACTATTAGATCGGACAGCATATATGTGTTTGATAGAGCATACCACGATTTTAAATGGTATGCAGATATCAATGCCAAGGGTGCAAAATTTGTGGCACGTGCTAAAAGTGATATGAGTTATTCGATAACCGGACAGCACGATATTGATCCTGAAAGTGATGTTATTTCAGATGAAGATATCATCGTTCCATGGCGTCACAAGGCTCAACAAAGTTTAAAGCCAAAATATCCAAAATCAAGAGCATAAGTGTAATCTGTAATTACTTTTAGTAGACCAGTAGCTTCTTTTGTTTCCAATTGCTTTGTATTAATGACGTTTGATAAAACTTGAATAGTTTGTTCTAGTTCTTTAATTTTAATTATTTGTTTTTTTAGTCTATCTTCATTAATTGCATATCCCTGAATAATATAATTTTTTAATACTTGATTTGCCCATATGCGAAATTGAATACCTCTAATAGATTTGATTCTGTATCCTACGGAAATAATTACATCTAAACTGTAAAAAGCGACTGGCTTATCTGAATTAAGAATATGCATTTTTTGCATATTGCTTTTTTTATCAAGCTCTTGTTCTTTATAAATATTATTAATATGTCTGGAAATGACAGATTAATCTTTTTCAAAAAGGGCTGTCATTTGACTTTGTGTTAGCCAAGCATTTTCATCTTTTATACTTACATCCAAGTTAATTGAACCGTCTTTGGATTTGTAAATAGCTATCTGATTTTCCATAAATTTATTATATAGATATTTGATTATTCTGACGATTAGTTGAGGACGTGTAAAACCAATGTAGTGAAGTCCTTTAGTGAAATAGGCGGTAATAATAAAAGAAAAGAATTAACTGAAAAGTTAAGAAATTATACTAAGGCAGATAATGGCGAAATTATTTCAGAACCTCATATGTTAATTCCTTCTATTTGCTCGTAGCACTTTTAGTAATTCATAATTTACTATATCGCCTTAAAGTAAATTATATATTCACATAATTTACTTTTATATAATTAGTTTTTCTGGCAAACCTCAGTCACATGATATTACTGCCGAAATGGAGTCAGGAAAAATACCCCCTATTAAATAAAAAAAAGCAATCCCGAGCAATCTAGACCGAAACGGTCAAGATTCGAGCTACACAATCAAAATCAAAAAAAACCAAAACGTCTTATTTTTTTCGATACCATTTATAGCATGGAAGGAGTTGGCTCTGTGCCAATGACTGAAACAATATGGACGATAGCGGGAAAAAGAAGATGTTTTGGCTGAACACAGTGAACAATGTTAAAACTAAGTTTTATATTACCAAGGTTGAGGATGTTAATATTTTTACTAATACAATACAGCGAATTAATTAGGTTTTAAGTTTCTAATTTAGACTTTATTTATTTCAAGGTATAATAACTCATAATTATGACAAAAGACATACAGCTAGCAAAAAATAGTTTTAGTGAATTTTTGCTTTACACTACCCCTAATGGGAAAGTTAAGGTAGAAATCTTTTTAAAAGATGAGAATTTGTGGCTTTCTCAAGCAAAAATAGCAGAATTGTTTGGTGTGGATAGAAGCGTTGTAACAAAACATTTAATCAATATCTATAAAGATGAAGAATTAGTAAAAGAATCAACTTGTGCAAAATTTGCACAAGTTCAAAATGAAGGTCAAAGACAAGTATCCAGAGCTATTGAATTTTATAACTTAGATGCCATTATTTCTGTGGGGTATCGAGTTAATTCAAGACAAGCGACCTTATTTCGTATTTGGGCAACCGAAAGGCTAAAAGAATATATCATCAAAGGCTTTACAATGGATGATGAACGCTTAAAAAATCCAAACCAAATTTTTGGAAAAGATTATTTTGAAGAACAGCTTGCAAGAATAAGAGATATTCGCTCAAGCGAACGACGATTTTACCAAAAAATAACAGATATATATGCTGAATGTAGCGCTGATTATGATCCTAATCAGGAAATTACCAAAATGTTTTTTGCAACAGTACAAAATAAACTGCATTTTGCTACAACTGGTAAAACTGCAGCTGAAATTATTCAAGAACGAGTAGATAGTAAAAAACAAAACCTGGGTTTAACTAACTGGAAAAATGCTCCCCAAGGTATTATTAGAAAAACAGATGTTAGTATTGCTAAAAACTATTTAAACAAAAAAGAACTAAGCCAGTTGAATAGAATTGTTGTGATGTATCTCGATTATGCTGAATTTCAAGCAAAAAAAGGACAGCTAATGTATATGAAGGATTGGATTGAAAAGCTTGATGCTTTTTTGCAATTTAATGAACAGGAAATTTTGCATAATAGCGGTAAAATTTCACATGAAGTGGCTATTGCGTTAGCTCATAAAGAATATGATTCATATCAACGAGAGCAATCAAATTTATTGGAAAGCGATTTTGATAAAATTCTTCGAAAGAGTTTGGATAAAGAATAATATTTCTGTTTAAGTAGAAGAAGGTTCATTGGAAATTATTTTGGGTGAAGAAAAGTTTTTAATTAATAAGGTTACTTGGCAAGAATTTATCAAAATCTTTATAGATAAAAATGAAGATTTAAGAATGTCTAAAGGTTATATTTATAGGGGGCAAGAAAAATCTGATTGGGGTCTGGTTCCAACATATTTTAGAAAAATAGAAAATAAACTTGATACTTATCAAAAGCATTTAACTACATTTGAAAGGGCTCTTAGGGGGAAGGTGAAATTTCCTGTTTCAGATATTGAAGCTTTGGGTCAACATTATGGTTTGGCAACAAGATATTTAGATTGGGCATATTCACCTTTTGTTGCATTGTTTTTTGCTTTTGAAAGTTAAAGTGAAGCTGATTCTAGAGCAGTGTGGGGCTTAAATAAATGTAAAGTAGAATTATTAGATAAAGAATTGAACGAAAAATCAGGTGCAAACTTAAGATTTAAACTTGTTGATCCCATTGATGAAGATAATCCAAGATTGGTTAATCAAAATGCATTATTTACGGATAATATGGATTACGCTGACATACAAAAATGGTGTGATGAAAAAATACCAGATGATTATAAGGGGCGTATTCCGGTCTCCATCAAAAAGAGAGGCAGTTGATCTAAAATATAAATAACACCATTTATATAAAGGAGACCAACATGCCCCAAATAAATAATATCGTAAATATTCCAGGAGTAGTAG
>Ga0233447_1002089_pt1 | contig 14857 bp, 11 predicted proteins | sample SI_124_October20_3_FD_183014 | JGI IMG/M metagenome (GOLD analysis project Ga0233447, IMG submission 183014) | Seawater microbial communities from Saanich Inlet, British Columbia, Canada - SI_124_October2016_135_MG | ecosystem: Environmental > Aquatic > Marine > Inlet | place: Canada: British...
CTTCGTCTTCTTCGTCTTCTTCCTCTTCTTCGTCTTCTTCGTCTTCTTCCTCTTCTCCTTCCTCTTCTTCGTCTTCTTCCTCTTCTTCCTCTTCTTCCTCTTCTTCCTCTTCTTCCTCTTCTTCCTCTTCTTCGTCTTCTTCCTCTTCTTCCTCTTCTCCTTCTTCTCCTTCTTCTCCTTCTTCTTCCTCTTCTCCTTCTTCTCCTTCTTCTTCGTCTTCTTCGTCTTCTTCGTCTTCTTCGTCTTCTTCGTCTTCTTCGTCTTCTTCCTCTTCTTCCTCTTCTTCCTCTTCTTCCTCTTCTTCCTCTTCTTCCTCTTCTCCTTCCTCTTCTTCGTCTTCTTCGTCTTCTTCGTCTTCTTCGTCTTCTTCAGCGTCAGTTTCTTCTAACTCGGACAGTTCTGCTATTTCAGATAATTCTTCTTCATCTTTTATTTCTGTTATTCTGGGGGTTTCGTCAAAAGTTTCTTGAAGATAATTGTCATAATGTTGAGAAGTAATTGCACCAGTTTTTTTTGTAATAAATTGCATTAAATTAGTCAAATCATCAGAAGAACTATATGTTTTTGGTTGTATCATACCATAAGAAACGAGTTCCACTTCTTCCTCTTCGTCTTCCTCGCTTTCAGCGTCTTCTTCTTTTTCTTCTTCGTCTTCTTCGCTTTCTTCGTCTTCTTCGTCTTCTTCGTCTTCTTCTTCGCTTTCAGCTTCTTCTTCGCTTTCTTCGTCTTCTTCGTCTTCTTCATTTTTGGGGGAAATTTGTTCTTTTTCAAGTGAGAATTTAACTTCTTTTTTAGCAGGTTCTTCTTCATGAATTTCGATTTCCCTATTTTTTAGAAGATTTTCCTGATATTTTAGTTCTATAATATCATCTTCTAATCCTTCAATAGTTTTTTCATGATGTCTGATGATATCACGCATGTTGAAGGTTTTGCTTAAAAGATAAAGAACAAGCACAGCAAGAACTGCTGTGATTGAAATGATCAAAATTTCTGTAAGGAAAGATGTCATTTTTTCAAACAAAAAAATCAATTATTATTTTGTAGTTTAGTTTCTTTTACATTTAACTGTTTATTTTCTTTATTTAGATTTTTTTGTCTTTTTTGCTGGCACTTTCCTCTTTGTTGTTTTACTTTTTATTGTCTTCTTTTTTATCGTTGCCTTTCTCTTCTTAGCCCCTCCCTTAAAAGTAAGATCGCCGATGGGAACACCGAATTTTTTGGCATGTTCCAAAAGTCCCTTGACGGAAAGATCACCGTTATAATAACTGTGATTAACACCATCATAAAACATAATTGTTGGAGTTCCAGCAACACCAAAATAATCAGCAAGAAGATTATTACCGCTGTCTTTATCTTCGACATCAACCATACCGACAAACATAGGAAGATTTTTCACGCTTGTCAAATCCATAATTGTTGGGAAAAGCTTTTGACAATGTGTACAACCTGGAGAATGAAAAACGACATACCCTTTTTTACCCTGAGTTTCCTTTGAAGTCATTTCAACATCAGCAATAGCGCCATTTGGTGATGGATATAACATATAATCTTTAACCATTTGAAGTTCAACAAATGATGGTGTGGAATAATAATTAAACGATTCGAAACTTCCTTTTTTTCCTTCTTTTTTCTCTGGATCTTCATCTTTTTTTGGTGAGGCCATTTTTTGATTTGTATTAAATTTATTTGATTTTTCAATGAAAATGAGGGTATATATCTTTTAAGTAGCAAAATCCTTTTACATCATAAAACAAAAAAGAATGGAAATTGAACTATTTAAATACAAAACACTTTTCACCACAATTGCCCCACATATTAATATTAATGAGGGGTATTTGATTGATTATGTTTTCAAAAAATTAGTTGGTAAAAAAATAAGAAATGAAACCATAACCAAAATCATGGGAACAAAAAAAAGTAGCGTAAAAGTTCTAATTATCATCAGATTGAAAGAAATTATGTTTCACTTATTGAATACGATGGAAAAAGCTCTTGTAGTAGATGTTTCAGATTTTAATTTAGAACTTTTTGTTCCGACTTTCGTCCGTATTTATGTCGATGAAATTCTTAATAGTTTAGATGATAGGAAACTTTACCTTCAAGAAAATGGAGAAATTAACGAAGAATTGTATGATATTCATATTGGATTTATCAAAAATATTTTGATTCAAAAAAATTTCTCCACAGATGGAAAAAAGACGTTTACGATTGGTAATAATATATTTGTTCGTGATTTTGAACTTCCTCAACATACCATTGAACTTATCGAGAAAAATACAGGAAAAATTGTATTTAAACCGCAAGATTATTTCAAGAAAATTTTAAAAGATCCTGAAACATTTGAATACGATTTTGATTTTCATCGCTTCCTAAGTGATTTTACAGCAGGAAGAAGGATTGACATGATTTTTACGCCATATATCAAAGTAGAAGATCCATTAACCACACTTTTTCGCTTAAACGATATCGGCAAATTTTATTGTGATATAACAAATCAAAAATGGAAAAATTGTCCCACAGATGAACAAGCAATTTCCAAACTTCTTGAACTAGGATTATTTGTTATGATTTTTCATGTCAATGATGAAGAAACAATTTACCAATATGATGCTGAATATTTTACTAGTGAACCACATCATGTTGAATATCAAATGAAAAAACTTAAATATCATAATAAATCAGCAGAAACTGTTGAAATTATGGAAAATTATCTTAATAAAAGAAGATTTCAGAGTTTAGGCACTGAATTTGTCCCAATGGTTGATGATTTGATTTATGAACCCAAAATTAAACAGTTTAAATTACCGCAATTCGATGAGTATGAGGATGAAGAAATGTTTATTTTACCATCATCCAGCTCTTCTCCTTCTAAACTCGAGAAAAAACCACGTCATTTTATTATTTTGGGCTCTAATTTTGGCAAAGATGAAAATGGCAACAAATATTATGGAATTATGGCGAAAAGAAACAGATTTTTACATCCCTCACTAGTGAAGGCTTTTTATGAAGGTGGTGATGAAAATATTATTCTATTTAACGATCTCACAAAAATTCCAAATTGGGAATTTTTTGCTGTTGTTATGATGAATGTTTATGAAAATTTTAGCAAGATTTATAGTTCCATTCCAGTTAAAATTATGAATTATATTAATGAGCGTAGAAAATTACCGAAAATCGAGAAGGGGGATGAAATTGGATTTTTCATCCCGAGCAACACGAAATCTAGATATAAAATCAATAAGACCAAAAATATTATTATTGCTCTTGCTTTTTCATTGAGTTCTTTAAAGGAAGGAAGTTATAACATTTTTGCGCGGAGCAGGATGCCAAAAAAAATCAGAAGAAAAGAAAAATCGGAGGACGATGACGAGATTTCAACAATCGTTATGAAATATGCTGATGCCATCTTATTTGATAATAAAAGTGAGAAGAAAAAACTTACAGAAAAAATCGAAAAATTATCTGTTCGCGGATATGAAATGGAAGAAGCTGAAATTCAGACCAATATTGTTCTCAGAAGAATTTTAATATTATTTGAATCCATACTTTATTCTGCAAATTTATTTACCTTAAAACATCTTCTTATAGCCGTCGAAAATATCAATGCCAAATTTATAGAGAGCATTCGACTTAAGGTATTTGGTATTTCCGAACATCAATCAGATGATTATTATCTCAAAATGTTAGGCTATACTATTAAACATGATAGCGAGAAAACCGTTGCGACGAACAATGATGACACTACAAAAAATTTTAACTTGTGTAATTCTACACAAAGACGGGCTTTTTACGATGATTTCCTTTGGAAAGTTTATGATAAAGTATTAAAGTATTAAATTGATTTTTATTTTACCTAAAAACTAACATATTTTTTTATTGTTAATTTATTGTCATCTTAATTTTTGCCGTTTAAAATATCATTTACGATGGAAAAAGAGGAAAAGAGGGCTAAAAGAAGAACTGTTGTCGATAAGAAACATGAAATCGAGACACCGAAAAATAAAAGAGGAAGACGCAAGAAAAAGTCTGAATTTCATCAAAAAGAATTGGAAAGTCAATATGTTGAGGAAAAATATGAAGATCAAATGATAATTGAGGATGATATGGGGTTTAAAAAAATTGACGGAACCCCAAAAAAAGAAAAGACATTAGAAATTTCGAAGTTATTAGGTCTTATACATGAAATTCCAGAAGAAATTATATCAGATAAACAAATTTACGAACAAATACGCAAAAATTTCATGTTTATTTTAACAATTGACAATCCCCAAAATTTGCGGACATGTTTCGATATTCTTTCACAATTTGTGAGAGATACAATTCAGTTTGAATTTTCACATGATACTGTAACCATGAATTATTATGATCAAAAATCGGGAGAATTATTGGTATTGGAAATTTTAGCTTCATACCTCCCTTCCTATATTTTTTCCGTATTGAATGAAGATGAGAAAGATGTAATAAAAGAAAGACATAAATCTGAAAAAAATATTAAAAAAAGAAAAAAATTAATTGAAAAGGATATCAAAAAACTAGAAAGAGGAGCTATTTATCCTGTATCACTCAACCTTAAAACGCTCAAAAACAAAATTAATGGCGTTAAAGCTGATACTCGTATGATTTGGTATGTCCCCAAAAAAGGACTAAATTATTTGTATATTCATCGTAGCTCTAAATCTCAACCAGAAGTAATAACGGAAAGTATTGTTCCTTTTACAAAGAATTCACATACGTCAATTATCATAAATAAAGAAAAGTTTTGTTATACAGCCATTCTTCGTATTGATAGCAGAGAATTTAACAGTTGTTTGAAAAATCATGCTGGACATGCAGAAGACGTCGAAATTAAAATTACAAAATCATCGTTTTCTATTTGTTTCATAACCAAAGAAGATAAATCTCCCGATAAAACTACTTTTATTTCCAAAAAAGGAATACTTGAATTTGACTTGAAACCTGAAGAAATTGTTTCTGGTATATTTCCTTTGGCAAAACTACGCAAATTTACCAAACATCATAATTTGGGGATGTTAAGGATACATTTCAGCAATGTAGATCCCTTGATATTATCTTATGAATTGAAAGATATGGGATATTTACGTCTAATTATTGAACCTGAAAAAATAATTTACTAATTTTAATTATAATTTTATTATTTTTTTATTATTTTTTTCTTTTCTTTTCTCTTTTATTTCCCTTCTTTCTTCTCCCCCTCCCCCACAGAAAATTATTTGATGATGGGATGCGAATTTTCATCATAATAGTTAGGATTAAACACCCTTTTTCTTGACGCTACCTTTTTCTTACCTTCATCATCCATTTCAAAATTAATCAACATAAATTGCTTGGTCTTCTTGTCATATTCGATTTCCCCTCCACTTTCTTCTTCACCTCCTCGATATTTTTTACCTCCTCGATATTTTTTACCTCCTCGATATTTTTTACCTCCTCGATATTTTTTACCTCCTCGATATTTTTTACCTCGTCGATATTTTTTACCTCGTCGATATCTCCCACCTTGTTGTTCTCCTCCTCCTTCTCCATCTCCTTCCCCCCTGCCTGCTACCACTCCTCCTACTACATTTTCTTCGCTTTCTCCTCCTTCTCCTTCTCCTTCTCCATCTCCTTCTCCTTTGTCTGCTACCACTTCTCCTCCTCCATCCCCTCCTCCCCCGCCTGCCACCACTTCTCCTTCTCCATCTCCTTCTCCTTCGTCTACATCTACATCTACTTCTCCCCCTTCCTCTTCTTCTTCTTCTTCGTCTCCTCCTTCTTCTCTTTGTACTGCTACTGGTCTGAGTTTGCTTATTTCTTGTTTCGCATCAAGCAAAAGTCTTCCCAAGTCTGATTTTTTCACGTTTATCGTCTTCAACTCACCATTCAAGCGTCCCACATCCTTCATCAAATTGTCTATCATTTCATCCTTCTTATCCTGCTCCGTTATCGATTGCGCCATTATACTGCGTAATTTCTCTATTTGTGCATAGAGATTGACTTTTTCTTCTCTCATTTCTTCCTCTACAAGTTTCAAATTATTCAAATCTTGTTCCATTTTGTTTGTAACATTGTCTGTCACAGGATTTATTGAATTTATGGCATCAAAAATTAATGTTTTGATATACCTGTTATATGTGATATTATCATCATTTTGATAACGTATAATTTTGTAAATATTTGTCAGGATTATTTCCAAATCTTGGATACATCTGCCAATTCTAGCCTTAGAACGAGCTTGAAGATAGAAAACATCGAAAAGCTTGCCGAATTGTCGTTGAATTAGAGCTTCAAGAGAAGCTAAAAGATCGCGTTTTCTAGCGGGTGTAGTTTCTTTATCATCATATTCTTTCTTGACCGCCTCGATTTCACTAATCAATCTCGATGTGTATAGATTTTTTTCATCCTTGGAATTATCGAATGTTTTAAGGGCACCAGAAAATTTAGCCTTAATTAAGTTGATTTTCCGTATGATTTGCCTCCCATCATCATATAAACGAGCAACCTTTATCTTATCGTATTTGGGGGATTCATCAGGCATTTTTTTTGGAACAAGTCCTTTCTTGATATTTTGCTCAATAATAATTTTATCAACCCAAGTGAAATTCTTCACCATTTTTGTGAAAGTTTTTTGATATATTGGTGGCCTGTCGTCACGATATCCGGTGCTTGTTTTTCTTTTGATATCAACACCGAAGACATTTTTGTAAAGGTTATTCATAGCGAACACCATATTATTATAACGCGTGAAAATTGTTGCGGGGGTATGTCCGCCATACTGCATTCCAATATTTTGCTGGAATGAAAGCAACGCGTCCTTGAATACTCCAATTTCATCATCAGGCATTTTTTTGTCAGCACCAATTGCGTCGATTTCTTTTTTATCGCTGGCTACCTCAATAAACCCTGCAAAAGTTTTGTTCATATGTTTTTTCATTAATGTGAGAACTTCCATAACTTTCTCATAATTTGGATATTCTTTTCCTAAAAATGCCAAGATTTCGCCCATAATTTCTTCAACGGCTGTGATGATAATAGTAGATGTATTGATCGATTTGGAAAAAGCCTCGTAGTTCGGATCCTCAAAACCTTCATCCATAAACTTGTGAATGAGGCGTTCAGTTTGTGTCCCGATGGAATATTCAAATTTGCCGTAGGGGTGTTCAACTTCGAGACCGAAAAATACACCACCTTTTATTTTCCTCTTTTTGATTATTTTTTTCTTGTCTTTCCTTTTTCTTGCTCCACCTTCCATCATTTCTTCTTCCTCTTCTTCTTCTTCCTCTTCTTCTTCGACTTCTTCGACTTCTACTTTTTCGGCCACGTAAAATTTTTTTATGATGTGTTTTATGTACATTTTGTAATCATTTTCTTCATAATCATTTACTTCACCATATTTTTTGCTAATAAAATCATAGAGTTGTTTTTGATGTAATGGTATTTGTTCCGGCTTGATATCAAAAATTAAACTCAAGAATTTTGTATCAGGTATTACATCATCTTCATTTATTCTCCTCAATTCATTCATCATGTCGTTCAAAATCTCGTTCACACCATTATACATTTCCATCTTGTATTGCATAATGAGATGGTTTTTCATGTCATCCATAGCCGAAGTTACATATTCGCGCTTTTTGTATGTATTTTCTACTTTTTTGTAAGAAGGATCAAATGGTCCTTTTCCTCCAAGTTTTGTTGCTGTTTTTTTGATAGTTTTTGTGAGGTTTTTGATGGTTTCGTCAATATTAATTATTTCCCTTTCCAGACGAGCTCTTTCTGCGGGTTCATATTGGACCCCTGAAAGCTCTTTTTCTAATTCCTTCCTTAAACCTGTGTATTTTCTTAAATTTTCATATTCATCCTTTTGAATTGTTCGATAAACTTGTTCATATTGGTCTGCTCTGTTTTTGATGATATCATCACCAACTCTCCTGCCTTGTTCTCCCAAGATTTTTCCAAGTTCCTTAATGATAGTAATGTAATTTTTGTTTTCAGTATCAAGGGTAGCAATTTCTTCGGCTAACCTAATATAAGCTTCAGTATTTTCTCTTTTATCACCCTTCATACCACTCATTTTTCTCACACAAATACCAATTTCTGCTCCTGTAGATTTAGCGCATTTCTTAAGTTCAGAATGTCCCAAACCTAATTCAAGGGAAACGGCATCAATAAAAGCTCTCTTGCCACTCAATTCAAGTTGAAGATCACTAACGACAGGTTCAGAATAAACCTGAAGAGCAGGCATTTTAAATCTAGAAAGTTGTTCAACAAAACCTTGTTCATCAACCAATCTTTTAATTTCAACGTCCAAAGCCCTTCTTAAACGCTGATATTCATTGGTAGCATGGGTGAGTGTTCCAAAACCAGAACCTCTTTCATCACCACCAATGAAATTTTGGTAAAATTCTTTATCATACCCAAATTGCTCGCGATAAAGTTTTAAACTTCTACGAAGATCTTCTAACAAATTCATACGAATATTACCATTAATTTTCATGACACCCTCGTGGGTCGTAGATAAGAAATTTGTAATATTGGTCAGTTCTTTAACAAAAGCAATATGTTCAGTAGATGAGGTAGCATCAAAACGAGAAATAAAGAAACTCTTATTTTTGATAATGTAGTCTATAAAACTAATAAATTCTTCGATAATCTTAGCCAAAATATTGAAAATATCTTCTCTCATAGTAAATCCGCGCTCCATTTCATGAAAAGCGTGTTTGAAACGGACAACCAAATTAACATTTTCTGGATCCTTTGAAATCAGATGAAATACTTTAATCGGGTCATATCCCTTCATCAAATTTTGTTCAAATGACTTTCTTTTGAAAAGATTAATTTTTGTCATAAGAATAGACATTTCATTGAGAGATTTACCAATAACAGTTGTCTGGTTTGTATAATTCAACATATATTTACGAAGACTTTCTTGAGAATTTGTTAAAAGTCTAAGAACATTTTTCATTTCACCAGTTATGGGTGAAGATTGTTTCTTTTGAAGCATAGTTTCGACCAAAATACAAGCCTTAAAGAGGAATTCATTGAGATTGAAAATAGATTTTTGCATAACTTCTAACTGGGTGATAATAAGTTCAGCGACACGCTGAAATCTTTTCATTCCCTGATCAAAAATTGCAGAATTATGAATATTCAAACTACCTCTTTCTCTGTCTCGAGCCTTCATGGTTGGAATGCGTCTCGCATTTTTTTCAGCAAGATGGAAAGCTAATCTTGACTCAGCTTCTTCCTTTCTCGTCTGAGGCCCTTGAAGGACAGGTTTTGACATTTAAAAAAATTATTGATTTCTTTCTTCACCAACTTTTTAATAAAAGATAATAAAAACAACTGTCTTAAGAATGTTTGGCGGAAAAATAAAAGCTAACAAACCTCGTGGAAAACCGCGAACAACAAAAAAAGTTGGTTTATTGAAGAAAAAAACAAAGAAAACTGATAATGGAATATGGAAAAAAGAGGCAAAAAAAGGTGGTTTAGGAAAAGAAGATGTTCTTCCTTTGGTGAAAAGTATGTGTTCGATTAAACTTAAAGAAAAAGGAATAAAATCAAGTTCTGAATATGATTGTTTTACAAAAGAAGAGCTTATTTCTATGATAGAAGAATATAATCATTTACAAAATCTTGGGGAAAGTGAAGCCCTGAAAAGGGGTTATCATAAACCTCTTGTTCAAACTTTTGTGAGCGGTATAATAAATGTCAAAGATAAAACAAAGAAAGAAATTATTGATATTTTAGAAAAAAGATTTGGATTTGATGAAGGAAGGATTTGCCAAGATAAATCGACTGCTTGTATATTATCTCTAACTCACAAAAACGTAAAATTATACCAATTATTAGAGAAAAACCTTAATCCACTTGGACCCACCAAAGGAAAATTTGAATGGTTGTCAAATTTCGACATTGATGCGGTTATGGGAAAAGTAATGGAAACTTATCCTGATTTTCTCTATCTTGGAACAGTTCCTATTGATTTTGCTATAATCCCGACAGGAACAACTCTTGATCATTTCGATATTTCACATTACTTAAAAAATACCTCGTATCGACGTTTTGGAATTATATTTAATACAGACCTCTCTTCTGGTTCAGGAATTCATTGGATTGCAATTTTTATCGATGCCACTCACATTCCAGATGAAATTGCAATCGAATTCTTTGATAGTGTTGCCCCTACACGTTTTGGACAAAGATCATCCCAACCCGAAATCGAAAATTTTATGAAAAAATTCGAAAAAGAAGCAAAAGAAAAACTTTATATTTGTGTGAAGGATATATGTAAAAAACCATCTATCAAGAAAAAAGTAAATATTATCCCCAAACAAAAAAAAGACAGTGAATGCGGTGTTTATTCTCTTTGGTTCTTAACTAGTCGCCTCGATGGTAAAACCTTTGAAGAAATCGACAAAATGCCCCTACCAGATGACGTAATCAATTGGGGTAGAGCAACATATTTCCGCGGTTATTTGCGCAAATTTGGATGATTATTCTTTCATATTAAAATTGAAAGAAAATATTAAAAAAAATAACTATTTTTTAATAGTTTGTTAATTTACACTAAAAATAATAATAATCATGGAAAGATCTCACTGGTTTGAACCTGATATAATAGGGCATCAATGTGAAAAAACAAGAAATGAACTTGGAATGGCAATGAAAGGACAATCTCGCAAAAAAATAAAATATCAGGAAGGTTCAGAATTTGATAAATTTAGAGAAGAAGAATTAACAGATTTTTCAAGACAATTTGAGAAAAAAATAAGCAAACTTCGAGCAGAAAAAACAGAATTAATAAAAAAGTAGATGATTATCTGAAAATAAATAATTTGTTATGTCATAAAATAGAAGATTTAAGCGTTGAATTAAAAGAATATAAAAGAAAACAGTGTGAGAATGATGAATTTACAGTTATTAAGGCATATCAAGAAGAAACATGTATTATTTGCTTTGAAAATTATGTTAATATCCTAATTGTTAATTGTTCTCATCAATCGATATGTTCTGTATGTCTGGAAGGGCTTAAAAAGAAAGAATGCCCGATTTGTAGAGAAAAAATAGGAAAAGTGTTGCTTGTTTCTGATTTGAAGAAAATTCCAGAGGGGAAGAGGGGGGAACAAAAATTACCCGCAGATTTCGAGATGTTAATATCTTCCGAAAAGAAAATAAATGAAAAAGAAGATGATTTGAGTGATCAAATACAATCTGATTCAGAAGTTATAATAGCTGATGGAGATGAGGAAGATCAAATAGAATTGGAGGGGGATCCATACGAGGTGAATGTGTTAGAAAATGGTAGATTAGAAGATGAAGAAGTAGAACCATTTGAGCTGGATAGATTGGAGAGAGATGAAGAAAGCGATGAAGAAGAAAGTGCTAATTTTTCCTTACCTATACCTATCCGTATTTTACGTCGTCATGACGGTTATAATCCTCTTTATTATGAATATGGTCGTATTCCACAAAAATAAGATGATCATCATGAATAATATGATGTTCAGAGCTAAAAAAGAAAAACTTTATTTTTTTTAAGAAATTAAAAATAAATCATGAAAATCAAATTAATCACTAAAATTAGATAGATAAAAATAATCCGATTAATAAAACCAATATTAATAACAGGACAATAAAAGCACATTAATATGAGGATTTATATCTGATATTATCTCGATAATTTTATCATGATTTGCTTTAAAGTGTAAAACTAAAGCGTTTTTTAATTTTTCTTGATTGTGCCCAAAATTTTCCATACCCACATTTATTTCGATCATACGCTGATTTAGCTCAAATAATTTGCGTTTTATCACATCAATTTGAATTTCTTCATGTGATGGATAAGTTGAAGGATAAAGCAGTCGAGGAGGAGGGTGATGAGAAATTTGAGGAGGCAAAAAAGGTGCATTTTCTTCATCAAATTGTCGGTATTCTCCATCATCCGTTAAAGCTGAAATATAATATGAGGTGTCTTCTTCCATTTTGTTATAATCTGAAAAATTTAAACGATTTTGTTAAATCTCTAATTAAAAAATAAAGCTTTCATTTTTTAAATGAAATTATTTATCAACAATTTCAAGCAAAAATCCGCTAATTTCGTCATAAATAGCTTTTTTGTTTCTTACTCTAATTACTTTAGTTTTTAGGGTATTCCAAAGTTCTTTGATTTGATCTGAAATTATCATATTTTTGATTTCATTATCAAACTGAATAATTTTTCTCCATATTAGTTCCATAAAAGTTGTTTTAAAATCAGTTTTTTGTTTTTCAGTTATTCCAGTATTTTCTATGTCAAGAAGAAAATAATGAAGATATGAAATAAATTGCAACATATTTACTGTTTTAATCAACGGATTACGTAAAAATTCACTAATTTGTATATATAATATCAATGTCTGAATATGATTGATTTTGAGAGAATTTTCGGTTTCAGAAAACAGTAATAACCCTAATTCCTTTCTTTTTGCTATATTTATCTTATTATTTGTCAATTCATTCGACACAAGAGCAAGAAGGTTGAAAATATTGTCAGGAGTATCAAATTCGGCTTCAATCGAAGCAGGTGAATTATCAAAATTTATAGTTGCCATTTTCTCTTATTTTTTCTCTTATTTTTCTCTTGTTTTTTTTCTTGTTTTTTTTTCTTGTTTTTTTTTCTTGTTTTTTTTCTTGTTTTTTCTTGTTTTTTTCTTGTTTTTTTTCTTGTTTTTCTCTTGTTTTTCTCTTGTTTTTACGTTATTTTATTAAATTTTAATAAAAAATAAATTGTCTTCATTTTTTTTAATTCTTCTTCTTCTCACGGAAAAGGAGGAAACAGAGTGTTGATAATAAAAATATACCACAAGCCAAAAAGCCGAAAATATAAAGAGTAATTAAATAAGCCGAATATCGATCAGCTTCTTTTTGCTTGTTATTTCTCGTAAATTTGTCAATAAATTTGCCATCCCTCCCATAAACAATTGTCATCCAACATTGCGGAATATCGGCAAATAATGTTCCATCTACCTCATATTTATCTATTTTAAAGCTATCTTCGATAATTTTTGGTGTTATAGGTGAAACATGTTTTACTTCCACCTCCACAATAAAAGTTGAGTTGTTTCCGTAGGAGGTAGAATAATACAAACAATTTGATGCTATCCTCCAATCATTCATAAAAAGAAGAACAATTGCAAACCCTAACAATACAAAAATAAGGAAAAGTAGGGAAAAAACAAAAAATAATATTAAGTTTATGTTTTTAGCACCTTTCTTCCGTTTTAGCTTTTCGCCAAAACGAATTTGAATATTTTGTAATTTTCCTTCCATTTTTCTTGATGTTATATTTTTATCAGTAAATTACTTTAAATTTCTTTATTATTTTTTTATTATTTTCTTTGTTTTTTCCTTTGTTTTTTTCCTAAAAATTTCAGAAAAAAACTCAAGAAATAACAACGTCAAATTTAAGGGTAAAAGAATGTTGTAGGGCACCATTAATAATAAAACCTGTCGTTATACCAACTGTGGTTGTATAATCAATAACAAAAACGGTCGAAGAATTTACCTCTTTCACAATAAAACCTTGGTCTCTATTCAACCCTACGATATCACATCCTCTAATATAAATTCTGTCATTAACAACAAGTTGATGATTTGTTGCTGTTGTTATTGTTGTTGTGGTAGCGCCAAAAATGGAACTTGAAATCGCATGACGATCGGTTCCTAAATCAATAAGTTGTCCGTCTCCATCATACCAAGAAATGGTAAGTTTTGCAAGTTGGGCAAGAGGAGAAGAAGTAAAATCAGAAAATCCGAGGGGGTTCATAGACATATATTTTTCAGTAAGAAAAACAATAGTATCATCATCATTTTGAGGAATTTGAATTTTAGCAAATGGACAAATACCATTAATTGTAGTAGTGTAGGAATGTTTTGAAAATTCATCAATAACCAAAAACACATATCTTGGAGAATAACGGCCGAGAAGTCGTGTTGCCGCTAAATTTGGAAATTCGGTAGCAATCAAAGAAATTTGCGCAATTTCTTTGATTGTTCCTACATTTTTAATCGTTCCGTATGATCCAGTAATAGACGTAAGATTAACTGAATATTGAGCGGGAGATCTATCGATACTAACATCACGATGAGTGGAGTCAATATGAACAACAATTGATCTAAGTTTTGGATTACCCGAAATCGCACCACCTAGATAAGTAGGCGCAGATTTGATAATTTCATCTGTCATTTTTTGAAGTTCAATAATACCCTTATCCTGTTTCGCTTGGATTGCAGTTAAATCTTCATCAACCATCTCGACAATATCAGCACCATTTTTTTTGGCCTCAATCGATATCGCCTCCATATTCCTCAAAATAATCGTGGCCTGGGCTTGAGCTTGAGCCCCAAGTTTTGTCATCTGATAAACAAGAGCAGTTCCAGAACTCACACCTTCTAACGAACCACCCAAATTTGATTCGAGTTCGGTAATTCCTTGCGCAATAGATTGAATTTCAGCTTTTGGGGAAGTTAAAGTAGAAACGAAACGAGAAGAAACATCGAGAATTATGGCATCATCTTTCATGGTAAAAAGAGTTTCACCAAGTGAAGTATATAAATCCCAAATTTTTGGGATATCTTTTTTCTTTACCGCATAACCCCCCGATTTTTCTCTAATAAAAAGATAAATGATCCAAGCAATTTTCTCAAATTTAGAACGGACAAATTCCATTATTTTTTGTTGTTCCTGATCTTCTTCTTTCTTTTTTTCCATTTTTATTTTCTTTTTTCTCTTTTATTATTTTTTTCTTTTCTTTTTTCTTTTTTCTTTTTTCTTTTTTCTTTTTTCTTTTTTCTTTTTTCTTTTTTCTTTTTTATTGTGTTT
>Ga0233447_1002110_pt1 | contig 14759 bp, 13 predicted proteins | sample SI_124_October20_3_FD_183014 | JGI IMG/M metagenome (GOLD analysis project Ga0233447, IMG submission 183014) | Seawater microbial communities from Saanich Inlet, British Columbia, Canada - SI_124_October2016_135_MG | ecosystem: Environmental > Aquatic > Marine > Inlet | place: Canada: British...
AGCTTTAAGTCTTTTGCTTTTGGTAAATCAAATATTTTCAACTTTAAGTATTCAATATCTCTATATCCATAAGCCTGCTTGTTTAACCATCTAATTTTATTATTAAACCCCTCCATTGCAGCACTTGTAATCCTTAAATTCCAATAAGACAATATTCCAAACAAATTTTGAGTAATTGTTTTAGCCATAGTTTTCAGAAATGATATTCCAGTTTTTATTGCCATTTTACACCATGTATTTAGGGCTAATTCAGCCTCATAATCATATTCAGCTATGGAATAAACATTTCTCAATGATTCTTTTAATAAACTGGCAGTACCCAGATCGCTGTAAATTGTATTACAATTGTAAGAAAACCGTTCAATCCCATATGTATTTCATCTATACCTATAAATGAAACATTCTTTAATTTTACTCTTGAGTACTTTTTACATAGATGCTTTTTTTCAATATCTTTTACTGTGCTCCAATGTAAATTGAAGTACATGGCAAGTGCCTGAATTGTCATCTCCGGTCTCTGCTCAATAACTGCCTGCTCAAGCTGTTTTGTGTAATGGGACTTCTGTGAGGACAGAAAATCTATATCTTCAGTTAAAAAGGCATTGCAGTTTTTGCACTTAAGCCTGTGTACCTGAACATTTATATAAAAATGACTGCTCCCAATAGGAAGGCCTTTAACAAGCCGCTTTTTTATAAACGTAGCTATAACATTGGAGCTATTACAATTACTGCATTTGAACTTATTATGCTTTTTGCAAATTTCTGCTATAACAGTTTTTGGTTTATATTTAAAGTTTAAAAATTGAAAACCACGTATCCCTTGTGTATGATACAATAGACTGGTAGACATTATAATACCTCCTTATTTAATGCAATAAATATTGGTATTAGTTTACCAGTTGTTTAACAAGTTTTTAAGTATTCATAATAAAAATTTATCGCGTATTTATTATAACTTTTTACAGATTTCCGTGATGAACCATATAATCACATTAAATATGAAATATAACTCAAAATGTTAGAAGGTTGGCAGAAATGAGCTCTAGACTTAAATATGTCCGGCCCGGCTTAGCTTTTTTAAATAGCTATAGCACTTGCTCTTGTACTAATGGTTCTAATGCGCCTACAGATGACGGCTGTTCAAGTGGGCAAAATTTTGGTGAGGATGCCTGCGGCGGGAATGGACAAGGAGCGAACGCATGCTCTCCCACTGGGGAGTGCTCTGCTACGTGTATAACTCATGGGATTCAAGCAGCAGCTTGTGCTCCAAATGGGGGGTCGGCAAATGATAGCCATTGTCACTTGGGAACAGTGCCTAGGCCTTAAAATTCCTCGTTCAATGGCATACAATTCCGCTCTTTTTCTGTTTTTTGGAGAGCCTCGAAAAAAGTGTTGGGTGTTTTATCACTTTTAGCTCTGTGTGTGTAAGACATTCTGACTAAAGCGAGATCACCCTTTTCGTCTTTAATGCTTATCCAGTAATCAGTCACGTACGACGCGAGGGCCTGAAAAGGTTTTAAGAATAGTACGGTTTGAAACTTATTTAGCCTAAGAAAAGAGCTGGTTTTGTTTTTGAAAAATAATCATGTTTGGAATTCTCAAATTCTGCTTTATTATTAATTTTTCAATGCGGGATTGTTTCTGTCTGAAAAATAAACGATCTAGATTTTACACTTACGAATTATTAAATGATTCTCTTTAAGCTTCGGTAGATAAATATTATAGAGAAAAAAACGCTTATGTCTTGGAGCAGCGGAAGGACTGTACTTGGGCACTGTATAAGTTATTTCAGGATCCAGAAATTGATGTTGTTGGTTTATTTTGCACCGTTAATAAAGCAGCTGATCGTGTTGCTATGCATGGGGTAAGGCGAGAGCTATTGCAACAACAAGCAGAGACCATGAAGTTACCACTCGAAATAATTGAGTTGCCATATCCTTGCAACAACGAAACATATGAAGAGATAATGGATTTATTTGTGGAAAAGGCAAAAAAGGATAGAATTGAATATTTTGCATTCGGCGAATAATTATTATCCTATAGTTGTTCTGCGGAAGGATTTCCGCCAGGAAAATCTAACCTTTATTAATTTCATATGTAATCTTGCATTACATTCAAACTATTTTATAGTTGTTTGTAACTAATTGAATATCTTTAGTTATTTTATATTCTTTGTGAAGGGGGAAACCAACTATGCAATCAACCAAACAATTTAGACCTTTAGAACTTATTCTACCTAAAAAAGAAAATGAACATCAGCATTGCATGGAACAGGTAATACTTCAACTTCAAGGAAAACGTTTTTTAACAAAAGTACATATGGATAAGATTGATGGCAAGAAAGGCATTTGTGTACATTATGATTCGCAAAAACTGACATTAACCCAAGTCAATAAATTAATTGAAATAACTGGAGCTAAAATATCTAAACAGTATCAGCATAAAACAGTATCAGTTAATGGAATGAACTCCGCAGAATCCGCCAAAACAATAGAATTCAGCTTACATAATATCCCAGGTATCATTACGGCAAATGTCGGGTATGCATCCGAATCCTTACGCATTGAATACGATACCAAGCAAATCTCTTTTAAAAAAATACTTCAGCAAGTTATTAAGCTTGGCTTTAGTATTCGAGAAGAAAATAAAGAAGAAAGCTGGCTACAACGCTACAACCAATTGATCCTCAGTTTATTATCTGGTGTTTTGCTATTAATTTCATGGCCTTTAGGTGCATATTTTCAAACATTCAGCCTGATCTTAGCATTGATTGCCTTTATATCAGGCGGATTCTATGCCTTCATTGAGTCCCTTAATACCCTAATGCAGAAACGGTTTGATATTGAAGTTCTAATGATTGTTGCTGCTATCGGTGCAGGAATTCTAGGTTCTTGGGATGAAGGAGCATTATTGCTGTTTTTATTTAGTTTGGGACATGCTCTTGAACACTTTGCCATGGATAAAGCTCGTCGGTCAGTTAAAGCTTTGGGTGCCTTAACTCCAAAAACTGCCCTTGTAAAAAAGGAAAAAGTCACTGAAGAAGTTCGCATTTCAGAATTACTTCGTGATGAAATAGTTATTGTCTCTGCAGGAAAACGTATTCCTATCGATGGTATTGTTACTAGCGGAACCTCAGCAGTTGATCAATCTTCTATTACAGGAGAGTCCATTCCAGTGGACAAACAGTCAGGTGATAATGTTTATGCAGGAACTGTAAACTGTGAAGGAACTTTACAGATAAAAGTGACAAAGCTTGCAAAAGATAGTACTCTGAACAGAATGGTTCAAATGGTAACAGAAGCTGATACTCAAAAATCTAATACCCAACGATTTACTGAAACTTTTCAACAGTATTATGTCCCGATAGTTATTGTTGGAGTTATTCTATTAATTTTCACACTACCGTTTATCGGTTTTACATGGTCATCTGCAATATATAGAGCATTGACTGTACTCGTTGCCGCATCACCATGCGCATTGGCAATAGCTACTCCTGCTGCTGTTTTATCCGGTGTGGGCCGCGCAGCACAGCTAGGTGTGTTAATCAAAGGAGGAATGCATTTAGAAAACTTAGGATTAGTTAAAAGTATAGCCTTTGACAAAACTGGAACCATAACTGAAGGCAAGCCAAAAGTGACAAATATAATAGCATTTGAGTGTAGTAAAAATGATGTTTTGTTGTCTGCAGCTGTAGTTGAGCAGCAAAGCAGTCACCCAATAGCTAAGGCAATCGTGACTGCAGCGAAGGAACAATCGTTGAATATTCAGAATGCAGATGAAACAACAACGGTTATCGGCAAAGGGATTTATGGAAAGCTAAATGGAGACTTTATTGAAGTTGGAAATACTAAGTTATTTGAAAACATTACTCCGGAAGTTAATAGTGCAGTTCTTGAGCTACAAAACAATGGATGTACAACAATGGTCATCTGCAAAAACAAAAAAATTATAGGTGTAATAGGCGTCTCTGATGTACCCAGACCTGACGTAAAAGCTACTTTACGGAAGTTGGCTGACATTGGCATTGAGAAAACAATAATGTTAACCGGAGATAATAAACCAGCAGCTCAGGCAATTGCAAAACTAGTAGGGATTACAGAAGTGTATGCAGAACTATTACCTGAAGATAAACTCTCAGCAATAAGAAAACTGGAAAAAGAGAATAAATACATTGCAATGGTTGGTGACGGTGTAAACGATGCTCCTGCGATGGTCAGTGCTACGGTAGGAATCGCTATGGGAGGTGCAGGAACTGATGTTGCATTGGAAGCAGCAGATATAGCTTTAATGAGTGATGACTTATCCAAACTGCCTTCTGCAATAAGCTTAAGTAGAGCAGCGAAAAATATTATCTCTCAAAATTTATGGATGTCACTTGGCGTAGTTTTTTTCTTAGTACTTATGACCTTATCAGGCATTGTTAGTATTGGACTGACAGTAACCATCCACGAAGGATCAAGTTTAGTAGTTGTCTTTAATGCATTAAGATTATTGCGCTTCAGATAGGTCTATAATCAAGTATATCTAAAATTACAAGTTCAACTTGTTTTATCTTTTTGTTTTGATTAGCAATGCAATCTCTTTCTTTATCAATAAGTTAAAGAGCAAATTCCTATACTCTTAAATTAGAATTTAGAAAACAACGTGATCGGTAAAAACATGATATCATTAAAAACAATCAGAGACTGGCTGCCATCACGTCGTATTAGATCAATTTTTATTACCCTTTCCATTTCAGAATTTTCAGCCGGTTTGACAACTCCAATACTAACATTTTTATTCTTCTCTGAGCAATCAGCTTTGTTGCCAATAGAATTGTCAATGTCCAAACGAAGTGTTCTCTTTGGTTTGTTTATATCCTTGTTCAGATTTGCTGGAATGTTGTCAAATCCCGTATTCGGCACGTTATCAGATATGTTTGGACGCAAAAAAATTATTTATGTTTCAGTTTTAGGGATGTTCTGCTTAGGTCTTTTTACCATTCTTTCAATGTTCACTCAGGCCATTTGGTTATTTGTTATAAGCGCCAGTGTTTATGCGTTTTTATGGTCATTGAGACCAGTTTGCGCTGCCGCAATAAATGATATAACCGACAACGATAAAAAAGTAAAAAATCAGGCAATGCTGCAGTTTTTTATTGGAATTGGAGCTGGACTTGGTCCGATGTTGGGTGGATGGCTCGGAAATTTCAAACCATTTGGATATTCTTATATGCTTCCCTTTATTATATTACTAGTGTTATCTCTATTTCTTTTGGTCTACACCAAACAAACTTTTCCTGAAACATTGTATTTTAAGAACAAGCAGAATTTAAAAGAACATTTTCATCTGACAAATTTCAAAATTTTATTTAACAATAAAATATTTTATCTATTGATGATAATACACGTTCTTAACCAATTTTCTTGGGGTACATACTACAGTTTTATGCCTGCGGTGACTAAAACGGTTTTTGGTTACAATATCACAACAGTTGGCATCTTTGTGGGAGCAGTCGGCATATGGTTAATTGTATCAACCGGCATAATCATACCTATACTTCAGCGCTATTTTTCCCATACACAGCTAATAATAGCATCATCAATCATCGGAACATTAGGTGTTTGTATCACTTATACAGCTTCGTTTTTCCCCGAAAGTATCTTGGCACATTACGCAATATGGGCATCAGCATTTCCAGTAGCCGCGGGTGATGTAATACTTTTCTGTCTTCTTGTAAGCCTATTTTCTTCGCATGTAAGTAAAAAATATCAAGGGACAATTGTTGGAATTGTATATATTGTTGGAATAGGTATGTGGTGTCTAGCCGCACCAATAGGTGGTTATTTAATGAAATGGAGAATGAACGGTGCCATCATTTTATGCCCGATCTCTATGATTCTTCTTCTTATCTTTCTTAAACTATCCTATAGAAAACAATGGTTTTTTTCTTTGAATAATGCAACAAAAACTATTGAATAAAAATATACTTTCGTCGGCTGAAATCTTAACTTTTAGCTTGCGATTTTAGCCTTAAATGCCATACAAAGTAATTTTTATTTCTCTTGTCTTTTTCTTTTAATCTGCTATGATAATTTTAAAGACTCGAGCTTGATTAATCAGAATAAGAGAGAGAATGACAACAAAAACTCAAAATTATATAGGCAAAATCGTTTTTGTAATGATTTTTATCCTGATGGTTTCAGGTTTTATCTTTATGCGCAATGTCGACAAGACATCAAGCACTCAAAAAGCAACGCCACTATACATTTTGCATAATTATATGAATGATTATGGCAAACTTCTTACGCTGGAACAGTCTAGACAGATAAATAGAACGTTGCTATCATACGAACAGATAACAGGCAACCAGCTTGTAGTCGTCACTATTAATAGAATAACCGGTTATTCTCCGGAAATATATTCAGTAAAACTTGCACAGAAAAACGGTATTGGCAAAAAAGGAAAAGATAAGGGCATAATGTTTTTTATTTCAAAGCAAGACCATTTTATGAGAATAGAAGTCGGCATGGGAATGGAAGGTAAACTTACAGATATGAAATGTTCTTTAATTCTCAAAAATATCGTTAAACCGTGCTTTAAAAACAACCAGTTCAATATGGGCATAAAATTCGGATTAGCATCTATTATAAATATCGTTTCCGGAACAACTCCAGCAACACAACTCTTCCCGAATATTAACAAGAATTTTCTGGCTGATGACATTACATCAGATCCATCCAAAACAGATAAACTTACTAATAAAACCAAAGAAGAAGCAGGGAAATATCCTATTGCAAATATGATCGTGATTGGTTTGCTATTGATTATTTTGTTTTTTATAGGCATTCGTTATCCGAAAATTTTTGGTATTGTATTCTGGATTATCATCGCTATACTCAACAGCCGCGGTGGTGGCAGTGGTGGTTCTTCTGGAAATGGAGGTTTTTCAGGTGGCGGTGGTTCTTTCGGAGGTGGCGGTTCAAGTGACGATTGGTAAGCAATCTATCACCTTAGGTATACTTAATTTTTTAACAAAAACAGAAGGAGAGAAAAATGTCAGGCAATGATTCGTCAGGTTTAAGCGGAGGAGTTAAGGTATTAATTGGAATAGTAATTCTGATTATAATAATAGGTGCAGGTTTTATTGTGAAATACAATTCTATAGTTGCTCAACACCAAACAGTGCTCGGAAAATGGGGTGATGTTGAGTCAACCATTCAGCGGAGAATGGACTTAATACCCAATCTGGTTAATACAGTAAAGGGATACGCTAAGCATGAAAAAACTACATTGGCTGAAGTACAGAAACTTCGAAGCCTATCATATCAGACAAAGGTAGATATATCCAATGAATCACAAATGAAACAATTAGCAAAACAGCAGGCTAATTTAACCGGTGCCCTTTCTAAACTAATGGCAGTATCTGAAAAATATCCGGATTTAAAGGCCAGCCAAAATTTTATGGCTTTACAATCTCAGCTTGAAGGAACTGAAAACCGAATAAATGTTGCCAGAATAAGATATAATGAATCAGTTCAGACATACAATTCCACTATACTTGCTTTCTTTGGAAGAATAGTCAATAACATAATGCTCAACTATAAAGAAGCAATATACTACAAAGCGGATATTGCCGCACAAAAAGCACCTACAGTAAATTTTTGAAACTAACTAGATTTGCTCGGCGGAAGTCTTTCCGCACGATCAAATCTATCTATTTTACTATTTTTACAAATAGTAAAATAGTGGAAATTGTGATTGATAAGCTTATTCCGTACGACAGACTTTCAAGTCTTTTAATCTTCCGTCTTCGATGGCATATATCCAGCCATGAACCGACAAAGCCTGTCCTGCATTCCACGCATGCTGAACAATAGAAGTCTGACACACATTTGTCACCTGCTCTTTTACATTAAGTTCGCAAAGTGAATCTATTTTTTCTTTATCTGACTTTAATCTGTCCATTTTATGTTGATGCAAACAGTGCACATCTTTTACATGGTTTAGCCAATTATCGATCAATCCATGCTCCTCATTATTCAGTGCTGAGATTATGCCACCACAACCGTAATGACCACAAACAATAATATGCTTTACTTTTAGTATATCAACTGCGTACTGAATAACAGATAAACAGTTTAAATCATTATAAACAACGATGTTGGCAATATTCCTGTGGACAAAAATTTCTCCAGGTTCCAATCCTACTATCTCAGTAGCCGGCACACGACTGTCAGAGCAACCGATCCACAGATATTTAGGTTTCTGTTGTTTGGATAGATTAATAAAAAAATTGGGCCTGGATTTTTTTATGTTTTCCGCCCAAATTTTATTGTTTTCAAACAGTTCTTGTAATATTTTCATAAATAATTTTATTTTGTTTTTTTATGAAATTTTCTGATTAAGCTTTAGCGCTTCCTTATAATAGACTTCCATCAACAAAGCAATATCTTTATCGACCTGTTTAGTATTATTATCCATCAGTTTTATAGCTTTTTGCTGAGTTGAGACTGCCTTATTTAATTGGCCAATATAGTAGTATATTCTTGCAAGAGATTGAAGACACAAACTTAAATTTTCTTTATCGTGTTGGTTGGCCTCGGCCAGTTTTGCTGCTCTTTTACTGGTATTTAAAATGTCAGCAAGAGGTATGATAGACAACGGTACATCTCTTGAAACAACAGTAACTAATGAATTTAATGAACGCGAGTCGTTATTAAAAACATTGGTAAAATTTTGAACCAGTTCTGTTAGTTTTTCTTTTCCCTGAGGGTTATTCATCGCACGTACAATACTCAGTTCAAGAAAAAATAACTCTCTCTGACTATATTTGTTGCCAAAAGCTTTTTTTTGAGACGAACGAATAAAATCTATGGCCTTTTCTTCTTTTCCTTCTATGATATAATTATCAATGATAATATCCATTGCAATTCGGTCTGTTGGGTCAAGCTTCAATATCTTTCTAGCATAATAAACTTTTTCTTTATTATCTAACATTTGCGACGCTTTGTGTATTCTTTCCCTGTATTTGACAATTTTTTCCTGTATTTCTGAGTCAAATGTACCGCATAGAGCCCGAACTAAAACCCTATTTGCTTCAAGTGGACTTCCCTTCCAAATTAACTTTTTGTCTTGCCCTATAATAAAAAACATAGGAACACCTTTAGTCCCTTGCATATAAGCAGCATATGTTTCCGTTTGATTGTCTAAGCCTATACTAAAATTTACCTCTTGATGTTTTTTTAGAAAGTTTTTTACTCTTTTGGGACTTTCCTTGCTTACACCCACAAAAACAACACCATCTTTGCCAAAGATAAGATTTTCTCTCGACACATAATTTATTAAATTCGGGCTGATATTACTCCAAGTAGCCCAGAAAAAAACAACATACATCTTTTTGTCAACATCACTTTTAGAATAGAGAGTCACGGGAGTACCAGTTACCCATTTGGAAATATTCAAAGGAGGTGCTTTTTCTCCTACTTCCAATGCGATCGAGACGTTTCCACAAACCAGTACACATACTAGAACAATTAAGAATTTAATAAACTTCATCAAACGAAGGCCTTTCTCTATGTAACGGGTATTTTTATCGTTTTCTGACTTGTTTTAGCTGCATCTTTAGGTAGGTCAATTGTCAGTACACCATTTTTATAATTAGATGTTATCTTAGCAACATCCACATCAAGTGGAATTGTAAACGACTGAGTAAAAGCACTGGAAATATTCTGATAACTTTGATTATTATTATTTTTGTTTACAGCTTCTGAACTATTTTTTGCCGAAACAGTAAGTATATTTCCGTGCAATTCTACAGCCATGTCTTCTTTATTCATGCCCGGAATAATGAACTGTAAAATGTATTCTTTATCTTTTTTTAATAAACGTGATTTTGGATAACCTGACCCCATATCAGAAAGAGATGGTGAAATATGTTGAGGGACACTAAAATATGGATCATTAAAAAACTTACTCATTCTTTCATTCATCCGATCCTGACTCTGCATTATCCTGTCATATATACTTCCCGGGTGAACAGATTTATCACTTATCCGGCTTGTAGCCACATTATCTATTGCAACAGTTTTAGGAGATATACCTATGTTGTCTGAAGGCTGCTCATTCAATGTTGCTGACACGACAATAACACCTGTCAGTAAGAACATACTAATAACGATTAAAACTGGCACTAATTTCCTTTGCATCATTTTTACATCCTTCTATTTGTACATTTAAGAGCAGCAATAAGTTCTTATTTTTAATACAGATTACATCGATGTACCTAAATTGCAATGGGCCTCGGAATTAATTTAGCTATTAATTTATACTCGACACGATCGATTTTTCGAGATTTAGAAGCGCATCCTAAATGTAAAATTATACAACTATTCTATATATGTAGGCGACAAGAATACATATTCATATATGTTGCCTTGGGTAAAACATTTGGCCCGGCAAAAACACCAAGACCAAGTTCTCTGTCGTACTGCTTTATGTGGCTCAATCTTTATCCAGCAATAAGCTTCAGTAATAACATTGACAAACATGCCTGTTCTGCTCCGATAAAATTTGATTCTGGCATAACACATTTATTAGTAAAAAAAATATAAAAAAATCGAAAAGCTGTATTGACATTAATTTCAGAATCCGCTATAACGGTAGACATAGATTAATCTAGATAGTGTCTTAGGAGAGCTGAGACTCTAAAAAAATTTCTTTGGTTAATAACGTAGAAAAACCAGAAAACAATTTATTCACCTAATCATGGAGAATGTTCATATGTCATAAAAATTAATTTCTTGATGATTTGGAGTACAAACTGACTCGCAATTATGTTCTTAATATCCTTAAAAACAAGGAGTTTATAATGAATTCAAAATATATTTTGATAGCCTTTTCTTTCTTATTTACTAGTACTCTTACATTTCTGCCCCTCCGCTGTATAGGCGATGATTCTCCAATTTCTCCTCCACCACCAAAATGGAGCTACTCTGGAGATACTGGCCCTAAGCATTGGGGTAATCTTGCTCCTGCTTCTACTCCTTGGTATTATTGGCTAGCTTCTAATGGGGAAAATCAATCTCCTGTTGATATCGTACCCTCTTCAATCCTGAGAGTTACAAATCCTCCAACTGTTGAATATAGTTATGATGAACACTCTACATTCGACATTATAAATAATGGCCATACAATTGAAGTGGTTGATCCACCACCATACACAAACTGGATTACAATAGACAACACACAGTATTACCTTATGCAATTTCATTTTCATTCGCTTAGCGAACACACTGTAAAGGGTACACATTATCCAAATGTAAAAAAGGGACATTATCCAATGGAAGTACATTTTGTTCACAATGACAATCCTACTGGTCCTGATGGCAAACTGGCTGTTATTGCTTTGTTTATTAAACAAGGTACTGATGAAAATCTTTCTTTCAAACCCATATGGAACATGATTTCTAAAGCCGGAAGTTCACCACAGATATTGCCAGGTTTTAATAATATCAATCCTTTACTTCCTTCAAATGATCAACGACAAAATTATCAATATAATGGTTCCCTAACAACACCACCATGTTCCGAGGGGGTTAGGTGGTTTGTGCTTAAAAAACCTGTAGAAATGTCTAAAACACAAATTAATCTATTTCAAAAACATGCATATAATAACAATTATAGACCTACTCAACCACTGAATGCTCGTCATATACTATCAACTAACTAACAAATAAACATTTTCAGGTTCACCCATTTAGAGCTTTTTATCTTGGCAAAAGATCAAATGGATGACCCTTTGATCTTTTAATATTCAGTAGCTAACTTTAAAATTTTGAAAGAAGCGCAAGATTTAGGAGCACTACACATCATGAATTCACAGTCTTAAGGTCTCAACAACGGCCTGTTTCAATATTGATATCATATCTCCGAGTTCTTTTTCTGTGCTAATGAGAGGTGGCCATAAATAAACAGACGGTCCAAGAGGGCGAATAAACAATCCCAATTCACGTGCTCGTCCTTTTATTTCTAATGCTTTTTCAGTACCTCCATCAGCTTCATTGATTTCAATAACGCCAATCATACCAAGTGTTAGAACTGTAGAACTTGAAAGTTTTTTTCCTATTTCGTTCATACCTTCTTTCAATTGTATAATTCTAGGTTTTATCATTTCCAAAATATTCATCTCATCATACAGTTCCAGAGCAGCCAATGCTAAGCTCGAACATATTGGGTTACCACAATATGTATGACCGTGATAAAATGTCCTGTCGTTATCAGCATCAGAACGAAAAGAGTTATATATTTTATCTGTTACAACAACACCGCTCATAGGCAGGTAGCCACCAGTAAGACCTTTGCCAATAAGTATAATATCAGGTACAATACCTGCGCGTTCGCAAGCAAACATAGCACCGGTCCTTGCAAATCCCACAGCTATCTCATCTACAATAAGCAGTAGGTTGAATTCGTTACATAATTTACGTAATCGTATTAAATATTCTTCCGGATAAATTCGAATACCAGCCGCACCTTGACACAAAGGTTCCACGATAACAGCTGCTATTTCATTATGATGTTCTCGTATCAAGCTTTCCATGGAACTGAAACATTCAATATCACATGTACCTGAACTCTTGCCGTATGGACAGCTCGCACAGTGCGGGGAACACGCCCTGTAGGATTCTTGAATTACACTTCCAAAATTCTTATGAAATTTTTCAACATACCCAACACCAATCGCACCTAAAGTATCGCCATGATAGCCATCCTGAAGGCAAATAAACTTTGTCCTGCCTTTAACACCTAAATTACACCAGTACTGTAGCGATATTTTCAGTGCCGCTTCTGTTGCACTTGCACCGTCACCGGCAAAATAAACATGATTTAAATTTCCGGGAGCTAGCTTAGCTATTTTTTCAGACAATTTTATAGCTGTAGGATGCGACATCCCGCCGAGAATAGAATTCTGCAGCTTTTCTGTTTGTTCCTTTATAGCTTTAACCAAATGCGGCTGGCTGTGTCCTAAGTTGACACACCACCATGATGAAATCCCATCTAAAAGTTTTTTGCCATCCATCTCATACAGATAAACACCTTCCGCACGATCTACTATTGGAAAATCAGTTTTTTCGAATGACACAATATCTGTGTACGGATGCCATAAATGTTTAACTGCTGTTTTACGTAAATTTTTATTCATAAATAAAACCTTTCTATGCTATATATACTCATTACAGTTGATTTTTAGATATTCAACTTGATTGATTTGTACCTAAAGTGGCTGATAATTTTTCGAAATATCGTCTGTAATAAGTATGGTTTTTATCAATTACCAATCAACCTGTTGATTGTATCATAATCTATCGCTTTATTAAAGCTGTCTTTAAACATATCAAAGTTATTCTGTATGTCATCAAAGTAATCAACAACACCCAAAACGTTAACTCGGCCGCGTTCTGCAATAGTTTTCACATTATCTTTTCTTATGAACTCTGATGCTTCAGACGACAGCTGCGTATTATTAAATATTACTCCCATTATATCTATGCCAGCATTACGCAATACCTGAATAGACAACAACGTATGATTTATTGTTCCAAGTCCAGTATGAGAAACAAGTATTACAGGATAACCTATTACTTTCATAAGGTCTAGCATCATGTCATTATCATTCAAAGGCACCATTATTCCACCAGCGCCTTCGACAAGAATAAACTCTCTATTCTTTTCCAATTTCTTTAAATTTAAGACAATGTGTTCTATGTCAGGAAAATCTCCGACCATTCTTCCTGCAAGATGTGGAGAGCATGCCGGTTCATACCTATATGGCGACATATGCTTATATTCTTCTTCCGTAGATGTTAATCCTGCACAAGAAAGAACAAAATCCAAATCAGGTGCATTATAGGTAAGCCTATTTTTATTGCTAGAGAAACTATGTTCAAATTGATACTCTCCATTCCGCCTTGAAGAGTGGCCATGATAGGGTATTTGTATTCCATCCCGTAAAACACATCCTGTTTGAACTGGTTTCATAGGTACAGCATCAACACCATTGGTACGAAGCAAATTAAGCAAACCTGCTGTAACAATTGTTTTACCAACATCTGTATCTGTACCTGTTATAAATATTCCTTTATGCATAGTGATTTTTTCCAATATGATGATTTAGTGATCCATTGATTGAGTGATTTATCCAAGTCGCTATTGTCTCCCTTGTCATTGGAAACGACAAAGCATTTTCCTTCATGTCAGCTACAAACGTCGGCTATCAAATAAAGTATTTTATGTGTTACCGGTAACAATCCGTTATAAAGTCCATATGTTTTTCCATAATGGTTTATAAGTTGATGAATATCTTTAATACCCAAAGGCGTATAATTTTTATTATGCTGAAAAGTCGCTCCGATTTTTTTAAAATATTTTAGTACATTTAATCCATTAAAATGTCCATAAACAGTTTCAACTTCAACAACACGTAAATTCAAATTACATTTCACGGCTATATCAATGTAATACTTTTTCTTTTTGTATCTCAGACCTGGCATACTGCATCCTAGTGTAGATTTATAGGATTCTTGCAATTCGAAAAACGAACCTTCTACTGGAACTGCTATAGCCAAACAACCATCATTGTCTAAAGAAAGAATCAATTTTTCTATAACATCATAAAAGTCATCAATCCATTGAAAAACACAGCTTGATATGATTAAGTCATACTTTGATTTAGGCTTGAAAAGTGAAATATCATCTTTGAAAAAATTAATATCACTGTT
>Ga0233447_1002118_pt1 | contig 14688 bp, 10 predicted proteins | sample SI_124_October20_3_FD_183014 | JGI IMG/M metagenome (GOLD analysis project Ga0233447, IMG submission 183014) | Seawater microbial communities from Saanich Inlet, British Columbia, Canada - SI_124_October2016_135_MG | ecosystem: Environmental > Aquatic > Marine > Inlet | place: Canada: British...
CGAGTTGCCTGCTAAGGTGTCGTCGATACTGAATTCTGTTATAGAGGTACCGGATGGTAACTCTAGTCCATGTTTTACTTTAAAAGCTTTGTTTGACATATAAGCACTCCCTATTGTCGTTGATTATAATTAGTGTGGGATGAGGGGTTCTCCACGAGGTTTGTTGTTAATCTTTGAAGAAAACCCCCTCGTGAGAAGGGGCAGACTTTAAAGATCTATCTTAAACTACTCTGGAACCACTAAGCCTAGGTTGTCTTTCTCTACTCTCGCAGGTGTTAAAACTCCCGCAATAAAAGTGTTGTACACTGTGTCATTTTCTCTCATAGCCTGGATTTCATCAGTAGCAGAATAGCTCGCTGCAATTTCTTCCTTAACTCTTTGATTAATAATGCGACAAGGCATACTTTCGCTTCTTAATGTATGAAGGAGGTCTGCATCAGATAAGTCAACATTTTCCAGCACGAAATCTTCGTGTAGCTCAGACAAGTCAACAGTATCATCTAAAGATACATACACGACTCCGTTAATGGCCATCAGTTGTACAGAAAATGGCTCAGGGATAACCCATGGGGTATCCTCATTGCTTGTATATTTTTTAATTGTTCTTGGCATAATTATCTCCTAGTTCTGCTCAATTCTATGTAAATGACCCATTGTAGTTTCTCTATCAGTGCCTTGTGCCATCTCGCCTCCATACCCAGAAACCCATAGAGTTCCATCTGTAGTTTTAAGAACTAACACACTTTCACTAGTAGTCCCTGATACCACAATCTCTGCGATATTACCTTGGATACCATGAGGGAAAGAAGGTTCTCTCCAAGTATATCTGTAAGTGTCGCTTCTCCAACTATCTTGACATGCTTGGTAGTTGCCATTGTAGCCTGACATTAGTAAAGTGCCATCTTCTTTTAGCATTGCCGCCCAGTTATGAGCATCATAACCTCCCATAGCTACAGACTTAATTGCGGCAGTGTGGGTATGGTACGCCGCACCACTATTAGTGTTAGTTGCATTGCCATACCCTGAGATACCATACTCATTATTGCCCCAAAAATATAATTTATTGGATTCACTTAAGGCCATAGAACTAGATTGTGAGTTATTTTGGTTAATCCAAACATAAGCGCCTATATCCTCTCCGTAGAACCCTTTGTTCTTATCAGTGTCAATTTTAACTCTACGATCAGCGCTAGATCCGTTAAACCACTGGTGTAGTTGAAAATTATTTGATTGGGAAGTATTGCCATTATTTAACTGACCATGACCATTGTAGCCACACATGTGTATCTTACCATCGCTTGTAGTCACTACAGTATAGTTGTGGTTATGCCCTTTCAAAGCTAAATGAACAACATTAGCTCCCGAAGGGATAGAACCTCTGCCATTGATTAACATTGGTACAGTTTGGTTACTAGTGTTGCCAGAACCTATGTTACCATATCCGTTATACCCCCAAAGATACGCATCACCATTGGTCTTGATAGCTCCTGAGTGTCCTGCACCAGCACCATTACAAGCATAAATTTTCTCAACACCCGTTAACACTATTTGAGGAGTGTATGTACTCGCGTTTGAAGAAGTGCCATTACGCCCACACTGACCATGACCATTATACCCCCAAGTCCAGCAATTACCTGCAGAGTCTAACGCTAGCATCTGGTTTGATTGATCATTCTGATAACCCTTACCTGCAGCGATGCGAGTAATAACCGTACCCCCTGGAAAGTTTACTTTCTGACCGTGTTCACGGTTTTCAGTATGTCCTGAACCCCATTGACCATGACCGTTGTAGCCCCAAGCCCATACTACACCATTATCATCTAACCCCATTCCAGAATAACCACCAGTTTTTTCAACTTGAATCATTTTTCCTGGACGGACCCCACCTTCAATTCTGAAAGCTAATGCATGCATTCCTGGTTGATTGGCTAGTCCTCTTCCGTTAGCTTGTTGATTTGCGTTATCACAACCCCAACCACACAGTTTATCATCGGCATCAATCACAAAACTAGAGCGATAAGAACCTCCAGAACCTCCATTAAATTTAGTATTCATAAGATGTTTGATCTTAGTGACACCTACATTTACTGATGAAGATACTGTGTTTACCGCGTCTGTTCTAGCTGTTTCTACGTTAGTAACCCCAGTAGCTGCTGCTTTCTCAATGTCTGTCACACTGATGCCGCCCACAGTAGACTCATATGCTTTTCCTAGCAACAACATCTCTTTTGGATCTGTTACTGCGTTGAATTTAGTCTGGAGTGTGCTCTCCAGAGTTGTCATGTTAATTGCCATACTTATTTTCCTTATTTATTCTTGTACGTTAATTTATAGCCCTGCTAGTGCAAGGGTTTCTACATCGTCGGACCAAGCCATGCTTCCGTCTGACTGAGCTGTCAGTACATAGTCTTGAGTTCCTACAGGAAGTCTCTCCGCAGCACTTCCATTAAACCAGATTATATCTCCTTTTGTTGTCAACACATTGCCTGCAGCTCCTTCAATCATTGCATCCCAGTAACTTGAAGCAGACGAAGGCTCTTGATTGGTGTGTCCACTTAGTGCAATCCATGAACTTCCTGAGTATGAAACTGCATCCCACTTTTTGTATGTTGTTGCTGGAACCCAAGGACCTTTCCACATAATTCCTTGAGTATACGTAGCCCACTGCACGCTAGGTGGCTCATTACCCACAGTATCCTCTAAAGCGACATAAGTGTTTCCTCCGAATACGACAATATCGCCGGACTGGTATGCATCTGTATTATTATAAGTACCTTCAAACTTAGTGCCTGTAGTAAAACTCGACCAATAAGTAGAATCTGTTGGCAGGTTACCTGAAGTATCAGCTTTCGCTAAATATACATTAGCACCATAAGTAACAATATCATTAGCTTGGTACGAGGTTGAAGCATTATAAGCGCCTTCCCACTGAAGCCCTGTTGAATACGTATCCCACACTGATGTATCTGTAGGAATATTGTTGGTATTGGCAGTGCATATGTAGGTCTGCGCTCCGTATGAGACTACGTCACCAGGTCTGTAAGTGTCCGAAGAGTTGTACGATCCTAACCAGTTGAAACCTGCAAGTAATACATCCCAATGTGTTGAACTCGTAGGTAAATTATTGGAGGTGTCTCCTTTGGCGATATAAGTGTTGCCACCATAAGATACAGTGTCGTTCTTTTGGTACGAAGCAGCAGAAGTGTACGCACCTTCCCACTGCATACCTGTAGTAAATGTATCCCAGTTCGTATTATCCGTTGGAAGGTTCCCAACTGTATCAGCTTTAGCAATATAAGTATTGCCACCATAACTAACTATATCATTTAATTCATATGAAGTGGTGTTGTTATACACACCTTCCCACTGCATACCTGTAGTAAATGTATCCCAGTTCGTATTATCCGTTGGAAGGTTCCCAACTGTATCAGCTTTAGCAATATAAGTATTGCCACCATAACTAACTATATCATTTAATTCATATGAAGTGGTGTTGTTATACACACCTTCCCACTGCATACCTGTAGTGAAAATATTCCACTTTGTATTATCAGTAGGTAAATTCCCGTTAGTATCTACTTTGGCAATATAAGTATTGCCACCATAACTAACTATATCATTTAATTCATATGAAGTGGTGTTGTTATACGCACCTTCCCACTGCATACCTGTAGTGAAAATAGTCCACTTTGTATTATCAGTAGGTAAATTCCCGTTAGTATCTACTTTGGCAATATAAGTACTACCTCCGTAATTTACTACGTCATTTTTTTGGTAAGATTTAGCATTCTCGTACGCACCTTCCCACTGCATTCCGATTGAGAACGTATCCCAGTTAGCAGAGTTTGTTGGGAGAACCCCTGTAGCACCTACTTTATTAATATATGTCTGCGAACCATAAGATACTACATCACCTGCTTGATAAGCAACGGCAGCATCAAAGACTCCTTCCCATTTAAAGCCAGTAGTTAAAATTTCCCAAGAAGTTGCTACTGTTGGTACAGTTCCTGCTACCGTAGCCCCTTTAGTGATATATACGTTACCACCGTACTGAACAATGTCATTCAACTTATACGCTATACTCGCATCATAAGTAGACCTGTATTTGAACCCAGCAGCTAAGATATCCCAGTTGGCTGAATTTGTTGGGAGAACTCCTACAGAAGCGGGAGTAGCCTTACATATGTAAGATACGCCGCCGTATGCTACAGTGTCTCTAATTTCGTACTGTTTTGTGTCACTATACGTACCTTGCCACGTATAGACTAATTTTCCTAAATCAACTGTAATAGCCATTAGTAAGTTACCTCGAGTTTGCCTGTAGCATTATTCACCCTATAGATTTGGTCACTTTGACCTTCTACCCACTGATCGTAGTTAGAAGTTGAAAAGTCACCTGATGTATGTGTCCACAGTAGTTTGTGATTATTTTTATCTATTTCAAAGCCATGAAACTCTGAAGTTATTTGCACAACTTCTTCCCACGTTGCGATTGTTCCATTTGTTTTCAGATATGTATCGGTTTTTCCAGATTGAGAGGGCAATGCATCTACTGCTACCCAGTCTGTTGACCCGTCTGCCATTACTTGTAAAGTTTTTCCTTCTTTACCAGTTCTTGCAGGTAAAGCATCCAACTCTACCCAGTCTGTTGACCCGTCTGCCATTACTTGTAAAGTTTTTCCTTCTTTACCAGTTCTTGCAGGTAAAGCATCCAACTCTACCCAAGCTGCTGATCCGTCTGCCATTACTTGTAAAGTTTTTCCTTCTTTACCCACAAGGCTAGGCATTAGTGTCAATCCGGTTAATCCATTTCCTGAGCCTAATAACTTGGAGAACTGTCTTGATTTGCTCATGTTGTGTCCTTAGTTAATTGTTGAAGGTTGTTTGCAGAGCACACTAGAAGACCTACCACAGCGTTGTCTAGGTTTCCTACTCGGATGTCTCCAGAGCTGTCGATTAAGCTTGCTAGTTTGCGTGCTAGGCTACCCATTGTCTGTCTCCTGTACTTCTACCCAAGAGGTAGTTTCTTCGTTCCAAGTATACGCCTTATTATCATCAGGATATGCTACGGGAGGCCTCCACGTACATGTATCCTCATCTAATAACCATGAAGCATGGTCTTTTTCAGCAATAAAAGCATCTCTAATATCATCATAACTGTAACCGACACTCGCATAGTTTTTTCTTATACTGCCATCCATTGATGTTTCGATCCATACACCTGGGGAGCTGTCAATGAAAGTTTCAAAATATGCTTCATCTGCTACTATAACTTGCTCAACTATGTTGTTGTTTACTTTTGCGTAATACGCCATCTTACTTCTCCTATTGTGCGTAGCGCACAACTACAATACCTGACCCACCGTTACCTGAGTATTTAGTACCTCCACGGTTTCTGCCTACAGCACCACCGCCTCCGCCACCAGTGTTAGCAGTTCCAGAGACAGCTGTGCCATAATCTGGAGCACCATTGCCACCACCACCATTACCACCATTACCACCTGAAGTCCTACGCCTCCAATCAGCTGAAGAGCCACCACCACCGGCGTAATAAATGTTTGATCCGGTTCTATAATTATTTGCGCCACCAGAACCGCCGTGACCGGTGATACCATTGGAGCCAGCACTACCTTTACCGCCACCGCCGCCATCACCAGGGCCAGTACCTTGTCCGCCACTGTTACCTTGTCCTGAAGTACCGGAACCACCACCGTTTGCCCCATAACCACCAGAGCCACCACCCGAACCTCCGTTATCTCCAGTTCGAGTACCGCCTTCTGAACCACCTCCACCTCCACCTATAGCGGTAGTAATGCCAGTGAATGATGAATTAGAGCCATGGTAGCCACGTGTAGAGTTCCAAACGCCTGAAGCGCCAGCTCCAATAGTGACATTGTAAGTAGTACCCGCAGAAACAGAAAGACTTCCTACTAGCATACCGCCTGCGCCGCCGCCTCCTGATCCATCGTTACCACCCGCACCACCTCCCGAAGCACCACCTGCAACTACAAGAACATCGATAGTTCCTGCTTGATTAAAGGTAATAGAACCCGAAGATGTAAATGTGTTTGATTTGTAACCCGAATAGGTATTTACCGTTCCACCTGTACCTGTTAGAGGCACATTATTGATGGTCCAACTGTAAGCTTGGTCAGCAGTATCACCGTCTGTATCTGTAGCTCTAATGGTAAATGAGTATCCTGTGGTAGAGGATACGTCACCCATAATTCCGCTGATTACCCCTGAAGTAGAGTTGAGGCTTAACCCGCTAGGCAACACCCCACTCTGCAAGGAATAAGCCCCCGAACTTTTTCTAACAGAACCTGTTGGGTAACTGAAATTGTTATCCACATCATAAGACGCTGAAGCATTTTCATTTACGGAGCTGATTGACACTGTTCCACCTGTTGACGAAGGTCCTGCCGTGTTTATCGACCAACTATACGCTTTATCGACTACATCTCCATCCGTATCTGTAGCTCTAATGTTAAAACTATAAGCTGTGTTAGATGATACATTGCCTGCTGTTCCGCTTAATACTCCCGATGTGGTGTTTAACGAAACACCACTAGGGAGAGAACCACTAGAGTGAGAGTAAGCAGAAAATACTCTACTTGTACCAAACGTAAAGTCAGCATCCACATCATAACTCACAGCTTGACTTTCTGTTACAGTTGAAAGGGTCTTTGTCCCAGCTGAAGCAGAAGGAGCTACTGTATTAATAGTCCACGAATAAACCTGGTCTGCTGTGTCTCCGTCAGTATCTGTACCTCTTATAGTAAATGTATAAACTGTATTACTAGATACATTACCAGTTACACCTGAAATTATTCCTGAAGCCGCTGTTAGAGATAACCCCGAAGGTAATGTCCCGCTCTGTAAAGTATAAGCAGCGAACACTCTACCGCTTCCAAATGTAAAGTCAGTGTCTACATCATATGATGTGCTAATACCCTCATTAACTGTAGAAATAGTTACTGTACCACCAGTAACCCCAACAGCTACGTTAGTTATGGTTACGCTGTAGTTCTGTACTGCGAAGGCGCCCCCTGTGTCTGTACCTCTAATGGCAAATACATAAGTAACATTCTGATTGGTCAGGGTGTTATTCGCTACCCCTGATAAAAGAGTACTTCCAGTACTTGGTAGTGTTACACCAGGAGGAAGCTCCCCACTATTTAAAGTATAAGCTAGTGAACTATCTGCATCACTTTCATCTGTAAAGTCTAATCCTACGTTGTAACTTAAATTAGTACCTTCAGTAACATTGGGTATAGCAACCGTTCCCCCTGTTACAAGTGGGGCGGGGTTACTCACCTTCTCCCAAATTGTACCATTGGATACATATAAGATGCCCGCTGTTGTGTTGTAATAAAGCTTACCTTCAGTAGCCACTGCAGGAGCGCTGGCGTACGGTGGAGCTGCTGCAATACCTGTTAAATTACTACCATCAATTGCCGGTAAAGCCCCTGTAAGCATTGAAGCTGCGTGTGTACTAGGGTGTGAATAGTTATTAGCACTTGTATCAATACCATCTAACTTAGTATTGTCAGCAGATGTAAAGTTCTTTTCAGATAACCCACCATCACCAACAGAATATGTTGTATTAGTATCAGTAAACAAAGCACCAGAAGGCACATTAGTCAAGACTTGAGAGTCATCAACTTTCCCTGCAAGACTTGTATCTATCTCGCTCTTCTCGTAGTAATCTGCTGAAGCAAATCTAGCTCTTTGGATGATTTCAATTTCATCACCAGCTGCACCTGCGTCTGTCAAAGTTAACACACTTCCGCTAGTCAAAACATAGTCTTGGCTAGATCCTTTACGAATTCTAATACCGTTAAGATACACAAGTATCTCATCTTGACCAGAGGTAGAGTAGCTAAGAGTCTTGCCACCTAAGTCCACACCGGTTATCTCAGTTTGTCCTGCTGATAACAAGTAGAACCACTGTATTTGGGTGACTACTAAGCTCCCCGCAACACTACTTCTCGCCACAGGGCTCCAACCTACTCCATCGAACCTGTATCTACTTCTTCCTTTTGCTATCTCATCCCCTACAGAGGGAGTCGCTTTAAAATCTGACATAATTATACTCCTTGTAAGACTTTAGTTAGTTTAACAGAAGTACTAGCATCTGTGCTAACTCCTGATAATTCAATATTAGAACCATTAATAGCTACCGTAAATGTTAGTAAACTATCTCCTAAGGCTGCATACTCTGTAAGCTCAACACTAGTACCTCTATTCAGCACTAGTATTTCTGATACTGAATATTTAGACCCTACTTTACAAGTGGCCTGATACTTAGCGGATACGCTAGTGTTGGCCCAAGTGTCTAGTACTACTACTGAAGTACCTACAGAAGTTGTGGCTATATCTTGAAGTATACCCGCAGCATCAGATGCTGGTACCCAATTTGAGCCATTCCACTTCAGTACTTGACCACTAGTAGGTACAGCTGTAGTTGTATCTACGTCACTTAAATCATCTATATCTGCTGCACTAAGAACAGAGTCTGTGCTAATATCTATCCAAGCACTACTACTTCCATCATTAACATACTTATAAAGTATATCTGTAGTTTGGTCGAAATACTCATCTCCATTTGCTGGAGAAGCAGGAGCTGTTGTTCCTTCGGTGTAAGCATGCCCACCTGCTTGGTCTACCGGAGCCCACTTACTGGTAACATTATCCCAGTTTAATACTTGACCATTAGTAGCACCAGTATTAACATCTGCAACATCGGTAAGCTTAGCAATTGTAGTGCCTTCAGCATCATCTACACATTCCCACTTAGACGTACTAGAATTATACTTTAATATCTTATTATTAGCTATATTAGTATCGTCAACATCGTTTAGACCTGATATACTACTAGCCCCACCACCATTAGAAACTAAGGTGTGCGCGGAGGTATGGTTACTAGAAATACTAGAACTATTATTAAGTACAAAACCTTTTTCAGTTGTGCTGTACTTAAGTGTAACGTCATGGGTATGCCCTGCGTCACTTGACCTTACTGTTACTGTTGTTACCGTTCCGCTCAACAAGTCTAATGCTTGTTGGCCCGTTAAGGAAACAGAATGAGTATGTGCAGGGCTTCCACCAGTTACTAACTGAAATGTTGGGCCTACTCCTAGCTCTACTATACTCGCTGACCCTGAATCTCTCTTTATAAAGAGTTTACCATCTTGAGTATTAATAGCTGCTTCACCTAAATTTAAGGCTGAAGTGCTAGGAATATTATACTGTACTGCTGAACGGCGTAACAGAATGTTCTGTTTTCTTGCCATTGTTATTCTCCGCTATATAGCTAATAAAAGGGTTATATGAACCCAGTTTTAATTTGTTACCAAGTACCGCCGTCTAATGTATCTGTAAGTTCGAAGTCATAAGTGTATGAACCTGCTGAACCATTACGCTTAACCATAAGTACTTTGTCTTGCATTGTGCTATCAGTGCTATCAGGTACTCCTGCAGTTTCACCAATCGCTGATTTCCAAATCTTATCGTAAACCTTCTGCCATTGTACATCACGGTTTGTAGTATCATCACCGATTCTAATATGATTGGCTCTGAAGTTTGCGTATGAAGCAATTGCTGCTGTAGCACCTGGAGCTGCTGAACCTAAGTCATCTGAAATAATTACTTGATCAGTTGTCTCATCCCAAACTAGTCCACCATACTTACGTGCAAAGCCTGCTCCGTCAACTACTGCTCTAGCCCATGAAACTCCAAAGTCCGCAGTGGTTGCTGCAGCAGGAGCGCCATCTTCACCTAAGATAAATACATTATCGTCGATTTGAACTGTTGTACTATTTACAGTAGTAGTTGTACCGTTTACAGTTAAGTTACCGGCAACTGTTAAAGTTCCGGTCTTAATATCTACGTTACCAGACTTATCGACAGTTAATTTATCACTACCAGCACCTGTTTGTACTTTAAATAAGTCTGAGTCTTTATATGCTGTTGCACCACTAGCTGTAGTAGAAGCATTAGAAGTTAATGTTAGTGAGGCATTTGAAGCTACTGCATCTACACTGTAAGGATTGCCATCAATCTTGATTGCATCGCCTACTGCGATTTGAGAGCTAAATGATGTGCCTGTTCCACTAACTGTAGCACTTCCTGAAGTTACTGCTACTGTGCCACTTAATGCTACATCAGCATTACCTTTAGAAATTACTAAAGAAGTTGTTGAACCCCCTGTAATAGTAACGCCATCAATAGTACCAGAGTCAATATCTACTTTAGATATATTTACTTCGCCAGTACCATTAGGAGTAATATCGATATTTCCATCAGTATCGATTGAAGTAATTGCTCTACCATCAATCTTAATATTGTCTACTTCTAAAGCATCTGTGAATCTTGCGTAACCACTAACACCTAAATCTGGGTTAGAGTTTGTTCCACCTGTTGCTCCAAATGCTACATCACCATCTGAACCAATAGTAACTGCATTAGTACCGTTGGCCTTAAGGTTTATACCTGTCTTACCATCAACACTAATATTGCCACTTGAAGTAGTAAAGTTAGAGTTTGTTGCAGCATCTAAACTTAGAGAACCAGTCGTATCGACTGTGATTCCTCCAGTTCCTGCATTAATATCTACACCACCAGCAGCATTGCTAGCAGTAATCTGTACCGCTCCGGCATCTGCTTCGCCTGCAGTAATAACTACGCTCTTAGCAGTAGCTGCTACAGTAACATCTGCACCTGATGACGTTAAATTAGCTGCACCTACTGCATCAATAGCAACTGTAGTGCCCGCATTAACATCAATGCCACCAGCGTCTGAGGTAAGCTCGATTGAACCTGCTCCAGTACCTTGGTCTGCGTGTACTTTAATTGTTTCGTTTGTTCCACCATCTGCGTGAACATATACTGCGTTTGCAGTGTTCGCCGCTGATTTAAGTGTAATGTTAGTTACTGCATCTAAGTTAATATCCTTAGCTGCATCTAATGCAATACCCCCGCCAGTTGCTGCTAATAAGATTGGGGAAGCCCCTATAGAACTAGTATCATTAGTACCTACTGAAGTAATTTCTACTTGAGTAGCTGCTCCTGCCCCAGTAGCGGCAATCTTAACTGCCTCTGCTACTGCTTTAGTTGAAGTTATAGCAACTTGTCCTAAAGTACTTGTTAGTGCAATAGTTCCCGCTGCTGAATTTAGGTTTAATCCACCTAACTTAGACTCAAATGCTACTCCACCATTAGCACCTGTAGCGTCAAATTGTATTGCTGTTGCTGAGCTATGATTAGATGTTGTTATTGACTTTCCACCTACTACTGTAGTAGTAATGTTTCCGGCTTTAGCATCTAATGTGATTCCGCCATTGGCACCTGTTGCTTCAATGGTTACTGCATCTGCAGAGGACTTCTGTCCTGTTAATACTACTCTTTCTGTAGCAGATAAATCAATGTCTTTAGCTGCATCAATATTTACTCCACCTGTAGAGTCAATATCTATTGCTGTGGCTCCTGTACCTACTGAACTAATTTTAACAGTAGAATTGGCTCCACCCGTTGCAGATAACTTAACAGCATTAGCTACATTAGTAGTACCTGTAAGTGTTACACTACTTGCATCTACAGTAACTGCGCTTGTAGCATCAATATCTATACCGCCAGCTGAATTGATATCAACTGCTGAAGTGCCTGTACCCGCTGAAGTGATTTCTAAAGTAGTACTTGCATCTGTAGTGAAAGCATTTAACTTAACTGCTCCAGTTGAAGCTCCTTTACCTACTATAGTTACTTTGTCATTATTTGATGTAATATTTACAGCTTTGGCTGAACCAGAAGCATCAATAGCTACTGTACCCGCTGAATTTATATCAACACCTGCAGAACCCGCATCAATTTGTACGCCTGCTCCTGTAGAGTCAGCATCAATAACTACTGAACCCGTACCTGTAGTTACTAGTTTGACACCACCATTTGTTCCTGTAGCAACTAATTTTCCACCATCTGCATCATCCGAAATTTGGATGTTGCCCGTTTCAAAACCGGTATTAGCCCAAACTAATCCTGTGCCATCTGAAATCTTAAATGCATCTGTAAATGAAGCTGGAGAGCCATCACTTACTGCAATTACTAAGTCGCCCGCTTTTTGGTAGATTTTAGTACTGTCTGGACTAGAATCTGCGAATGTTAGTGAATGTGATTGTGTAGCTGAAGCTGCACCAATCGTTAAACTTTGTGCTAACGTCTGATCTGCCCCAGCTGGATTTAGTGCTACGAATGAGCCTTCACCTGCTAATACTTTTGACCCGCCGCCTGATGCGTCAGTACCGATGTATAGAGTTTCATCTGTTTGATTCCACGCTAATTCACCATAACTAATGGTTGGAGTGCCTCCAGTGGTATTACGACGCTTTAATAATATTTTGTTATATGCCATGTCTTTTTCCTAAAATAAGTTGTCCTAGTTCGAGCACTCCTCGAATTACCAAACACCGCCATTTAAAATGTCGTTTTCTGTGTCTGCGTAGGTAAATGATGATGTAGTAGCTGTCTGCTCTTCTACATATCCTGCTAATGCTAATGGTCTCCAGTCTGCAGTAGTCCAATAATGGCCTGCACTGGCACACGCTGCTGATGAAGTATATGAGGTTTCTTTTGCCCCTGTTGTAGTATTTCTACAATATGCTTCATTTGCGGGTACGTCTCCTTTATATACAAATAACTTATCATCATCTGTATCGTACCAAAGGGCACCAATACTAAGATTGGCTGAGCCATCTAGTGGAGCTTCGGTAGACCTGTGGAAACTATCTAGTGTGCTTAAGGCAGCTTTTGCTTCAGCTGCCGCACGTACTGCAGTATTTACTGCAGCCTGACCATCTGACATGCCAGGGTATGGAGGAACTTGGGCGATTTCTACTAATGTAGCATCATTCTCCGTAACTGTTCCCATAATATCGAAATAGGTGTTGCCATTACTTGGGTTTCTTGCGATGAATCGATATTGACTCTCTGTAGAACCTCTTGTGTTTGGCCATAGAGCTAAAATAGATTGTCCCGTACTGCCTGTTTCTGCAGTTATCTTTGCAGGGACTACATAAGTATCTCCCGCAACCATATCTACTTCTGTACGGTCTAAAACCGCAACTATAAGTGCGCCCTCAACAGCGTTACCGCTGCTGTCTGTTACTTTAACGGTAATATTGTATGTAGGTAATGACATATTTTATTTAACTCTATTGTGTATGAAAATAATTTAATTTTCCATTTATACGCATAATTATACACGTTCTTTTAAAAAATGTAAACTAAAAAATTAGAAAAGTAAAAGGGGTACCTAAAATACCCCTTGGTCTTTAACTCTGAGTGCCTACGATACTTCCATCTGTATCCGAGGTTGGGGCTGAATTTTTCATTCTTAAGTCCCCTGTAGAATCCACCCATAGGTGATACGCCCCAAGAACTAAATGCCCAGTATTATAACCGCCGCCATCAATTTCTACCGTACCATCATTTTTAACAGCCATCTTTTCGGTTGCTGCAGAACTAATTCTTTCAAAATAAGTAGTATTAGTATAAGTATTAGTTAAGTCTTCAGTTAATACCAAATAACTAGCACTAGTAATTGACTTAACTTCTTTGACTTCCCAGGTTCCGCCTGCTGAGGCTTTGATACGTATAACATCTCCAACTGCTATATTAGCCGCGGTGAACTTGCTATCGTGACTCTGTACCGTATCTAAAGTACCTGTAGCTACCGAATACTGTGAAGTGGACCCAAAGTTTACAGATTCTGAAGCATTTCTAAATGAAGCATGGTCTGCTGTAGCCAGCTGAGTACCTTTGATAGTACCTGTACTAGTAACTTTACAAGTAGATACAATATCACTATTAGTAATACTTAATAAGTCCTCGGTCTCTGAAAGGTACTGCCCGATAGCTACAGTAGGGTCTAAGGGGGTACTCCCTGCATCTCTAACAGCGTCTATCTTCGCAGTATCGACACTTTCTGAAACTATAGCCGTGTTAATAATATGAGGTATACTGATATAGGTACTAGGAGTAGAGTGTACTATAGTGTCGGAACCTATTACTATAGTATCCACAGTTAGTGACGAAATACCGCTTATACTTGGGGATACCAGTGCAATATTAGATATAGAGCCTCCTGTAATATTGACTGCTCCAGTATCTTGTAAAGCTAAAGTTCCCAAGCCTAGCGCTAGTCTAGCAGCAGGTGCCGTAATAGCCCCCGTGCCCCCCTTACTTACGGGTATAGTAGAAGCGCCCCATACTCCCGAACTAATAGTACCTACTGTATCGATATTAGAGGTACCTGCCCAAGTACTTAATGTAGTATTTTCTACATTATCAATTCCCCAAAGAGCCTTAACTGCAGCAGTCGTAGAGCCCCCCGTACCCCCTTTAGATACCGAGATCATATCTCCTCCCCATACTCCCGAACTAATAGTACCTACTGTATCGATATTAGAGGTACCTGCCCAAGTACTTAATGTAGTATTTTCTACATTATCAATTCCCCAAAGAGCCTTAACTGCAGCAGTCGTAGAGCCCCCAGTTCCTCCCGATGCTAGGGCGAGAGGTGTTGCTAAAGAGCTTATAGTACCGTTAGTAATAAAGATATTGTCTGCCTCGATCTTAGACTGACTTAACTTAAGTTTAGTAGGTACTCCTGCACCATCATAAACTATCTGC
>Ga0233447_1002122_pt1 | contig 14660 bp, 11 predicted proteins | sample SI_124_October20_3_FD_183014 | JGI IMG/M metagenome (GOLD analysis project Ga0233447, IMG submission 183014) | Seawater microbial communities from Saanich Inlet, British Columbia, Canada - SI_124_October2016_135_MG | ecosystem: Environmental > Aquatic > Marine > Inlet | place: Canada: British...
TTGCACCTTGAGGACATTCACCTATACAGGCACCAAGACCATCGCAAAACAAATCACTTATTAAACGAGCTTTCTCGTCTATCATCTGAATTGCACCCTCTGGGCAGTTTGGTATACATACGCCACACCCATTACATTTTGTTTCATCTATTTTTATTATTTGACGTTTCATTTTTCACTACTCCATAAGCATAAATGCTTTTTTATCTATAAACCCTGTTCTATGCAATTTAGCCTCTAAAAAGAAAGTAAAAACGTGTAAATATTTAAGCGAACAAGCCTATTACATCGCTTTTGCTGTTCTTGTAGCATTGCTTTTAAGCTATAATCGTGCCAAAGAAGCAGTTACTTATAAAAAAGAAGCCATAACAATAATATACTAAAAAGGATAAGTTAATTTAAAAATATTAATAAAAGTTATAATAACCTTTTGTCTCACCTCTATTCGAGTAAAAAAATGTATCATTGAGACATATGAGACACACTCTCTCATTCATCAATTTCTGACTGCATTGTATCGATACGCTATTGCGTAAATTATACCAATAAGCTGTGCGGAAGAACATCCGCCAAAGAAATCTAGGATATTGAATTCATCCTCGATCTTCAATAATGTATACAATTTTTGACAGTTTTTGTCTTAAAAACTTTGCAATGGCGCTGTTCGGAAATAAAATTAGTAGCACAAGGTATACTCAACGTGGCCATAACTGACACTTTTAAAGCTTGCGTTTTGAACTCAAAATGCGACAAAGCGACCGTGTCTGGACCGTAATTCGTAGAGCGTAGGCCGAAGCGATTATTTATTACCTCTCGAGGTATAAAATCAAAATTCCTGTCAATAATTCAATCAGTCAATATAAGGGCATTCTCCATGAATAGCATAAAAAATGGTTCTGATTTAACTCCTAAACAGTTGTGGTACAATTTTACGCAGGTGCTAAATGTTCCACGACCTTCTAAAAAAGAAGAAAAAATTGTTAAGTTTGTAAAAGAATTTGGAGAAAGGCTTAACCTAGAAACAATTGTAGACAGCGTAGGAAATGTGATTATTAAAAAATCAGCTACTCCAGGTTTGGAAAAACTTAAAACTGTTATTCTTCAGGCCCATCTCGATATGGTACCTCAAAAAAACAACGATACTGTACATAACTTTGAAACAGATCCAATTACTGCTTATGTAGAAAATGGTTGGGTTAAAGCTGAAGGAACCACCCTTGGTGCTGATAACGGCATTGGGATTGCCGCAATAATGACTGTTCTTGAGTCCAATGAACTACAACACGGCCCGATTGAAGCGCTTTTTACAGCAGATGAGGAAACTGGCATGACCGGTGCATTTGGTCTTCAACCGGAAATTTTGAAGGGCAATATTTTATTAAATCTGGATTCAGAAGATGAAGGAGAACTTTTTATCGGTTGTGCCGGTGGCATAGATACCAACGTAGAATTATCATATTCAGAAGATACAATTTCGAAGGATGTTTCTGCGTATAAAATATCTGTATCAGGTCTAAAAGGAGGACATTCTGGTTGCGAAGTCCATCTGGGTAGAGGGAATGCTAATAAGGTAATGAATCGTATTCTTTGGAGTGCAGCAAGAACACTTGAACTAAGAGTTGGCTCTATTAATGGCGGCGGACTTCGCAATGCTATTCCACGTGAATCTATTGCTGTAGTAACTGTACCAAAAGGAAGAGATATTGACAGTTTCATATCTAAAGTTACCGATGAAATAAAAGCAGAATTATCGGTCTCAGAACCAGGTTTAACAGTTAAAATAGAGCCTATAGCAACGCCAAAAACACTAATGCCCCTGGATATTCAAACTCAACTTTTAAACACAATTTATGCAGCACCAAATGGTGTCATCCGTATGGCTGACGGAATGCCAGGGCTAGTTGAAACATCAACAAACATGGCACAGGTAATTGCCAACAACGGAAAAATAAAAGTCATGTTTCTTACAAGAAGCTCTGTTGATACAGCTAAACTTGATGTTTGTAATATAATACAATCTGTCTTTGAACCGATAGACGCTAATGTAAAACATTCAGGAAGTTATCCAGGCTGGAATCCAGATACGGATTCGGAAATTCTTAACTTAGCAAAAGAAACTTATAAAAAGACGTTCGAAAGAGATGCTGCGATTAAGGCTATTCATGCGGGATTAGAATGCGGTCTTTTCAAATCTGTCTATCCAGGTATGGATATGATATCATTTGGGCCAACTATACTTAACCCACATTCACCTGATGAAATGATTGAAATTGTAACTGTTAGTAAATTCTGGGATTATCTTGTCGAAATATTAAAGCATATACCCCAAAAATAATTGCTTATCCTGGATTTTTAATGCAATGTTCAGGTTATACTAAAAAAGATCATAAACAACACTTTTTTAGTATCTTCTGTATATTGTAAGCGATGCATGACAAGTATAAAACTTGCTCTGCACCATTTATTATTTTACTTCTTCAACAGTTAAATCTTTTGAAATACATTCTTTCAATCTTGTTTCAACAGTATTGCGTATTGTTATTTTAGAGTTGGGACACACTGCACATCTACCTTTAAGTCTAACAATAACAGTATTTTCTCTTAAATCTACAAGTTCAATGCTTCCGCCATCTCTTTCAAGCATTGGACGAATATCATTATCAATAATATCCTGAACTTTCATTACTTTCTGTGCAAACGTCATCACAATAGGCAGTTCTGTCGTTTCAACTTCTTTGCGTTTTACATTCCAAATTCCATCAAGGATCTCTTTAATCTCATCCTTGCATTTGCCACACGCACCACCAGCCTTGCTGTAATGTGTAATATCACCTACCGTATGGAGATTATTTTCTTTAGCAATTCTCCTTATTTTTACATCCGTCACACCAAAACAATGACATACTATATTTCCTTCACGATCTGTTTCACTGTCTTCCTCATATTTTTCACCGCGAAAATCTGCTATTGCCGCCTGTAATGCTTCCATTCCCATTACTGAACAATGTATCTTAGCTTCTGGAAGTCCACCTAAAACATCAACTATTTCCTGGTTAGTAATTTTCTTAGCTTCCTCGATAGTAAGTCCTTTGATCATCTCTGTTAGAACCGAAGACGATGCAATTGCGCTTCCACAACCAAAAGTTTGGAACTTAGCATCTTCAATTTTACCGTCTTTATCAAGTTTAAATGTAAGCTTCAGAGCGTCGCCACAACTTATATTTCCGACAGTTGCTGAACCGTCTGGGTCTTTCACTTCACCCACATTTCTCGGGTTGAGGAAATGATCCATTACCTTATCTGTATAGTTCCACATAATTAAATACTCCTAAATTTGTTCGGCGGAAGTCTTTCCGCACGATCAAATCTATCTCTATTTTACTACTTTCACAAATAGTAAAATAGAGAAATACGGAATTACTCTGCAATAACTTTATTTTAGCAATATGGCTTGCTAACAAATTATCAAAAAGTGTAAAGGGAAAGACTATTTTTCAAAGATAATGACGACATATATGCCTATTTGTTTCATGTTGTTTAAATCAAACCTCTTTTCTCTATTTGAAAAATTGAAAAATGTTTATAGGTTTACTGGAGTAAAAGGATTCCCAACATAGAAATCAATCTAGGATAAAAAACAATGGATGTACAAGAAATCTTACATAATTTTATAATAAACAACAAGTCAGAGAAATTTACACTTGCTGATGTGGAAAAATCTCTGAACACCAAAGCTAAGATTCCAAAAAGAATACTTGAAGATCATCTGGAGGAAAGCCCATATTTGTTTACGTCATCACCCAAAGATGAAACAGAAAAGTACTATATCCCAAGAAACAAATTCTTTCATAAGGCAGAGTTTAAGGTAGCACCTACTGCTTTTGAACTTAAAAAAGGGATATTATTTTCAGGTCACAGGTTTATTCCTTTCTATTCACAAGAGCTATTTCCTACTGAATCTTTCCAAATAATGACTCAAGCTGGCAATGTTATAAAAACGAAGAATATAAAAATCAAACTTGAAGACCTCTACAATTACTATTCATTGCTTGGTGCAGAAGGTATTATTGAAAATATTACCGCTGATCACACAACCAATTATAAGTTAATAGGAACCCCCTCACAAAAAGTTAATATAACTGTTTTCGATTTAGATAACTTTTATAAACAACATTCTTTTGCTGCAGGAATGTCTCTAAAGTTTATTGTAGAAGACTGGCATAGTGGAAAATTTTTTGTCTCAACTGATAATGGCATAGACACAGATGATGAAAAGCATAAATGGTTTGAAACCTTAGAGGAAGGCCTGTTTAGAGTATTTGATAAGTTTGGCCCTTATATGGAAATTCCTGAGCAACTGGCACTTGGATTCTATTATTCTGTTCCCTCCATCTTGAAATCATCACCTTGCCCTATAGACAGTTTTATTAAAACTAATGAAAAAATACAGGTAAAATTCTTTGAAAACAATACTATTCTTTGGTATCCAGAAGAACAGGAAAATTCTGCAGAATCCGAACCTGTAGAAGATCTGGTTTCAATTTCACAAGGTACTATCGAATCACTAGATGCAATACTTGAAGAACTTGGATTTTTAACTTCATCAATTGAAATAGAAGCTTTTATTAGAGACACTCTTTTGACCGGTAACAACGACATAACATCCGTTATGCAAAAAATATTTCCGGAGTCTGGAATTATATTCAAAGACAAAGCTCAAGAGACTGCTTTTTATAACCATCTGGAAGAACTATGGGAAGATATTACATCTAACTATGATCCAAATATTGATAGCAAAAATGCATCATCCAGAAGAGAAATTCTGGAAACACTGGAAATAATCTACAAGCAGTATAATGATTCAAAAGAACAAATTGAAAAGAAATTCTCTTTACTTGAGTCAGAAATAACAGCACTTCACAAAAATCTTCAAATAATTAGAAAGATATTAGACACGTTGAACAACTACCACTCAGAACTCGATACAGATGATGCCGAACAATTAGATGACATCGTATTTAGTAACTTAAAAAGAATAAATGAATTAATGGACAAAATTGATTCCCAGGTTGAATAGTCAGATTAAACTAAATATTAAAAATCCGGCTTTGATAGCTTATTTAGCAGGCCTCTTTGTAGGAGGTGCCATAGCTATTTTAGGTACAATAACACCGAATATAGCACAGACTTACAATGTTACATCCTCTTTAATTGTCCAAATCGATACCCTTATTTTAATTGGGCTACTTGCAGGTAATATTAAATCCAGTAGCCTTATTAAAAAATTTGGAGACAGACAGACACTGGTTATTAGTTGTCTAATAATGGGAAGTGTCTGGGTCATATTGCCTTTCTTAGGGAATCTTCTCCTCTACGGAGTAGCAGTTTTTTTATCAGGTTTATCAATGGGAATTTTACTGCCTGTAGTCAACTATATTGTCTTTAAAACATATTCAGATAAGGGATTAGCTGATTCTAAGTTGAACATACTTAATTCATTTATCGGGTTTGGAAGTTTTTTAGGCCCAGCTTTAGCTGGACACGTAACCCATCATTATTCCTGGGGTAAATTTGTTTTTTTTGCCGGGACAGTTTATTTAATTGTTATGGCCCTTGTTATGTTTGTTAGATTTAGGTCAGACAACACTGTTAGAGAAAAATCAGCTAAAGTAAAAGTAGAAAACACACACGTAGAAAAAGCTGTTAACTCTAGACCCATTACAAAAATAGTGCTGTTTGTAGGATTTGCCTTATTCATGTACATATATGTAGAATATATAATTTCCTACTGGTTTTCTCCTTATATGGCCGATTCTCTTGGATATAATGCACAGGTGATTGGATTTATGATCGGTGGTTTTTGGTTGTCAGTAGCCATAGGAAGATTTGTTTTTGGCAAGTTCGTATTACCCAAAGTGTCAAAAGATTATGTTTTCATTGTTACCGCAGTGGCATGTACTATAATAGGTTTCCTCATTTTTCTCTCGACTTCCAATCTATATGCGATAGGGTTTTCAGTGATATTCCTGGGCCTTGGATGTGCCAGCCTTTTTCCGACACTAATTGGAATTGGCATGAACGGATCTACCAAAGCTTCGCCGACAACTATGGCATTTTTAATGGGGGCAAGTTCTCTAGGCGGAATTGTATCTCTGCTGGTTGCCCCAACAATAGGGACTATGTTCTCTAAAAAAGTTGCTATTTATACAGCTCCTTTTGGATGTATAATGGTAATAATATTTATTTTGTTTGCAACTTACGCATGCACAGAGAATTGATTTTTATTTCACTTTGAATACTTGGTCCCCAAAAAAAGCAACGTATATTTTCAAATAGAGATTCTAAAAATAGAACGGTTTGAGTATATTATGGGACAGTTGAACGTTATTGATATGCTATACACGATTATGGCAATGAAAACAGGCAAAAAACATCAGCAACATTTAAGAAAGATTCGTAAAGTTATGTTAAAAACATTTGAAAAATAAATTTTGAAATATGAATAATGGAGTTTTGCCATGAGAGTTAGACCGAATACAGCTTTTAAAAATGGTTATAATAGTATAACAGAAATGAATAAAAGTCATAGTAATATGCTAATGGACTTCGGCATATTAAAACTTTCTAAAAATCAGAACTACGAATCTAAATTACTTGAAAGAGCTTTGTTGCTGGTAAAAGGCGAAATCCTTTTGAAATGGTCAAACAAAGAAACTGTTTTAAAAAGAGATTCTTTGTTTGATGAAAACCCATCATGTCTACATCTTTCCTGTGGTGAAACGGTAAAAATAACGGGTATCTCCGATGATTCAGAAATTATTATTGCCGCAACAAATAACAAAAATAAGTTCGAATCTAAACTGTATACACCCGAAGAATGCAGAAGTGAACAATTCGGAGTTGGTGTTCTAAATGAAACATCCAATCGCACTGTCCGCACTATTTTTGATTATAATAATGCACCGTACGCTAAATTAGTCATTGGTGAGGTTATTAATCATCCTGGACGTTGGTCCAGCTATCCACCTCATGATCATCCACAACCTGAAATTTATTACTATAAGTTTGATCGCGAACAAGGATTCGGTGTTTCTATAATAGAAGATGATGCATACTTAATAAGAAACAACGATACATGCTGTATTACACCTGGCAAAGTGCATCCGCAGGTAACAGCTCCTGGTTACCCAATGTGGTACTGTTGGGTAATAAGGCATTTGGATGATAACCCATTTATTGACAGACATTTTAGAGATGAACATAAATGGCTTTTGGACCCAAATGCCAAAACATGGCCAGAAAAGTAGCTAGAATGTTAGGTCGGAAACTGATAAAATAGAATTCCTACCGGGCTTGTCCCGGTTGAATAAAAAACTTGGGGAAAGAACGGAAAAACTCATCATTTAATTTCTATTCAAGATGGAAATATTGGAATGTAGAATTTAGAAAATTTAAAATTAGTCTTTGTTAGTGGTAAAAAACATAAATACGGAAATGAAACCATGAAAACAACACGTCTAACAACAGCACAGGCTTTAGTCAAATTTTTAAACAGCCAATATGTAGAGTTTGATGGCAAGAAACAAAAATTTGTGAAGGGGGTTTTTACTATTTTTGGCCATGGAAATGTTGTAGGACTTGGCCAAGCACTGGAAGAAAATGCTGGTGATCTCATTGTGCATCAAGGCAGAAATGAACAGGGAATGGTCCATGCAGCAGTTGGTTATGCAAAACAGATGAAAAGAAAACAGATATATGCATGTACTTCGTCCATAGGCCCAGGGGCAGCAAACATGGTCACAGCAGCAGCAACAGCTAGCGCCAACAGAATACCTGTTTTATTGCTTCCAGGAGACACTTTTGCAACACGTCAACCTGATCCTGTACTACAGCAGCTTGAACAGTTTAACGATTTGTCAATAACAACAAACGATGCTTTTAGAGCCGTAAGTAAATACTGGGATCGTATAAACCGTCCAGAACAATTAATGAGTGCGATGATAAACGCAATGCGTGTGCTGACTGATCCCGCGAAGACTGGTGCGGTAACAATAGCACTACCGCAGGACGTTCAAGGAGAGGCTTACAATTATCCTAAATACTTTTTCAAAGAAAGAATCCACAGAATTGAAAGAAGACCCCCTACCCCAGAAATGATAAACAATGCAGTGAAAATGATAAAAGGGAAAAAAAGACCTATTATGATTTGCGGTGGAGGCGTTAAATATTCAGAGGCTGCAAAAGCCTTTATCACATTTGCAGAAAAATTCAATATCCCATTTGGCGAAACACAGGCTGGAAAAAGCGCAATCCTGTCATCACACCCACTAAATTTAGGTGGAATTGGAACTACTGGTAACCTAGCAGCAAATACTATAGCCAGAGAAGCAGATCTCGTAATAGGAATAGGTACCAGGTACTCAGACTTTACAACCTCATCAAAATCTCAGTTTGCCAATAAAAATGTTGATTTTATAAATATCAATATCGCTGAATTTGATGCGTATAAACTTGATGCCGTAAAGGTTGTAGCAGACGCCAAAGCAGCTTTGAAACAGATATACGACAAACTTGATATGAAAGCCTATAAATCAACATATCAGGATGAAATAAAATCTGTAAAGAATGAATGGAACAAAGAGCTTTCAAGACTACATAATATTAAATATACAAGAAAAGGTTTTACGCCTGAGGTAGCCGGACATCTTGACCATGTAGTAGAGGAGTTTAGCAAACAGACCGGTTCTTGCTTAACACAGACAAGAGCTCTGGGAATAATCAATGAAATGGTTAGTAACAATGACATTGTAATTGGGGCAGCTGGCAGCTTGCCAGGCGATCTTCAGAGAATATGGGTTTCAAAGGGTGAGAATACGTATCACATGGAATACGGATATTCTTGCATGGGATATGAAATAAATGCAGCACTCGGAGTAAAAATGGCAGTTGGAAATGATAGGGAGGTTTACTCACTCCTCGGTGACGGTTCCTACCTTATGCTACATTCCGAGCTCGTTACTTCCCTTCAGGAAAGACAGAAGATAAATGTTATACTGTTTGACAACATGGGATTTGGTTGTATTAACAACCTAGAAATAGGCGGAAGTGGAATGGGTAGTTTCGGAACAGAATTCAGATACAGAAACGAAGAAACAGGAAAACTTGATGGAAAGCTAATGGATATTGATTATGCTAAATGCGCCGAAGGATACGGCTGCAAAACATATTCAGTCAAAAACGAAAAAGACCTAAAAGCAGCTTTGGAAGATGCTAAAAAACAAACTATATCAACTTTAATTGATATTAAAGTTCTTCCAAAAACTATGACCAACGGTTATGAAAGCTGGTGGCGTTTTGGTGTTGCTGAAGTTGCTAAAAACGAAGCTATACAAAATGCTAGTAAAAAGATGCAGAAAGACATCAAAAAAGCGAGACAATACTAGATGTACACGGCTTAAAAATAAGGAAGCAAATATGATGAGAGAATACAAGATTGCAGTAATTCCCGGAGACGGAATTGGTATTGAAGTAGTAGAGGAAGCACTAAAAATACTTAAAAGAGCATCTGAGATTGTCGGAGATGTTAAATTTTCTTTTGATAGTTTTGAATGGGGCTGTGAATACTATTTAAAAACTGGAAAAATGATGGATGAAGATGGTTTAGATAGATTAAAGAAATATGATGCAATTCTACTGGGAGCTGTCGGCTTCCCTGGCGTACCTGATCACATTTCCCTAAGGGATCTTCTTCTTAAAATCAGACAAGGGTTTGATCAGTATATTAATTACAGACCTGTTAAACTTCTGGAACACGTTGAATGTCCACTAAAAGGCAAAAAAACTGAGGATGTTGATATTCTTTTTATTAGGGAAAACAAGGAGGGTGAATATGCCGGTGTTGGTTCCATTTTAAATGAAGGACAGGATTCAGAAATAGCCCTTCAAACATCCGTTTTTACCAGAAAAAACACAGAACGCGTAATGAGATTTGCATTCGAAGAAGCCAAAAAACGGAATAAAATGAATAAAGTCACAAGCATAACTAAGTCCAATGCCTTGAATTATAGCATGGTTTTCTGGGATAAAATTTTTGCTGAAATCTCAAAAGAATATCCAGAAATAAAAACAAATGCTTCACATGTAGACGCCGCCTGTATGTTTTTAGTACAGAAACCTGAAATATTTGATGTAGTTGTTGCATCAAACTTATTTGGCGATATCATGACAGATTTGGCAGCAGCACTTCGGGGGGGCCTTGGATTTGCCGCGGGTGCAAACTTAAATCCGGAAAAGAAGTTTCCTTCTATGTTTGAGCCAGTACACGGGTCTGCGCCTGACATAGCGGGCAAAGGTCTTGCTAACCCGTTAGCAATGATATGGACTGCTGTTTTAATGCTGGATTTCCTGGGAGAAAAAGAACTGAGCAAAATGATCTCAAACGCTTTGAGAAACATACTCAAATATAAAGACAAACTAACTAGCGATTTAGGTGGTTCTGCTAAAACGAACAAAGTTGGTGATTCAATCTGTGAGTTATTGAGATAATACCTCAAGAGGCAATAAATAATCGTTTCGCTTTGCCGTATTGTGTGGCTAAAGCGCAAGCTTTAAAAGTGCCAATTATGGCCACGTCGAGTATAAAAGGAGGATATTAAAAATGTTTAGTAAAAAAGATGTAAAGCTGGGCATAGCTCCTATTGCCTGGACAAATGACGATCTGACAGAACTTGGTGCAGAAAACACATTTGAACAATGTGTAAGCGAAATGGCTCTCGCCGGCTTTGAAGGTTCAGAAATAGGTAATAAATACCCTAAAGATGTAAATGTCCTGAAAAAAGCCCTTGATATGCGTGGTATCCAAATCTGTAATATGTGGTTCAGTTCATATTTTACTTCTCATCCAAAAGGTTATACTGCCGAATTATTTGAAAAAGATACAGATTTTTTACGTGATATGGGAGCAAGAGTTATTGGCATTTCAGAACAGGGTGACAGTATCCAAGGTAAAATGAAAACTCCAATATTAACAGAGAAGCCAATTTGGGATGAAAACACATGGGATAAAGTTATTAACGGAATAAATAGTTTAGTAGAAATTGCCGAAAGAAAAGGGATACAAACGGCTTATCACCACCACATGGGTACAGGAATTCAAACAATGGAAGAAATAGATAGATTCATGAAAAAAATTTCTTCAAAAGTAGAATTAATATTTGATACTGGACATGCCGTTTTTTCTAAAATTAACCCTTTAGAAATAATAGAAAAATATAAAAATAGAATAGCTCATGTACATCTTAAAAATATTAGGAAAGATATTATTGATAGAGTCAAAAATGAAAAATTGAGTTTTCTGGACGCCGTAAAAAAAGGTGCATTTACTGTTCCTGGAGATGAAGATGGCATGATAGATTTTGCACCTATATTCAAAGCTTTATCTAAAGCAAACTATCAAGGATGGTTTGTTGTAGAAGCCGAACAAGATCCAGCAATTGCTAATCCTTTTGAATATGCATTAAAAGCTAGAAAGTATATTAAAGAACAAACTTCGTTATAACTACTCTACGTAGCCATAATTGGGACTTTTAAAGCTTGCGCTTTAGACACAAAATGCGGCAAAACGACCGTGTCTGGAGCGTAGCTCGTAGAGCGTAGCCCGAAGTGATTATTTATTACCTCTTGAGGTATACCTTTGTAAGAGAAAAAAGGAGAATTTAGATATGACTAAGAAGTTAACAATTGGAATTATTGGTGCCGGAAGAATCGGCAAAGTACATAGTTCAAGTATTATGAATTTTATTCCTGAGGCAAAAATTAAATATATTGCAGATCCGTGGCAAGGTGCAAAAGAATGGGTCGACAGCTTAAACGGCCCTATTTTTACAACGGATACAAATGATATTTTTGAGGACACTGAAGTTAACGCAGTTTTAATATGCTCTTCAACTGACACTCATGTAAAATATATTATCGAAGCTGCCAATGCTCAAAAACACATTTTTTGTGAAAAGCCTATTGACCATGATATCGAACGTATTAACGCTGCAGTTGCAGCAGTTGAAAAAAACGACGTTAAATTTCAGATAGGTTTCAATAGAAGATTTGACCCCAACTTTAAAGCAGTAAAAAAAGCTATCGTAGACGGAAAAATTGGAGATATCAGATTTATTTCTATTACATCCAGAGATCCCGGACCTCCTCCAATTGAATATATAAAAGTATCAGGCGGAATTTTTATGGATATGACTATTCATGACTTTGATATGGCCAGATTCCTTGCAAACTCAGAAGTTGAAGAAGTTTATACCAAAGCTGCCGTAATGGTAGACCCTAAAATAGGAGAAGCTGGAGATTTTGACAGTGCAGCAATCGTTTTAACTTTCGAAAACGGCGCAATATGTGTTATTAACAACTGTCGTGAAGCATCTTATGGATACGATCAGAGAGTAGAAGTTTTCGGTTCAAAAGGAATGGTTGACATTGCAAATGATTTGCATAACAGAGCCGTAATAAGCACAAAAGATGGTGTTGTAGGAGATAAGCCTCTAGATTTCTTTATGGACAGATACACAAAAGCTTATATAGCTGAAGTTAAAGAGTTTATTAACGCAATTGTAAGTAATGGCAAACTAACTACCTGCGCAATTGATGGTTTAAAATCTGTTGAAATAGCTAAAGCTGCTGCACAATCGGCTAAAACAGGTCTTCCTGTAAAACTTTAATTTAGAAAGGATTATAATAATGGAAAAAGTAAAAGTTGCTGTTATAGGATATGGTGTAATCGGACAACGTTTAGCTGACGGTGTTGCACTACAGGGTGATATGGAATTAATCGGCATAGCTGATGCAGGAGTTACGCTCAGCATCCGTGCTTTAAAGGAAAGAGGAATGCCTTATGACCTTTATGCAGCTACAGATGAATCCGCTGGCAAATTTACGGAAGCCAGTATTCCATGCTCTGGTTCATTAGATGAACTACTGAGCAAGGTTGATATCGCATTAGATTCAACGCCGGGTGGTATGGGCGCTAAGATGAAAGCCATCTACGTTAAACATGGAATTAAAGCTATTTTCCAAGGTGGAGAAAAAAATAATATAGCAGATGTATTCTTTCACGGATATGCAAACTACGAAAAAGGTATCAATAAGGATTATCTGAAACTAACATCATGTAACACTACCGGTTTAATCCGTGCGATTGACTGTCTAGATAGAAAAGTTGGTATTGAAAAAATTGCTATTACAATTGTACGAAGAGTAGCAGACCCAGGCGATTATCATAGGGGTCTTACAAATGCCCTTCAGGTAGATAAAGCTCCAAGCCATCAGGCAGTAGATCTAATGACCATTATGCCACATGTTAATGCAACTGGAATTCTCGTTCATACACCTATTACACATGGGCATTTTATCACGGTTCTTGCTACGCCTAAAACAGACATGAGTGTAGAAGAAGTTATAGCCGCCTTCAAGGAACATGATAGAATTCGCCTTGTCAGCCTTGATGAAGGATTTCTGGGAAATGCTTCAATTTTTAGATATGCCAGAGATCTTGGAAAACCAAGAGGTGATATCTACGAAATCCCAATCTGGGAAGATACCATTGTTAAATCGGGTAAAGACATTATGTTCGGCCTCCATATTCCTCAGGAGTCAGTGACTATTCCTGAAACTATTGATGGAATTAGAGCTGCTATGAAAATGCAAACAGAACGCCTTAGCGGAATAGGTGAAACCAATAAATATCTTGGGCTTCCAAGCTGGAAGTAAAATAACTTGGAAGTTTTGAGGAGAAATTACTTATGAGAAACAGTTTAAAATTAACGCCTATGCAGGATTTGGAGTTCGAAAACAAAAGAGTTCTTTTAAGGCTAGATATAAATTCTCCAATTGATTCTAAAACCAAAAAGATTGTTAATGACAACAGAATACAAAAAAGCATTCCTACACTCAATTATCTTATTGATCAGAATTCAAAAATCGCAATAATAGCACATCAAGGTGATACTCTTGATTATCATAATTTAATACCACTTAAAGAACACGCAGAAAAACTAACCAAACTATTAAACCGAAACGTTAAGTATATAGATGACGTTTGTGGTCCAGGCGCACGGGATGCAATAAAAAATCTCAAAAATGGAGAACTGATAATTTTAGGAAATGTTAGATACCTCTGTGAAGAAATTTCCACTTTTGAAGACACAGTAAAACTCACCCCAAAGGAAATGCTTAACACATATATCGTAAGAAACCTCGCACCTCTTTTTGATGTGTACGTGAATGACGCTTTTGCTGCAGCACACAGAAATGCGCCTTCCATAGTTGCGTTTCAGGAACTCCTTCCTGCTGCAGCCGGAGATTTGCTATTCAAAGAAATGGAAACACTGACTAAAATAAAAAATAAGCCAGCCAAACCTTCAGTTTTTGTTTTGGGCGGTGCAAAAATTTCTGATGCTTTCAGCATGATGAAACAAGTACTTGAAAATGGAAGTGCTGATAAAATTTTAACGTCTGGCATCACAGGCGAAATATTTCTTCTTGCGAAAGGCATCAGTATCGGCGAGAAAAAAATGAAATTTATTAAAGACAGAAGCTTGGATCTTTTTATTGAACCTGCCAAAGAGTATTTAAATGATTATTCCGACAAAATTGAAATA
>Ga0233447_1002125_pt1 | contig 14652 bp, 5 predicted proteins | sample SI_124_October20_3_FD_183014 | JGI IMG/M metagenome (GOLD analysis project Ga0233447, IMG submission 183014) | Seawater microbial communities from Saanich Inlet, British Columbia, Canada - SI_124_October2016_135_MG | ecosystem: Environmental > Aquatic > Marine > Inlet | place: Canada: British...
ACTGTTCAACCCCGCCAACAAAAGCCTTCGCCCCGTTGGATAAAGTAAAACTGGCTACAATGCCCGTTAAATCACCACTCCAGTTTTCCTCTAGGTAAACATCAGTGCCGCTTATCGAGGTAGGACCTTCCTGGTTTGGGATACTGAAAGATAGTAGCCCGGACTCGCTGTTTAAGGCGCTGGAGGAAAATAAAAACGGGGAACTTATTGAACCAACAATATCATTTACAACAAAACTAAGTGTTTGTTTTATTGCAAATTCTTCACCGGCACTATCGTCCCAGATTTTAAAATTGACTGTTCCAATGGGGTCGTTGCTATAAACCATCAGGAAAACATAGTACTCATTTATTGCGCTTACATATTTTACATTCGTTACCCCGCGGCACTCTCCATCGATAAATGCGGCTACTTTGTCACTTTCATCTGTTGACAGATAACCATCGGTTGTAACCTGCCCAGTTATAGTCATTGAATAAACATATTGGTTAGGTGTTACATCCCATCCGGGTTGAGCAACGGCAATTATCCCCAGAAAGGTGAACATGCCGGCCAAAAATAATGTTGTTATTTTTTTTGCTTTCATCTTTTACCTGGTTTTTGAAATTTTAACTGATTTTACCGAATCGCCCGATATAAAACGGATGTAGTAAATACCTGCCGATACTACTGCCCCGTTTTGGTTGTTCCCATCCCAAACAGCCTTATTTGTACCACTAACAGGGTATCCATCAAAAATACGCCTGACAAGAGAACCCGTGGCATTGACAACATCGATGGTCACAGCATTGTTAGTACCGGCAAACTCAACATTGACCTGCCCACTGAAAGGGTTGGGGTAGCAATACAAGAAGTTTTCGCTTTCAAAACCTCCGCCACCGGTAGTCAATTCCTTTAAAGTTAATTCTAAAGGATTTTGTGTTGTCCCATAAACCGCATTCTTAACAAATGGCTTTATTTCGATGATTTTATATGTATTACCTGACATGCCATCGAATAAACGGAACTCAATAAACTGCCCGTTTATACTATTGCTTACGTTTAGAAAGAACGGGTTGTATCCAATTCCACTGTTAGAAACCGGGGAGATAAAACCGTGGCATTCGCTGTTGATAAAGGCTCCTAAAACCATCTGGTTATTTATTGTTATTTCCGTTGACTGGCTCACATTAAGTTGCGCCACGATTGACATGTTCCCATCATATTCCGAAAGATCGTTTTTCCAACCCAAAGGCGGGGAAGTATAAATGGGTATTTTTGCTCCTTTGAACACCGTTCCATTTGGATAAGTTAATGTTCCAATTTTGTTTACTTTAAACATATATCCTAATCCTGGATACATTACTTCCAGAGTTCCTAACCATCCAACACGTGGGTCGTACATTGAAAATGCGTACTGGCTTTTGATAATTTCTGATGTATCGGCCACATACAAACGCAGTGCATCGTTTACATCCATTGCCAGGTCAGGCAAATAACCAATGTGGTTCCAATCAGCAGTTAACGGAATGTGATAATCTTCAGGAATTAATTGTTCCCCGGTATAAACTACGGTATCGGTGTTGCTTATTTTAACCTGGTACATCAATTGGTTATCAATAGAATCGATTAATCCGGAAGCCCACCCTGTCACAATATCAAAATTATTAAAACCACCACCATGAGTTTTTATCTGGTCGTTTTGTTCCGGCTCAAGTGCTGAGAAGAATGAATTCAAATCGTTCTGGTTTGAAGCCAGCTTATTAAACGATAACCAGTTCCAGCCCTTTGCCACAGGAATATATTGGCGGTACAAACCTGTTGCCTCAAACAGAACCGGGTCGAGTGTAGTACCCTCTACCCCATTTGGGACAAAAGTTATATCAAACGGACTTACATCGTCGAGAATTTGACCAACACTGGCATCCCACAAACGAAAGTCAAGCTGTTCTCCGCTTAAATTTCCATGAACATTCATAAATACCAGATAAGAATCAAATTCTTTTAAATAACGGACATTTGCTACACCCCTGATAGAATCATTCACAAAGGCAGCTACTTTATCAAAAATATCGGTTGATAATACCCCTTCAATTTTAACACGGCCTACGATGTTCATAGTGAATTCGAATTTAGTTGGATCCACTTCCCAATCTGGTGGAGTTTTATAAACCCGTACGGTAACCGGTAGTTTCTCATCGAAGCCATTTTCAGTCCGTAAAATAATATCTTCGTTGTACTCTCCGATATTTAGAGCCGGGTTAATTGTAAATGTTATTTCCAACGTCGATTCGGGATTTATGTCACCCGATGATGGATTTGCCGTTAACCATGGAGGCAGGTTTATTATGCTGAACCCTATTTGTTGTCCGCCGGTATTTTTTATTGTCGATACAAAATCCATTGGCTTGTAAATTTCTTTTGTAAAACTTCTGCGCTCATCTTCCCAGCGCACCTGGTTGCGGTGAACATAAGCGGTCCAGGTTGCCGGCGATGCCATGCGGTTACCATACTTATCTTCAATGCCTTCAACCGTTATCTCGATTATGTTTTTTTCGAGCTGGGGCATTAAAAATGTTTTTGGTGCCACTATAATTTTATCTTCGGCAGCTACCCAGTCAAATCCAATATCTTCAATTGGCCGCGCATCTTTTACATTTGGTGCATCGGTAATAAAAGCATCTCCAAATGTAGGGGAAGCATCTAAAGCATTAATTTCGGGGACATAGTTTTCGTAGCTTGTTTCTAAATTGAAGTTTCCAAAAACATCTTCGAAATAGCCTTCAAACGGGAAATAAGCCATTAACCCTATCTCTTCGCCATGCAATTTTGAATTCATGTCCAAACGGATTTGAGTGGTAGTTTTGGCAAGGTTCCACAAGCGGAATTCATCCATTTTACCTGAATAAAAGCGGTCTGTCCCAAATCCGTTTATATTATCCCACTTACGGGCGCCGAGGTACATTTTACCTCCTGCAATACCTCCAAGAATTATATTTTCTTTTTCGCTTTGAGCCTGGCCATCAATAAATGTTATCGCATTGCCACGCCTACGCACCACAAGTGAAAAATGATGCCACGAATTGTCAAAATAATCATTGCTCACTGCTTCTAAAATATTACCCATACTTGCAACCCAAATTTTTCCATCGGGGGTAGCATAAATACTCAGTGCTTTTTCCAAAAGCCCGTCACCTTCGTTACCATCCCCCTTTTGATTGGAAAACAGGCAAACTGTATCTGCAGGGTTATTATCTTTAAACCAGAATTCTATGGTGTAATCCATCTCCGGGATAATTGCAAAATAACCCGTAGAAAACTCAAGGAAATTATCCCCGGAAAAGTCCCATGCATATCCACCAGGTTCAACTACCCAGGGGGCAAAAATTTCCATGTGCCGGTTTGCTGCTTTATCGACGGCCAATTCGCCAAAAGCTTCGCTTAAAGTCCAGTAACCATACAAGCTTACTTCGTTTCCTGACAAGGCTTTGTATTGGTTTCCATAAATATCGCCCAGGGACCACATTTTTGACCAAATACGAAGCTCATGTAAACTTCCGGCATAAAAATCGCCACCAGTTACCGAAGATTTGCCAAGATAAATTATACCACTATTGTTAAATGTTGGGCTTACCCCTTGTTCTTCCAGAATTATTTTATCGTTTTGATAAATATAAATACTGCCATTTTCATAATCATAAACGTATGCCATGTGCTGCCATTCATCTGACGGTACGGCCGCGCTAAATTGGAAAGGCGCTTCAAATTGTACATTACCAATTTTAAAATATGTTGAGCCAATCCCAGATAACCCAATTTCGATACTTGTTGCCGGATCGTTGCCCTGTGAAAAAATTACGGAATTATTATAAATATCGGTCCGCATCCAGAATTCGATTGTAAACGACTTATCGTTAAAAGAAATACCATCGGGAATAGCAGTGAAATCGGTAGTGCCGTTAAACCTTAAAAAAGCATCGTGTTTTATGCTTGCATTATTAAGTGTGCCTTTTATATCGAAATTATATTGTGTAAGCAATCCCCCCTCAATCGGTTCATTAAACTGGACCAAAATGTCATCATCAACATTTAAAATCCCATCAGCAGGTTGCGGCGTACCAAAAACCTGGGGTAGCTGGCCGTCGAGTATGCCGGATAGTACCTGCGAATAGTTTACACTACCATCGGCACAATAAGAAACCAGCCTGATGTCATAGCCCCTGTCTGGTAAACTCCTCATATCCCAAAAGAACTGAAGCGAAGTTTTTCCATCAATAAATGTCCTCCCCGGTTCGGCTTCTGTGAGTGGGTAATTTGTAAAAGTTTGTACTGTGGTCCAATCTGAGGTTCCGGTTGGTGTATATTGAAAAAGGATTTCTTCGAAACCAACATGCTGCAAGTTAAAATTTTCAATTTTCACCAGCATTGAATCGTTGTCATTAAAATTAATAACCCAGCCTTGCCCGGGGTAGCTTAACTCTACCGGGCTACATGCCGAGGCAAAAAAAGCAGAAATTAATACTTCCGATGAGATTCCGCTTTCACACGACGAACGTAAATAAACACCCAGATTTTCATAATCGTTAACATCGGGCCTGCCCTTGTAAACTTCGAGTGTTTTTACAACTGTTGTCCCGTATGGAACATAAACTGACATTCCGTTGTTGATTGTGCTTCCATCCATCATAATTTTTGCGCCAAAGCGGTTTTTTTGAACGTCAACCCCGATAATATACCATAAGTCTTTTTCAGCTTCCGAAACATTGGAAAGGTTCATGGTAAAAAGTGCGGGCGAGGTTTCAGGAACTAATGGCGAAATTGGGTTGTTAACACTTAATTGTGGCCCGTCGATCATCATTGTTGCAACCGATAAAGTATGGTCTCCCGGTTCGAAATATTCTGTCATTTCTTCCCCTTCGTAGGGGCATGAAGTTTGCCCGCCTTTGGTTGCAAACACCGGGCCATGGCCTGCCTGGCATTTTTTCACGTCAACTGTAAGATAATCTTTTGAGTTGCTATCGGAGAGGGAGTAAGTAACTTTATCTGTTGTGGTTACACTCCCAGAATATTTCTCATCTACTGTTAGTGTATTATTAGCACTGGTTTCCAAATACATACCAGTATTATTAACAGCTATACCAAGCGACAAGGCAAATTTTAAACCCAGTGAAAAACTAAAAACAAAATTACCGGTATGGGTAGCATCGCTTCCAATACTTGATTTATATGTAACACCAGCTCCGAAAGAAATATTTTTATGATTATCATCTAGTTCGGCTAAAGTCTTTTCTTCTTCGTTTTGCGCCAATATTGCAATCCAGTTAGCAATTTGATTATTGTAATATCGCACTGAATCAATAATTGAATCAACAAGAGGTGAGGGTAATGTATAGACGTAACTTGGTCCATCATGTAAAACCCCCGATGTATCTACTCCCCACAAATCGAAATCATCGTTATTGGAGCCATATTTAGGATCTGTAAAGTCGGTAAAAACTTTTTGATAACTGCTGCCCTCTAACATAATATTCCGAAGTTGGTATAAATTAGGAATAATTTCTTTTTCAATTGTTTTTTGGGTGTAAACAAAATAGGTATCAAATTCAGGATTTATCCGTATCCCGTCTTCTATAGAAATTGAATAAGTGTTATGTTGAGCAATGGTATCAGATCCTGTGGGAATTTCTGTTGTAGGCATAATATCCATTATCTTTGTAAGCCCATATACTATATTGGTTGATTGTCCAAAAAAAACATCCCCTTCGGATCCAACAAAACTAGGACTATTTGATGTGGAAAAACTTTCATAAAATCTCGAAACCGTAGTCTTTTCATAACCTCCTCCCAACGTAGTAGAATAATTAATCTCAAGCTTTAAACTATTCTTAGCCTCTACTGTATTTGTCATAGCGAAAAACGGAGTACCTGAGGTTGTTACGACCGTACTCCCCAACAACGAATTAATGCCCAAAGCTTGGTTAAACTTGTTCGTCACCGAAAAAGTATTTTTATTTGAAGTAACCGTATTTTCTTCAAACATGGCATAACTATTTGAACCAGGAGGATCCCTTAAAATATTATCTATATTGTTTGGCCCTGTTGTAACAAAATTACTTCCAGTTGGTCGGCCCCCTAAAATGAAAGCTTCCATTGTTGGCCACTGGATTATAGATCCGGCCGAAACAAAAGAGATGTTCAGGTTTTTTGTATAGGGATCGGCAATATTTGGGAAGTCCGCAAAAAATTCATGTTCGGCTTCACCATTTTCATCCAATTCCAATTCAACATCCTTTTGCTCATAGGCAAGGTCATTTGCAATAAGAACCCTGCCATCGGTTACAGGTACTAAATCGATGCTGTCGCCAAGGCGTGCTGGATTAATATATTCCTCAAATGCTTTTAGTTTTAAATTGTATTCCTGCCCAAAAAAGAATATTGGTTTACCAAACGAATAAACTATATCGTCTCCCGACATAGACGCAAGTGTAATCGTATCGGTCACGTCATTTTCATTGGTATAACCATATTTTTCATGGCTTATAATTTTCTCCCCATCCTTGTTTGTTACATCAAAATCGGGTTCACTACGATAAATCCAATCCCTTCTCAAATTATAATGAGCGGTAGAATCCAACTTTTCAAAAACCGGATTTCCATCAGCGTCATCTACGAAAGAACTATCGGTTTCGTACTTTACAAAAAACTGGTTGGTCATGTCGATAATTGCTTTGTCCTTATCTGAGTTAAAAATATAGCGGTTGTTTTTAATTCCCAGATCAACGGGCTTATATTGTTCGGGCAGTAGCCAAATTTCAAATTCCCCCGTATTTGGATCTGTGCTAAACGATATTGTTTTAGGTGTATTATCAACGACGTTACCATTTTCGTCGAAATCGATATTAAAGCCCCTAACAGTGGTAAGTTCCACGTTAACGACACCAATATTATTAATTGTCGGGTCTTGTGGCAAACTATCCAACCCCAGTATTTTAACAGCTTCTACCGGCCCACCGACTATTTTTCCCGCTAATTTGAACCTGGTAGTATCATAAATTCCAATGGATATTTGTTGATTAAATAAATGACGTTCGATATTACCAAGCGAATCGATACCCGGGAAAAAAGGTTCGTTAAATAAATGATTCTGTTTTTCGAAAGTCAGATAATGGTTTCCAATGGGAACGTCGAATTCAACCGTACCATCTTCTTTTGTTTGAACCAGATTATTATTTGCATCCGAAATATACTGTCCATCAACCTGAACTATAACCCCGGTTACCGGGAAATGAGTGTTTCTGTAAAATACTTCCAGAATGACCGGAACCGTTGAAATATCGGTAAAATCGATATTGTTATGTACAGTGGCACCTTCGCCCACAAAAAGTGTTTTAAATTCCGGATCAAATTCATGGGGGGCAAGCATGGGAACTATTTTATAAACAGAACCACCTGTCCGGTAAGGGATACCTGTAATTAAGTAATTTCCCGTTTGGTCGGTTATGGCCCTAAACCACAATTGACTTATTTTAGGTACAACCGTTGAATATGAACAACTTGTCAGGGTCCCATGGTTTTCGTTATAATAATTTCCTGTTTTTGATATATCGAAAAAACGATCGATATTAATATTTTCGTTTAAACGGTAATAGGCAATTAGGTCGGGTTCGTTACCATTAATATATTTATTAAAATATATACCAATTGTACTACTGTCGAGTGCCGTTGCCCATAACCGTATTTCATCTATATAACCTTCAAAATGATTGGCCGATGACTCATGCCCGAGAATAAAATCATTGGTATTATCAGCAGGTGGGGAAATACCGGATTTCGTGGCTTTTAATTCGCCATCGATGTATAAATAACTTTTTGAACCATCGAAAACAGCAGAAACATGAATAAATGTATCGATTGGTGGGGTGTATGAAAAAGTTAAAAGTGTAGTACCAACATTAAAAACAAATGAATTAGTCGCTGATAAATAATTTAAACCATATTGAGCCCCCTTATTAAATATTGCTGCATTTTTTATTCGGCTGAAACGGATATACGCCTGAAAAGTAAAAGTATCTTTCAGGCTAACACCCATGTCTTCGATTTGCATTGAAGATGTGCTGCCATTTAATTCAATACTCGAAAAATCAGGCAATTCTGTACTTTCGGCAGTTAATGTAACCCCGGCGGCCGGGCTTCCGCTTTGGTATGTCACCCTTCCGCTAACCGTGGCAGTTGGAACCTTAAACCCAATGTCGGAAACAACATTACTGAAAACGGAAAGTTCGTTGCAGAATCCTTCCCCTTTAATCGAATACTCATAAAGAACCCCGTTAACGGCGTAATGGTCGTCGAAAGTGGTTAGATTAGCGTCGAGGGTTGTTAATAAGGTAGAGTCGGTACTTCCAAATTCTTTGCGGTAAATATAAAAAATTTCGATTTGGTGCCTGTTAATATTATCCCACTCTAAATGTACAACATCCGAATAATATCCTTTTGAGGCGTTTAGGCCGCCATCCCAAAATGTTGCGCTCAAATCGACCCCCATTACAACTTCATTTGAAATCACAGAACCTGAATTCCCACAGTCGTTTCCGGCCAATAACTCATAAGTGTAAGGAACACACATTTCAGCTGCATCATCATCATACTTCGTTACATTCTTTTGAATGTCATATACGTTTGTAACCCCTGTATTAACATTTGTCCTTGTAAGTTTATACCAATCTTCAAAAGCAGAGTTGTCCCATGAAATTGTAATTACCTGATTTGCCTGTGAATAACCTATATTAGTAGGTGTATCGGGGACATCGGGCGCCAACCCTTCTTCGTGTGTTGACCAGTCGCCCCAGTCGCCACAATCGTTTAAGGCACTGACCCTGTAATAATAATTTACATTTTTATGTGGAGGTGTATCTTCGTAATAATCCCTGGTATTTAAGATATCGTCTCTTAAAGTTGTAGTGTCTGTAGAAAAATTTGTATACGTGCTTCGTTGCACTTTAAAATTCTCAGGGTCGGTGCCGGCCCATTCCCAGTTAACCATAATTGTGCCGTTACATTTATCTTTAGATGCTGTAACATTTTGCGGGGCTACATTTATGGCTTTTGAATTCCCTGTTTTTACTGATGAAAATTCGCCCTCCCTGACAAATACGTCAATATGACTATAACGTTGTTCTACTTTGATTTTGTAGTCATAAGATGTGCCATCAGCAACGTTGGTATCAATATAATTCTCAAATACCTGATACCAGAATACACCTGGACTACGAAAAATTTCAACATTGTCTCTTTCAATTATATAATAATTCTTATAATAATGAAATACATTGCCAACCCAGTATGTTGATGGCAAATTATCGGGAGCCTCCCAGGTTAATTCAACTTTATTACATTTATCCTTTGAAGCGGCAAAATTTGATGGGCTTTTAAGTCTCCAGAAAGTTAAATTGAATGTATGCTTTACTTCACTTTCTTCCCTAATCCTAAACTCTGTTGGTTTATTATAAACTCCTGATGGGGATTCATTTATGGTTATATGATACCGAAGATAGTAATATGCTTCATCTGTGTCAAAATCAACCATGTTTTTAACATCATAAGCATTAAAATTTGCCAGATAATTTGGGGATCCTCCATAGTCACCATTAAATTGCAATCTGGCTATCGCTGTCCATGTTCCACTAATTTTAGCCTCAAGATATAAATTATCGTGTACCAATAAACTTGGGTTACCCAAAGAATATCTTTGAACTAACAGTTTTATTTTTGCCGTACCATCTTCCCTATCTTCATAAACCAGTTCGAAACGGCTGTCATCCCATGCCTTTGCATTACCAAAGGCAATGCAGAAAATGAAACTTAGAAGAAATAGTTTCAATAAAAGTAATGTTGATTTTTTCATGATTTTTTATTTAAGTAATTTGATTTTTGTAGGATAAACTTGAAACTTTGAACTCTGAACTTGAAACTTGCAAGAATGAGTGGAAGTGGAATGTAAACCCGGGTTGTACGCCGCAAATTGAAGCTTAATTAGTTTCACAAGTTTTGGTTTTTTAGTTTTTAGAAGTAAAAATTATTAGTTACAATAATTTCCTTCTAAAATTAGGGGGTTAAAATGTTCTTTCAAAAATATATACCTTACAAAATCTGTACATTCGAAAAAAAGTATATTTGTTAGAATATTGTTTAATATACTTATTTTTAGGCAGTTAATTTAATTATTTAAAATATCTCAACATATTTTTTAAATCGTTGTATATTATGTAATCGATTTTTGGTCAAAGTGGGGAGGAAGTAGTGGTGAGTGGGTGAGTGGGTGAGTGAGTGAGTAAGTGAATGGTGAGTGAGTGGGTAAGTGGGTAGTCAAATCTCGGAACTCGGAACCTGAAACCCGGAACTCGGAAGTGGTGAGTGGGTGAGTGAGTGGAAGAAGAAAGTGGGAAGTCAAATCTCGAAACTCGGAACCTGAAACCCGAAATCCGGAAGTGGTGAGTGGGTGAGTGAGTGGAAGAAGAAAGTGGGAAGACAAATCTCGGAACTCGGAACCTGAAACTCGGAAGTGAGTTGGAAGAAGGAACTCGAAACATGAAACCCGGAACTCGGAAGTGGAGAAGTGGGAAGTGGGAAGTTGGAAACCCGAAACTTGGAACCTGAAACCCGAAACTCGAAACTTTGAACTTTGAACTCGAAACTTAAATAATTATTTTTCCTTGACCTTTTATCCAATTGAAGCAATAAATGAGGTTAAGTTGCCGTTTTTAAGGCTCATTTTTTTTCGCAGGCGAAAACGGGCCACATCTATTGTATTTTGACTTTTGCCGTTAATAGTTGCAATCTGTTTAGTCGATAAATTCAATTTTATAAAAGCGCAGAGTTTTAAATCGTTCCTTGTTAAATTTGGAAAACCTGTTATGAGTTCTGAATAAAACCTGGGGTGTATTTTTCTAAAATACAATTCAAATTCTTTCCAGCTAACATTGTTCTTATTTGCCTGTAAAGCGTTTATGAGTTTATGAATATACAGGCTATCATCAGCGTTATGTTCATTTAAATTAATTAAATAATCTGCTACTTCATTAATAATAGTTTCTTTCTGCGAAATAATAATTGCCTTTGAAGCAAGATCACGGTTTTTCATGGCCAGCATTTCTGCCAATTCCCTGTTTGTCAATTCCTTTTCCAAGCTGTCGGCCTCAAGGTTTACTTTTGCTAATTGTGCTGCAACATTATCCAACCTTTCTTTATAATAGAAATGATTTATTGCTATTGAAAACAGGATTAATTCAATAAAAACCCCAGCCTGGTACAACATTACGTTCGACGAAATAACTTTCGAGAAATCAGCAATAATTGCAATCAAACCACAAATGACCATAATAAAAGTTCCGGTAATTATTATTTTTATTGCTTTCGAAACTTTTTTAAACAGTACAAAAACCATAGTTATTATAAAAACGCCATTTATCATACTATAAATATCGTTTACAATAATTGCATAATGGTTATCGAAAAACAGGATAAAACAAATTACCGAACAGAAGATAGTAATAAAAATAGCGTATTTACGGATAAACTCCCTCCATCTTGGTATTCCTTCGTTTTTTAGGGCCTCATAAAAAAACCACAAATAAATTGCTTCTGCAATTGTTAAACTGATAAATAACGATAAATCAAGTTTTGGAAAGTTATACAACAGATACCGCTCGGATATTTGGGTATAATTAACAAAATATAATGAAGTGGAAAGGATATATAAAAAATAAAAAAAATATAATCTATCTTTTGTTAAAATAAAAAGGGTCAGGTTAAGTATTAACAGTACTATAATTAAGCCCAGAAAAAAAAAAACTGTATTAAATAGGTCCGATCAACCAACTGATGATAATCGTCAAATGAGATAATTTCGGTTCCGGTCAAATCGTAAACTAACTCCATTTGAGTACACACTCTTATAAAAAGTTCTGTATTGTTTCCTTCGGAAAGTGTAAAAGGCACTTTTTCTTTGAGGATACCTCCAACTGTGCGATTTTTTTCAGGTACTAATGTCCCCCCAATTTTTTCAGAATAATTATTATTCCCGTTTTTTTGGTACAGTTTTACATTACTTAAGTAGCTGTTAAAATGTATATAATTATTTTGTTTTTGATTTACTGAATTATCAATTACCAGCCTTAACCAATATATTTTATTACGTTTGAGTTGATTACCATCGTAATTTTTAAAATATTCCGGGTTAAGTACTTTAATTGAATCAAAAGGTAAATCAAGTGAATCCTTAAAAATTTTAAAGGAAGAAATCTGTGATTGCCACTTAATTTGCTCATTAAAAGCAGCTTGCGATTTTTCAGGGTTTATTTGTATTAAAATAAATAAAAAAAATATAAAAATGAATTTATATGGTTTTATCACAACCTTTAATTATTAATTATTTTAAAACTGCTTTAGAAATTCACAAAAAAACTCAAATCGGATTTGCTGTTTTAATTGCTAAACTAACTGGGTATTTTGGTTTTAAAGTTAAGAGATACTTTCTATTATAAAAAATTATATTACCTATGTTTTAATAAAATGTAGAAATTTTAAATTCCGGGTTAGGTTTTTTTTAATGTGAAAACGTTTACCATTCTGATATTTTATTTTTTTCGCTTTCTTAAATGATTTTTATTTTATACATTTTTTCTGGTTAACAGTAATCAATTTTATTTCGATGGAGATAAAAAGAAAATTAATTTTTGTTGCATAACTATTTTTGATAAACTAAATTTATACGGTAAAATAAAAAATCATTTATTAAAAACCTTAAATTTTAGAGATTATGAAAAAAGCTTTTATTGCAACAATTTTGTTGGTTTTATGCAGTACGTTGGTTTTTGCCTCGCAAGTTAATGGCAAATGGGCAGCCACCATTGAAACCGATAATGGTCCGTTTTCTTTTACAGTAACTTATAAAGTCGATGGTGAAAAGCTATCGGGGTATTTCACAAGCGATATGGGTGATTTAGATTTTACCGGAGGGAAAATTTCCGGTAACGATTTTGAATATTCCTTTGATATCGATGGTTATACTATTAAACATACTGGGAAACTGGTTGAAGGTGAAATAAAAATTAAATCGACCGGAGACTATGGCGACAGTGAATTTACAATGAAAAAAGTGCCAAAATAATAACTTAAAAATCCCGGATAAACTGGAAAGACAAATCTCAAAAAACAAATAACAAATAAGTTTCAATTTTATAAATATCGACCCTACTCTGATAAATCCGAGTTTATTATTTTTTTAGCTCTTTTACCCCTTAATCCCCTAAAGGGAACTGGTTGAAAATCAATGAATTCTTCAAAGTCCCCTTTAGGGGATTTAGGGGTAATACACTTTTCGGAGTGGACTCAATATTCAAATTCTAAACTATTCCTCCTTATGTTTCAGGCAATTTGTAATTTTGATGTTGATTTTTGTGATTTATCAGTCAGTTGCCTGACAGGTTTGTTATTTGATAATTGTTATTTATTATTTTCTGTAAAAAAACACAGCTTGCCCCGTTTTATCGGGGAATATTAGAAATAAGAAATTAAGTGGCTAATTCTCTCGAAATAACAAGATCAATACAAGCAGATGCAGAAAAGCTATTATCGGAGAGGTTTGGAAAAAAAATCGTTATTAATTCTTTTACTTCGATAGGTGGGGGTTGCATAAACCATGCTACAAAAATTGAAACTAATGTTGGCCCTTTTTTTCTAAAATGGAATGCAAACTGCCAGAATGATATTTTTTTAAGGGAAGCTGAAAGTTTAAAAGAATTAAAAAAAGCAGCAGGAAATTATTTGGTCATTCCTGAAGTTTACGTTGCGAAAATAGTTGATGACACACCTGGATTTTTAGTGCAGGATTATCTACCTGTTAGAATTTCAAAATCTGACGATGATGAAAAATTAGGCAGGGGATTGGCAGTTATCCATCAATTTAGAAGTTCAAAATTTGGATTTTACCACAACAATTATTGTGGAGCAACACTTCAAAATAATACATGGAAAAAAAGTTGGGCAGATTTTTTCAGGGATAACCGAATTCATTTTCTTCTTGATCAAATTCAAAAATCCAGGCCACTTCCTTCATCTAAAATAAAAACATATAATAAGCTACTTGATAAAATCCCAGATTTACTTCCTGAAAAATCTATACCTGTTTTAATCCATGGCGACTTATGGTCGGGCAATTTTATAATTTCCGAAAATGGACCGGCCTTAATCGATCCGGCATCTTATTTTGCCGATCGCGAAATGGAAATGGCAATAATGACAATGTTTGGAGGGTTCTCGCAAAGGTTTTATAATTCTTACAACGAAGTAAACCCATTGCCTTATGATTGGGAAAAACGAAACCGTTTGTACCAGCTTTACCATTTTTTAAACCACTATTTTTTGTTTGGCGGAGGCTATCAAAATCAGGCCCTTCGAATTGCCGAATATTTTGTTGGTATCTGATTAAATTATTTTAAAAAGCCTTGTCGATTTATTAATCCGCGTTGAATAATCAGAAAATAGATTTTTGAAAAACAAAGGCACACATTATGAATTATACCAATTGTACTTTGAAATGCCGCATGGCAATTTCGAAGTTTATAATGGTTAATGCCGATACTACAACAAAGGAGTATGCTGAGTAAAACGAAAGTA
>Ga0233447_1002129_pt1 | contig 14636 bp, 16 predicted proteins | sample SI_124_October20_3_FD_183014 | JGI IMG/M metagenome (GOLD analysis project Ga0233447, IMG submission 183014) | Seawater microbial communities from Saanich Inlet, British Columbia, Canada - SI_124_October2016_135_MG | ecosystem: Environmental > Aquatic > Marine > Inlet | place: Canada: British...
TTTTATTCTTGTTTTTATTCTTGTTTTTATTCTTGTTTTTATTCTTGTTTTTATTCTTGTTTTTATTCTTGTTTTTATTCTTGTTTTTATTCTTGTTTTTATTCTTGTTTTTATTCTTGTTTTTATTTTGAAAAAGAAATCAAAAAAATAATCATTTTTTATGTATATTTTATGAATATTTGGTTTTAAACAAATCCGCTGATAGTTATATTGCTCCATTCAATTTTGAACGAACATTCTACTTCACAACATAATCTTAAAAAAATGTAAATAATTGCGTGAATATTATGATAACATTTTTTGAGATTAAGTTCTTTTGATGGATAATTACTATATCTTCTACTTCTATTAAAATATTTTTCTAATATTGGATTTTCGTTATCAATTTCCTCTAGAATATCCGATAAAATATCATATGGATTTTTAATTACTGATAAATATATGACATCTGAAGAAGAAGAATAAACATCAATTGTTCTCGGTAGAGAAGTAGGAATACCGTAATATTTAAGTAATTTATCCTTATTAAATTTTTTGATATGAGATAGCTTAATTTTGTCATCTCTTAACATGTCTGTTAATTCTCTTTTTCTTTGTTCTTTTTGAATTGTTTCTTCACTAAAAATTACGTCTTTTTCTTCACTAATTTTAGAAAGTTCAGAAAAATTAGTTCTTTCTTCTTTTCTTTTTCCTTTTTTCTCTTCTATTTTTTTTTTAGATTTTTTAGATTTTTTAGATTTTTTAGATTTTTTAGATTTTTTAGATTTTTTAGAAGCTAACTTTACAGGGAGTTTTTCTTTTCTTCTTTTTTCTACATTTCCTTTATCCTCAACGATATCTTCTTTTTCTTTATCTTCATCATCGCTATTTTCGACTTGCATAGCATATTTTTCCAATTTTTTGGAAAATTGTTTGAGATAAGCTTGCATTTTCTTGTTGTTTCTTTGTTGTTTCTTTGTTTTTATTGTTTTAAAAAACAATTTAAAAAAGGCTTCAATTTTTAGCTCGATTAAAAAATAAATTTTTTATGTTTTTTTCTCAATTCCACATCATGATTTTATCATTTTTTCTGTAGTTTTTATCAAAGAAATTAAGTTCTTTTTTATGTCTGGATATTTTTCGAAATATTTGTCTAGAAGAGAAGAAGCACCTAAAGTTTCTGTTAATTTGTTAATTAATTTCTGAATAAATTCTTCTTCCTTCCCTTTAAATGTAATGGTTTTCTTTACCAATCCAATAAAATCTTTCCAAATTTTTACTTCTGCACTACAATCGAAACAATGACATAAACCTTCGATTTCAATTTCATGAGGATAATATTGCTGCCTTTCCACAATATTGTGATAAAACATCATTCTTTCATATTTTCTACAATCCCACATTTTTTCTTTGAATTTGTCTTTACAATCAATAATTAGCCGACTTTCCGCTGTTTGTTGTTTTCCCCAAATTGGTTTAAAAATTTCTCCTTTCAAATATTTCATTTTATCGATACTCCAAGGAAAACGGAATTTCAAGAGAGAAACACGAGATTGCATTATCTTGATCCAATCCGCTTGTTCATTTAAATCCCGTAAAACATCAGGGTCTTTTGTTGAACGTCGAATATCAGAAACAAATAAAGTCTGGACACCATATTTTGCTTTGAAGGTAGTTGCAAGGGCATTAGTCATAAAAGCATTAATGATTTTTACTTTTTCACCTTTTCCCTGTTCTTTTTGTTGTTTTGACAATTTATGAACAGTTTTGAAGAATGGAGCAGGATCGATTAAAATCCAGTCCATTTCGTGAATGGGGTCGATTAAATCAAATAAAAAAGGAATATGAATACCACTTGCACCCCCAGCATAAATAATTGCCTTAATTTTTTGATATTTAGGAAGAAACTCCGTTAAAAATTCAACTTCTGATAAAAATAATTTGCGTTGTCCCCAATGAAAACTTGAAAATCCGACATCTTTGGTTTCTTCATAAGGAAGTTCTCCAGGAGAAGAACTAAATTTTAATTCCAAATTTTCATTATGGAATTTAATAGGATGATCAACATATTTTATACTTGCTCCAAAAGCGCAATTATGTAGTATCTTTTTAGTTTTTTGTTTTCCATTTTTCTTCATTGTATATAAATAATGTGTTTTTTTAACGAGTTGTAAATATAGAGAATACTATTTCAGTTTTAATTTACAAATAATGATATGTAAAAAGAGGTAAATTAAAACTGATTATATAACTTAAATAACTATATTTTTCCCAAAATATCATTCAACAATCAAATGGAAAGAATTTCAGAAGAAATGAAAGAAGAAAACGAAGAAATGAAGGAAGAAAAAGAAGAAAACGAAGAAATGGAGGAAGAAAAAGAAGAAGATGGGGACGATAAAAAAGAACGTGATTTTTCACATATTATTTACGACTTGCATAATGATGTTCTAAATAGGGCAAATGATAGTGTTTGGCATTATCTTATTGATGGTCATTTTATTTCTTATGAAATTACTACACGTTCTCTACTTCATACAATTCTTAATGTTGGACTTTCAGAATTACTGAGAAACGGTGTTATTTATCGTTGTTCAATTTATTCGGCAAAAACAACTGAAAAATACCTTTCTAAACTCAAAAATTTCATGAGAGTAATAACAAAGAAACAAACAGAAAGTTTTATTAAAGGCCTAAAAATCCCGAAAATTGAACAATATCTTAATGATTTTAAATTTGTTTGGGATGGAGAACAAGAAAAAAAGGAAAAAGAAAAACTAGATGAACTTATTGATACATTCATCAAAATTACTATTCCTTACGCTTTCCACTATTTAGATTATTCTCGAATTCTTCATAAAATACGCGGAATTCTTATGTTTCATTTAAATGAAGTTTGTTTGACAATTCATTCACATCGAACCATAAAAGAAATCATGGACAAAAAACAGCTAAAAGAATTTAAAAAACTGTGTAAATCAGAGTATAATTGTCATAATGGTCTAAGTTTGTAAGAAAAAAAACAAGAAAAAAACAAGAAAAAAACAAGAAAAAAACAAGAAAAAAACAAGAAAAAAACAAGAAAAAAACAAGAAAAAAACAAGAAAAAAACAAGAAAAAAACAAGAAAAATAAAAAATGAATGACTTAAATTTTTTGTTGTATGTTATTTTAAACATTTAGATAAAAAACAAAGAAAAGAATAAGGAAATTCAACCAAAAATGTCGCAAGCTCCAATCATTTCCATCGAAGGTGTTATCGGTGTGGGTAAATCTACACTTTGTGAAAAATTACAAAAAAAAGGTTATTGGGTGTCTGATGAACCTGTAAAAGAATGGCTAGAAACTAAAGATGAAAATGGAAAAAACATTCTTGATTATCTTTACACAGACATTATTAAGTTTGGTTTTCCGATGCAAATTTTTGCTTTCATTTCAAAAAGTAAAATGTTGATGGAAACACTGGCTAAATCTGAAGATAAAAAACCAATTTTTGTAGAAAGGTGTATTTATACCGATAAAGAATGCTTTGCTAAAAATTTAAGAAATTCTGGACTTATGTCTGATATCGAGTGGATTATTTACGAGAAATGCTTTGAATATATTACATCAACTTTTTCTCCTAAAGTTCCTGAACCTGACGCTTATATTTATATGAGAACATCAGATATTGATTGTGTTATGGACAGAATTAAAAAGAGGGGGAGAGAAAGTGAAGCATCAATTAAAGCAGATTATATCACATCTCTTCACAAATCTCACGACGAATGGCTTTATGTGGGAGAAAGCGAACCTGAAAGCGAACCTGAAAGCGAAGGAAAAAATGATGAAGAAGAAAAAAAGAGAAAAGAAAAGAAACCAGTGCTTATTATTGATGTTTCTAAAGATGAAATGAAAGATGATAACCTTTGGGAAGACATCATAGAAAAGATTGAGATTTGGTCAGAAACAATCAGAAAATAAATTGATGATAAAAATTAAACAATAAAAGATAAAACAAATCTTATTTTTATTTTTTTGTTTTTATTTTGTTAATTTTTATTTTGTTAATTTTTGACATAAGAAATAATGGCTAAAAACGTGTATCTTTTTAATGCAATTGAAGACTTACGTCTTTACAATGAAATTATTGAGGAAAAATACAAGGAAAGAGTTTATTCTCATCTTCTTTCCATTATGAAGCGTGAAGGGGTGCTGGAAGAAAAATTAACACAAGAAAAAATAGACCGAATAATTGGGCTTTATTTTGGTTTTGGTAAGGCAACACGAGAAAAACTAGAAGAATACCTTAAAACAGGAAAAATCAAAAGAGTTGAAGATTTTAGGAAAGGTAAGGAATTTGAAATAAATCAGAATTATAGAGAAATTCTTCGTATTCCTTCTTTTGGAAGTAAAAAATCAATGGAACTTGCTAAAAAAGGAATAAAACCTGAAAATATTGAAGCTTTTATTTTAGAGAGTTCAGGTATTATTACTCCAAGTCAGAAATTAGGGCTTAAACATTATCGTTTTATTCAGCGTGTTATTCCAAGGGAGAAGAAGGCAAGAACAATAATTGATCGATTTACCGAAAAATATATTTTCTTTCCTTTTGAAATTGCGGGTTCCTTTAGGCGAAAAGCTAAATTTGTCAATGATTTTGACATTTTGGTTGAAGGTAGTTTGAAAGAATTGAAATTTGGCCGAGATGTTGTAATATTCAGCAGGGGGGAAGGAAAAATTGAGCTTTTATTCCAAAGGAAATTTCGTATTGACCTTATTCCGTGGATTGATAAAGAACCTGCAACTCTTTTCTATTTTACGGGTTCTCGTGATTTCAACATAAAAATGAGAGGAATAGCAAAAGGAAAGGGATGGAAGTTAAACAGATATGGCCTTTTTGATGAAAAAGACAAAAAATTCAAATTAGAGAAGGAACGTGATATTTTCGATAAATTGAACGTAGGATACGTTTATCCCGAAGACAGAGTATAATTTTCTTATTATTTTCAAGAGGGGAAAAAGAAGAAAGAAGAAGAAAGAAGAAAGAAAAAGGAGAAGAAAGAAAAAAGAAAAAAGAAGAAAAAAATGAATTTATAATAAAAAATGCTGAGAATTACCAAAGATTGAAGTTTAATTGATTTCTAATTGATTTTATCTCGAAAAAATGACTGAAATTGAAATGGCTTCTGTTATTGTTCCTGTTTCAGATGATATTGGGAGCGAAGATAACGAAAGTGAAAACGAATATATTGAAGAATGTGGAGTAGGTGTTTATAATCAAGTTCTTTCCGAGTTTTATCAAAAGGAACTGGCAAAAACGAAACCGATTACTGAGGAAGGAGATTTAGGTAATTTCATTAGAATTGGAACCGATAAGAAAATTACACGTGGAACATTCTTTATTTTTATTCTTATTTGGTGTGGAATTATGGCTTTTGTCATTTATATTTCTATTACCAATCCTGACAAAATTGTGCTAAATCATCTGGCTTACGAAAATACATTAAAGTTATACTTTAAAGTTGATACTGAATACCCTAATAATGTTAATATCGATGTTCAGTTTTTATGTTATAAATTACTTCCAAATACAATAACAAAACTTGGATATCCTAGTCATATGACTTATACCGTTACTAAAGATAGTGCATGGGACGCTTATGTATTTTCAGGTGCAAAAACTGGAGATGTTATTTCTGTTGAAGTCAAATATACTATAAGTAAAAATCAAGTTCGAGATGCTACGCTATTTAAGCTCAGTAAAATGCTTCTTATTGACACATATGACACACGCCCTGATAATCCGCAAGAAATTGATGATCTAATTATTGCTTGTGATGTTCAAAAAGATGGAGATGATGGCAAAGTTGATGAGACAAATTTTTATTTTCTCGATATCTCAACTACATTTTTCCAATACATTTATATTTATCCTCAGCAAGATGATTATTATGAGTATGATTTTACGATGCAAATCATTGTTATTTGTCTCACTGCTCTTTCTTTGGGTTTTATCAAATCGTTGATAAATGGTGTTTCGAACGTCATGTTTTATACCTGTCGAAAATCAAGGAAACTTATCGAAAAGATTGTTATTCGTCGAGATCCAGCCACAGGAAAACAGTTTATTGGGTTAACAGAAAAGTAGATAAGAAGGAAACCAAGAGAAATAATTTAAAAAAAATGAATACATATTTTTTTCTAGATTTTACACAAAATCTTACATAAAATCCTTATTCCTTGATTTAATCACATTATTCTTACGAAATCAACAGTTGAAAAAATAATAATGGACAGTCGTTATATTTCAAATATCGTCGAAATGACACTCACTCATTTGAGATTGTTAGGGCCTTTATGGAAACCAACTGATATTGAGGAATTACGCAAGAAGGATATATTGTTGGTTTATTCAAATACTACTGATATAACATGGGAAAAAATAGCAGGAAAATGTCGAGAACATTTTTGCTCTCTTCCAATCCTGCAAAAATTTTATGATGATGATGGTGAAGAACTGGGAGAAGTAATAGGTATTATTGCGAGAGATATTATTATCAAATTCCTTACAACTCTTCTGTTCTTTATGGATCTTGAAGATATGGATAGATATGATCTATGTCCTGCTGAACCAACAAAATTCAGTGAAATTTATAAGCGTTATCCAGACAAAGCAAAAGAATATGTCAAAACAATTTCTCTTGAGTTATTTGCTCATGATTTTCAAGAAATGAAAAATAACTTCATTAGAGCTCTTTGTCATCAAGATTTCAGAAAATTATTCGTTGAACATGCTCCAGAAAAATTTGATGTTCGTGAAATCATTTTCAATCATTGTGGCGCGTTTCTAGAAGATATCTACAGAGAACAGTTGAGTTTATTCATCAAAACTTCTAAGTGAAAAACGTAGCTAAAAATTTAAAAAAAAGTAATTTATTTTTTTGTTTTACCAATTTCCGTATTAAATTCAGTTCTTAATATTAAAAAAAATGAATGTCAAAACATAATGAAAAAGATGATGAAAGCTCCCATTAAATGGGCAGGCGGTAAAAGTCGAATTATCGACAAAATTAAACACTATCTTCCACCAACGATCAAAAATTATTTTGAACCTTTTTGTGGGGGAGGAAGCGTATTTCTAAACTTAAAAAACATAAAGTCGAGAAAATCAAGAAAAGCTACAATTTCAGACATTAATCCTCAAATTATCAACCTTTTCACAGAAATTAAGAAAAGGCCAAAATCTCTCATAAAAAGGCTTGGGAGACTTGAAAAGAAAAATACCAAAGAATTTTATGCAAAATACCGTATAAAATTCAATAAAATTAAAAACCAAAAAGGATTATTATCAGCTTCCTTATTTTTGTATCTTAATAAAACATGTTTTAGCGGTATTTATCGTGAAAATTCAAAAGGTGAATTTAATGTTCCATACGGAAAATACAAAAATATTAATCTGACAGGAAACATAAGAAAAATATCCAAGTTTTTACGTAAAAACTCATTTGATTTTTATTGTTGTGATTGGGAGGATATATTATCCGAAGCAAAAAAAGGAGATTTTGTTTATCTTGATCCGCCATATCACAAGGAAAATAAAACTTCATTTACAAAATATTCTTCTTCTGATTTTGGGGAGGAGGAGCAAGAGAAACTTGCCAAAAAACTGAAAAAATTAGACAAAAAAGGGGTTAATTGGATGATGTCAAATTCAAATACACCATTTATACATGACCTTTACAAGAAATTTAACATTATTAAATTTCATGTAGGAAGACATCTAAATAACCACACATTTTCTGAGGGAGAAAGAAAAGAAAAGACGAAAGAAAATAACGAAGTTTTGATAATAAATTACATTTTTTGAAAGTATTTTGATTTTTTGGAAAGATATGAAAAATAAAAAAATAAAAAATAAATTAAAAAATTATTTTTATTTTTTATTTCATTATTTTCTTTTTCACTTTATTTTCTTTGTTTTTTTCTTTGGTAATTTAGCCTCTTTTATTGAACTGCGTTTTTTTGTTTTTGTGCTTTTTCCTTTTGTTGTGGTTGGAATAGAAGAAGATAAGACCTTCGATTTTATGTATTTGATTTCTTCGAGGTTTTGTTCTACGCTAAATTTGGATCTTTCTACAATAATTGGAATTTTGTTTTTGTAGCAAAATTTAGCCATTGTTATTAGTCCTAATTCTGGAATTTTTCCATCATAAATAGGGGTATGAATATCACGTTTAGAACTAAAATCAGTCGAACTTCCATTTAAGTGGAGAACACCGACAAAATCTTTAAATTTTGTAAAATCTTCTTCAAATTTAGCTATAAATTTTTTGATAGATGAAACTCTAAAATCAAGGGTTCCTTCACAGAAAAGATGGGCGGTATCTAAACAAAAAGAAATATTATCAAATGCATCAACCCCGAATTCTTTCGTCATTTTATCATAAAATAAGCGGAAATCAAAATCTTTAATAAGTGTATCATGAGCAAGAGTTTCAAGGTAAAGTTGTGTATTTACCATTTTTTTATATTTCATATAACGCGTTAATTCACCGATATTTTTAACCATCCAATTCAAACCCGCTCTTGAAGATGTACTTTTACCTTTTGACGGAACATGAAAAACAAGCCCTAAAACAGTTCCTTTTTTTACCTTATTGATTTTATCGATAAAATCAAGGGTTGTATGAATTTGCATGGGATTAAAATACGGGTATTGAACGGGAATATTATAGGGAAGGTGGATAATCAACTTAAAATGCGTTCCTTTAAATTTTGCGATATCATCATCAGTGAATTTTCGGAGAGGGGTATTTACAAACTTTGGGCTCTGGAGAAAAATCTGAAAAATATCGATCTTTTTCTTGGTAGCTAACTCTTCTAATTCGTCAATAATGACCCCGTTTGTTTTATCTGCAATTGAATAGTGAAATCCTAACAACATCTTTTCACGGTTAAAACAAGCTTTCTTATTAATAATATCTTCTTGTTTTTTATTTCTTTTCATTTTTTTCTTTCCATTTTTATAGTATTAATTTAACGTTGTTTTATTCCTGAAAAAATAAAGAAAAAATAAAGAAAAAATAGAGAAAAAATAGAGAAAAAATGATGACAGAAACGATAACACCGATTACAGAACAGATTTATTTGGGAAATTTTAATGGATATAGGCCCGAAATTCTAATCAAACATAAAATTGATGTAGTTATATCGGTTCTTTCAGAACCAGAAAGAATTGATACCATCAAAAAAATGTCAAAAGTCAAAGGTGTTTTATACTATGTTATCGATATCAGAGACATCCCCGATCAATACGATCAACTTTATTCTTCTCTTCGTGAAATTTACCCTAAAATTGAACATTATTTGAAGAAAGGGAAAAAGATCTTTTTTCATTGTCTTATGGGGATTTCTCGTTCCGCTTCATCAGTCATTTATACTCTTATGAGATACCATAATTTAACATATAAAGTTGGGTTTTCTTACGTGAAACAAAAAAGGGATGTTATTAGGCCGAATTATATGTTTGCCAAAATGTTGGAAAAAGTCGATTTTTTTCTTAGAAATCAATAACTTAAAATAATATTTGAACATAAACACAATAAAAAAAGAACTTTGAAAAAAAATGGATAAGATTTTTTCAGTAGATAAAAGAACAGGGAAATGCTTTGCTCGAAGTATTCCTGTTGATGATAATGGAGACGAAATTATTTGGACAGAAGAAGGGAATATAGAAATAATTGAGCATGGTGTTCCAGATTACCCTCACAAAAAAGAAGAAATTAAAACAGAGAAAATTTCCAAAGGAAAAGAGGAATGTGAAGAAGGTGAAGAGGATTAAAATAATTAAAAAAATGAATTGATTTTTTTTTGTTTCTTGAAATAATAAACAAAAAACACATGCAAAAATGGTAATAATAGCTAAACTTTCAGTAGAAGGAGAAGAAATAAAATTTGATACCCTATCTGAACTATATTCATGGGAACAATACGAAGAAATAAAGCAATTAAAAATATCAGATAAAAATTTAACTAAAATATCCAAATTACCTGAAGGATTATTGAATTTGATTGTTGGAGAAATCAAATAAAAAAAATAGAAAATATACCAAAATCATTGCAAAAATTAAATGGAAAAAAAAATACATTCAACCTTCCATAATTAGCTTATATCATAACGAAGAAATAACAAAAGAAGATTTCATTGAAAACTACAAGGAAAAAACAGGAAGAAATCCAGAAACTGGAATTTGTTTATTTTCTCATGTTGAAATGGAAGATTGTATAAGGATTTGTGATAAAGAAGATCATTTATATAGTATTGACATGTTTTGTGATTGGTATCATAATAAACCTAAAAAATGTGCTTATTGTCAAGCTGAATTTGATTTGTAATAAAATTAATAAAAATTCTTATTTTTTTGGTTTTAGACAAGGATTTCCTTAGAAAAATTATAAGAAAAATAAAGAACAAAAGTGAAAGATGATTTAAATTTAATGGAAATATATAAATAAACATAAAAACAACCTAAAATCGTAAAATCAACCAAAAAGAATGGATTTTTCTACCCTTCTCGATGTTCGTGATGAATTTTATGAAAGGAGACCAAAATGGGCTAAACTTTTCAAGAAATTTGATGGTTGGGAAGAAATTTCCGATAAAATCTTTATTCCCGATTGTTGTCCGAATAAAAAGGATATTTTCAGAGCATTCACGATTATTAAATCTCCGAAAAAAGTAAAAATGTTGTGGGTTGGGCAAGATCCGTATCAATCTTACAAAAAAAATCCAGAAAATAAAGAAGAAAATATGATTGCCGATGGACTTTTATTTTCGACGAGAATAAAAGGTTATATACCCCCTTCTTTAAGAAATGTATTTAAAGAATTAGAAAGAACACAAAGAATAAGGAGAACAAAAGCAAATCTAACTGATTTAGCCAAACAAGGTATTCTTATGATTAATCATGCCCTTACCGTTCAAACCGAAAATTCTGGTTCCCACGGTGCCTACTGGGCTTCTTTTTCTTCTTTCCTCATGAAACAAATAGAAGAAAATTTCGATCCAATTACTATTGTTGTTTTTGGAAAAAGTGCCCTTGCTCCTGTTGTTTTTCCATCTAAAAAACATAATATTATTACTGTTGGACATCCAAGTCCTTTAAATACGTATTCTCCATTTTATGGTTGCGATCTTTTCAGAAAACTTGAACATCTTAACATTTTATGGGGAGGAATACTAATTAAGGATGAAATTTCGATTTTACTGGAGGAGGATCCAACAGAGCTAAAGGAAGAAAATCCGACTAAATCAGAAGAAAAAGAAATTATTGATCTTTCATCAATTATAGTTGAAAAGAAGAAGAAAATCAAAAAAGAAATTCTCAAAAAGAAAAAAGAGAAAAAGAAACCAAAAGTAATGGAATTTGAGAAAAAGGAAAAACCTGAGAAAAAAGAGAAAAAAGAAAAGAAGGAAAAACCTGAGAAAAAGGAGAAAAAAGAAAAGAAGGAAAAACCTGAGAAAAAAGAGAAAAAAGAAAAGAAGGAAAAACCTGAGAAAAAGGAAAAGAGAAAAAATAAGAAGAAATCATCTGACAAGTAATAAAATAAATATTGCTATAATTATCAGCATGATGATTACAATAAAAATTTTTGTATTTTTTTTCATGGATTTTGCGAGATATTCAATTTTGTATTCTAAAACGCTAAGTTTGGCATGTGTCAATTCATGTTCTTTGAGTGGTTGTTGTTGAGGAGAACATACATGAGTTTCACACATTTCATTATCAGATTTATTTTTTGTATTTTTTTCTTTAAATTCTTTATCTGTTTCAAGTTTTTTATCTGTTTCAAGTTTTTTATCTGTCCTGATTTCTTTATCTGTCTCAAATTTTTTATCTGTCCTGATTTCTTTATCTGTCTCAAATTTTTCACTTTTTTTTAAATCTTCCATATTTTTTTATTTTTTGTTGTTTAATTATTTTTGTTAAATCCGTTTAAAATGTTAAAGATATAGAATATAAAAGAAAAAAGGAAGAAAGAAGAAAGCAATAAAAAAGAAGACAAAAAATGGAGATTGAATTTGGTGATTCCTTTACAAAATTGGTGGAACGCTCGAGAAAAGAGACTTCCGAAGATGTTCGTAAAAGATATGAAGAAAAAGAAGGATTTGAGGAGTTTATTCCAGATGAAGAACTTCCTGACGGTATTGACCAAATAGACCCTGAGAATTTTTTTATTAATAAGCCTATTACTCCTAATTTTCGTTTTTATCATTGGAGTAGGCTTCCAGTTCCTGATTTTGATATGAAAATTAATTTTCCATACCAAATGATGAATCCTTCCAAGTTCATTATGCCTGTAGTTCCGCCCCCTAATTTTGAAGTAAGAAAAATCAAAACAATGAGAGATTGTGAATTAGCTTATGATTTTATCAAAAAACAGTCGTTTAAAGACCCGATTACCCTCATTCCTACTCCTTCTAATATTTTCCGCATTATCAAGCTTGGCGGATTTGCTTATTATGTTGTAAATATGGCTCATGATATTTTCGATAAAATTCCAAAAAAGGGGGAAGAAAAAGAAAAAGAGGAAAAAGAAAAAGAAAAAGAAAAAGAAAAAGAGGAAAAAGAAAAAGAAAAGGAAAAGGAAAAAGAAAAAGAAAAAGAGGAAAAAGAAAAAGAGGAAAAAGAAAAAGAAAAAGAAAAAGAGGAAAAGGAGGAGGAAAAAGAAAAAGAGGAAAAGGAGGAGGAAAAAGAAAAGGAGGAAGAAAAGGGCGAAATTCTTGGTTTATTCATTGGAAGAACTCGTTATCTTTTGAGTGAATTTTCTAATATTTTAATTCTTATTGAGTATGAAAAATTCTTGGAAAAAGAGAAAGAAGAAGAGGAACGAAAAGAAAAAATTAAAAGAGCCGAAATTGAGGTTCATCGTAGAAAGACAGAAGATTTGAAAAAAGCAAAAACAGAAGAAGAAAGACAAGGAATTGAAGATATAGCAAAAAAAATCTTGCAAATTCACATTAGTGATGAAGATAGCGACAAAATAGAAGAAATTAGAGAATATTATCGCCTTCAACAAAAGAAAACAGTTGAAAACTATTTTAATATGTATCCCATCCGCGATAAAGAAGAATTTAAAAGAGAACCCCATAAATTAGCCGAAATTTCGTTTATTTGTATTGCTGATAAATATCGCGGAAAACCTAAAGAAAAACACAAGCAAAGCTATTGGTTTCCTGCCTTTATTGATTTTGTTTCCCGATATTTGGCAAAGGCTGGTTATGGTGTAGGACTTTTCTTTTCAAATAGAACTATTCCCCGACCCATCACAAAAAGTGGATGTTTATTGACGCGATTTGGAAATATTTTGTTAGCTAACAAATACGGGTATTTTAATATTGAAGAATTTGCGAAAAAAACTGGTTTCCGTGATCCGATTGGAATGTATAAAAAACTTCACATTCCTCAACCTCATAAATTTAAGGATTATGATATTTTTCCCATCAAAAAAGGAAATGATGAATTGAAAGAAATGGCAAAGACCTTTTTGCTGGAATATTATCATGAAGACAAAGATCGGCCAGAATTGTTTGAACCTCCAATCAAAACAATCATGGATGGTGAATTAGCTACTCAACATGGAAATTATACTTATATTGTTATTTATGAAAAAGTAAATGCAATTGCTCTTTTTAACATTGTTGTCGAAGAAATCGTTTTTAAAAATGAAGACATGAAACCTGATTTTGCGAAAGCTGGTTATTTTGCTACTCTTCTCCTCTCGAAGAAAGAAAGAAAATACGATCTTATTGACATTTATAATATGGCTACAAATCTTGCTATTTCCGCTCACGGTTGTGATTTGGTATTCTCACGAAACATGGGTGAAATTGCTAAAATTTCAAAGAGAGAAACCAACATGATTTCTCTTCCTTATGTTGAATGCATGTATGGTTATAATCTTGCCGTTCCATTCACTTATGACGATAAAACAAACCTTTTCCCAACCATTTAGGGTTTCTAACATTTAAATAATCTACAAAAAAATTCTTATTTTTTTTGACACAAAATTAACACATAAATCTAATTTCATTAAAATTCTAAATTTTATTATTCTCAAAAAAATTTGAAAAAAAAAATAAAATAAAAAATTCAAAAATATTTCAGAAAAACAAAAAAATAAAATAAAAATTATAAAGAACCCCTTAAAATTAGGAAGATAACATTTTATAAACCATATAACCAATGATGGCACATACAATCGCTATTCCTCCAAAAACAAGGACATCGCCCAAATCTTCAAATAAACCAGTAATAGGACTTGTTGCTTTTTCAACCAAAGAGGTTCCGCTATCCACAACTTTGGTTGCTTTTTCTTCTGCTCTCCCCACTGTTCTTTCTTCTGCTTTATCTTCCACAGCCTTTTGTTGTTCTTCTGCTGTTTTCTGAAGTGTTGCTAATTGAGCAGGAGAAAGGGAACCAACAATATCTCCCAAATTTCCAAGATTAGCTAAATCACCAAGATTTCCTAGATTAGCTAAATCACCAAGATTAGCTAAATCACCAAGATTTCCTAAATCTCCTAAATCTCCTAGATAATCCATTACGTTTATAAGAAAATATGAAAATAAAAATAAAAATAAAAATAATAAAAATAAAAATAAAAATAATAAAA
>Ga0233447_1002142_pt1 | contig 14552 bp, 12 predicted proteins | sample SI_124_October20_3_FD_183014 | JGI IMG/M metagenome (GOLD analysis project Ga0233447, IMG submission 183014) | Seawater microbial communities from Saanich Inlet, British Columbia, Canada - SI_124_October2016_135_MG | ecosystem: Environmental > Aquatic > Marine > Inlet | place: Canada: British...
TTTTAGGTTTATCAAAGAAAACACGCTTTTACCAAGCATCTACCTCCGAGCTTTTTGGGTTGGTTCAAGAGACACCTCAAACAGAAACTACACCGTTTTATCCTAGATCTCCGTACGCAGTTGCAAAGCTTTATGCTTATTGGATCACTGTGAATTATAGAGAGGCTTATGGACTGTATGCATGCAATGGAATATTGTTTAACCACGAGTCCCCTGTACGAGGAGAGAATTTTGTAACGCGAAAAATCACCATGGCTTTGGCAAGGATTAAACTTGGATTACAAAAATGTGTATATCTTGGCAATTTAGAAGCAAAGAGAGACTGGGGGCATGCACAAGATTATGTTGAAATGCAATGGTTGATGCTGCAACAAGAAAAACCAGAAGATTTTGTTATTGCATCAGGAGAGCAGTTCAGCGTTAAGGACTTTATAAATGAAGTCGCTCATGAGCTTGATATGCATATAACATGGCAAGGCCAAGGTCTTGATGAGCAAGCAATTGATCAAGATGGAAATATAATTGTTCGAGTTGACCCAAGGTATTTTCGACCTACAGAAGTAGAAACACTTCTTGGAGATCCGAAAAAGGCAAAGGAAAAATTAGGATGGATACCGAAAATAACATTTAAACAGCTTGTGTCGGAAATGGTTAAGAATGACCTTTCTATTGCCAAAAGAGATCAGTTGGTAGGTCAGCACGGGTACAGTGTGTCTACTCCTCATCCTCATGAGTAGAGATTAACTTTTAAAAAAAATGAATTTATCATCTCTTCTTAAAGAATTATGGCGCCATTTTGAGTTAAATCGCAGAACTCAATATATATTGTTGATGCTATTAATGCTTATTAGTGTATTTGCAGAGGTTCTAAGTTTGGGTGCAGTTGTACCTTTTTTAGGAATATTAGTTGAGCCAGAACAGGTGTTTAACCATTCATTTCTAACTGAATATATGCAGTATTTTAATATTGTCTCAGCTGACCAGTTGGTTTTACCAGTGACAATTATTTTTGTAATACTTGCAATTGTTGCTGGAATTATAAGGCTACTACTTTTATGGTTTAGTACAAGATTGGCCTTTGTTAGTGGTGCTGACATTAGTTTAAAGGTGTATAAACGCACACTTTACCAACCTTATCATGTGCACATTTCTAGAAATACAAGTGATGTTGTTAGTGGAATTGTGAATAGAGTCAATGGCGTTGTTTTTTGGGTTATTTTGCCCATACTAACACTTGTTAGTTCTGCTGTTCTTATAGTTGCAATTATTGCAACGCTCGTTATTATCGACCCCTTTGTCGCATTAACTGGTGTAGCTGGCTTTGGTATCAGTTATGGGTTAATTACTTTTTTTACAAAAAAGAAGTTACTTGATAATGGTAATTGTATTAATACAGAGCAAACTAATGTAATTAAAGTGCTGCAAGAAGGTTTGGGCGGGGTTCGTGATGTGCAGCTGGATGGGACATATGAGTTTTATTGTGATAGTTTTCATAAGGCAGATAAGAGACTTAGGCAAGCATATGGAGATAATAACTTTATAGGTGGCTTTCCGCGTCCATCAATGGAAGCATTGGGAATGGTTTTGATTGCTATATTGGCATATATTTTAAGTCAACAAGAGGGTGGAATAGTATCGTCTATGCCGGCATTAGGTGCTTTAGCAGTCGGCTCCCAAAGACTTTTGCCTGCATTACAACAAGCATATGCTGCGTGGGCAAACCTTGTTGGTGGTTATGCAGCATTGTCTGATACTATTGATTTTTTAAATCAAAAAATACCAGCTGAGCTAGAGAGTGCAATCCCCAACCCTCTTTCATTTAATCATGATATCGTTCTTGATAAAGTTAGGTTTAAATATACTAATAAACAATCTCTAATTTTAGATGATTTAAGTCTTTCTATACAGAAAGGCTCTCGAGTTGGAATTGTTGGTGGGACTGGTAGTGGTAAGAGTACTGCAGTTGATATTATCATGGGTCTTATAACACCCAATAAAGGAAACATCTTGGTAGATGGTATTTCCATTAATAAAAGCAATATTAGAGCATGGCAAAGAAACATATCGCATGTCCCTCAATTTATTTTTTTATCTGACAATAGTATTGCAGAAAATATTGCATTTGGAGTTACACCAGAGATGATTGATATGGATCATGTCAAATTAGCTGCATCTAAAGCAAAACTTAATGATTTAATTGATATGCTGCCAGAGGGGTATGACACATATGTTGGTGAGCGTGGTATTAAGTTGTCTGGAGGTCAGCGACAAAGAATTGGTATTGCGCGTGCACTTTATAAGGATGCAACTGTGTTAATTCTTGATGAGGCTACTAGTTCACTTGACAACATGACAGAAAAATATGTTATGGAATCTGTTAATGAGCTTAGTCAAGATTTAACAGTTATTATCATTGCACATAGGCTTTCAACGGTTAAAAATTGCGATGTAATCTTTGAGATTGATAAAGGGGTAGTGGTTGCATATGGATCATATAAGCATCTAGTAAAAACCAGTCCATCTTTTAAAGAAATGAGTCAAGCGGGCGATGATTTATAATAGCTTAACGGATACGCTTAGAAAGATTTTATGGGTGATTGGACGTAGATTGTACTTATGGTCTAGAAATGAACTAACCAATAATCCAGCAACAAATGGAGAGTATTCTCTCTTAACAAAAATACTAAAAATTAAAAATAACAATTGTGAGATTGTTATGATAGATATTGGTGCTAATATTGGAGAATGGACTAATCAAGTATTGTTACATCTAAAAAATAATCATAATCATAATCCTAATACTAAAGTTGTTGTTTTTGAGCCTGCTATAGATACTTTTAATACATTAAAGAGAAATTTAAGCTACCATGATAATGTTATTTTTAACAATGCTTTAGTGTCAAATTATGTCGGCACTTCGGACTTCTATATTCATGACAAAAATAGCAAGACAAATTCAATATTCATTAGGAAGGGTAAAAGGGTTAGCGTAAAGTCCACAACAATCGACCAGTATGTTGTGGATTGTAATATTAATTATATTAATTATATTAAATGTGATACGGAAGGAAATGATTTTAATGTAATTTTGGGCGCTGAAAAATCATTAGATTCTGAAATTATCGCCATGTTTCAATTCGAATATAACCACAGGTGGATCAATGCCAAATGCTTCTTGAAAGATGTTTTTGATTTTATTGACGATAAAAATTATTTTCTTGGAAAGATCACTAGAAATACAATAGAGATTTATCAAAACTGGCACCCTGAGATGGAGCGTTTTTTTGAAGCAAACTATATTCTTATTAATAAGAATCAAACAGAAATAATAGCAACATCCAAATTTGTAACTTTTGGTAGAAGGAATGTTATTTCATATGATGCCCTTAATTGATTATGACTAATTTAAAAAAATGGAATAAGGCATTAAGCATCGCGTTTATAAACGCTGGAGTATTTTTTTTATTATCTGTGCTAATGTTTGTATTCGAGCCAAATTATTTGTCATTAATACTACTAGTGCCTACAATATTTTTCTTTGGCTCCATGTACACATTTTTCTTAATGGTTCGTAGTGGGGGCGTGATTATTCCAGTAGCTTGGTTTGTTCTAGGTACAGGAGTTTTCTTTGGGCTTGGGGTTGTCTCTGGTGGGTTGCATACACACCCTTGGGCCGACAAATTGTTTGGTAACGACCTAACTTATCTTATTAATGTTAATGTGCTCAATTCTAGCTCTGTACTAATTATTTTTAGTGTTGCTTATGCTGTGTTACGATACGCGTCAAATAATGATTATGCAGCCAATAAACATGCAAAAAAATTACAACAAAGTGGCCTAATTAAATTTTTCCCTTATATTGTATTAGCTGCATTGATAGGTATTGCTTTAAAATTAATATTTTTCCCAATTGCACAAGAGTTGTTACTCAGGAGTGTGATTGATAAGGTCTATTTTTTTGTACCAGTGTGCCTTTTATTGCTTGGAATATTGTGGCGTGAAATTAACTTGGCAACTAAATTAATAGCCAGCTTAGTTTTTATTATGTCCATAACGAATGGCTTGTTGGGATTTAGTAAGTTAGATGTCATTACAATTTTGTCAGCGTTTCTTGTTGGCGTGTTAGTTAGAAATTATTCCCTCAAATCTATTATTATTTCTTTTTCTGCAATTATTTTTGTTTATGTGATGATAAATCCAATAGTGACATATGGACGAGCGCATATTGATTATAATGCACAACATAATTCGTTGTCAGATAGGGTAAAAATTATTACAAACCTTATCTTTTCCTATTCAACAGGCAATGATTTAATTATTCATCCAACGCATAACGGTAATAAACAGGTGGTTCAATTAAAAGAAGCTATCACTCTGAAAGAGCAATCTCGTCAAATTGGAATGAGGTTAGATGTTGCATCAATTCAAGGCTATCTTATTAATGAGTATAATGCAGGACGACGTGGAGAAAGTATAGATAAATTTTGGACTATATTAATTCCGAGGATATTATGGAAAGATAAGCCAATAATGACCAATAATGCTGGAAAGCTTAATGCTCAATATTATGGCGGGGGCAAGGGAACTGAATCAAGTGCCATTGCTCCTACATATGTTGCCGAAGCTTATTGGAATTATGGCTTAATGGGCGTATTGATAGTTTCTTTGTATCTTGGTTTAATTATTGGATGGTTTTCTAATTTAGCAAGTAAGCTTCTATCGGAGCCTAAGTCTGGTTATTTTTTAATTGCCTTCCCTTCGATAATAATGTTTGCCCACATTGAATCATGGGTGGTTCCAACCTATATAGGCGGGCTTGGGACATTAATTGTAATATTGTTAGCATTTCAAATGCTGCTTTTTATTAATAACTTAATAAGATTTGGAAATTTAAATAAGGGTTGAAAATGATAAATAAAGTATCTAACAGAAAGCGAATTTTAGTCACTGGTGGCGCTGGGTTTCTGGGTTCTCATTTGTGCGAAAGACTCTTAGATGATGGCAATGATGTGCTTTGTCTTGATAATTTTTATAGTGGAACTAAGGACAATATTAAGCACTTGATTCCTAACTCTAATTTTGAAATAATGAGACATGATGTAACATTCCCAGTCTATGTGGAAGTTGATGAAATTTATAATTTAGCTTGTCCGGCTTCTCCTATTCATTATCAATGGGATCCAGTTCAAACAACAAAAACTAGTGTTATCGGCGCTATTAATATCTTAGGGTTAGCCAAGAGAACTAAAGCCAAAGTTTTTCAGGCTTCAACAAGTGAGGTGTATGGTGATCCGACAGTGCATCCACAGGAAGAAAGTTATTGGGGAAATGTTAACCCAATTGGAATACGCTCCTGCTATGATGAAGGTAAGCGTTGTGCTGAAACATTATTCTTTGATTATCACAGACAACACAATGTCAAAATAAAAATTGCTCGGCTGTTTAATACATACGGTCCGCGTATGCATCCAAATGATGGCCGAGTTGTTTCAAATTTCATTATGCAAGCGTTACAAAACAAACCCATCACAATCTATGGTGATGGCAGCCAAACCAGATCTTTTTGTTATGTTGATGATTTAATAGACGTTATGATAAAAATCATGGCAACAGATGATGATATTACTGGCCCTATGAATATAGGAAACCCAAAAGAATTTACAATATTAGAGCTCGCACAAAGCGTTATTGAACTTACAAACTCTAAGTCAACAATAGAATTTTTACCATTACCAGAGGATGATCCGACGCAACGACAACCTGATATATCGCTAACGAAAAAAAATACACAATGGGCGCCTAAGATAGAGCTAAGGGAAGGCTTGATTAGCACTATTAATTATTTCAAACAGTTGTAAATGTATGACGAAAATTTTATTCTTGTCTGGAGACCAGGCGTTAATTGGTGGTATTGAAAAATACAATCACGATTTAAAAGAATCCATTTCGTTATGTGATGCCGATATACGTTTGGTGCAGCGTAAGCAAGGCGGATTGGCTCAAAAAATATTATTTTTATTAAAAATAGCTGGGAAATTACTGAGTAATAAGTTTGATTATGTGGTTTGCGGTCATCTATATTTTTCTTCCATACCTCTTGTAATTAACCTAATTTTTGGCACAAAGTATTCTATTTCTATTTATGGCATAGAGGCAATGAGAATTACTAACTTATTACATCGTTCAGCCTTAAAAAAAGCTAACAAAGTAATCGTAATCTCTGAATACACAAAAAGCTTAATTAGTAATCAATTTAATTTGCCTGATCATGCTTATTTCTATTTGCCAAGCTCAATTAATGAAAATATATTCAATATTCAAGAGGACAAAGCCTTATTAAAGAAAAAGTATGGGCTGGATGGTAAGTTAGTTATATTAACACTTTCACGATTATCCTCTGATGAAGAGAAAGGCCAACATCGTGTATTAAAAGCATTTGATAAAATTACCAACAAAGATAGTAATATCAAGTATGTTATGGCGGGTCCTGGAGAGGATGAAAGGGTTGAGAGAGTGCTGCGTGGAAATGTTAATTTAAAAAACAATGCAATTCAAATGGGATCAGTAACACCAGATCAGCGTGTGGAACTGTACAATCTTTGTGATTTGTTTATTTTGCCTTCAAAAAATGAAGGGTTTGGCATCGTTTTTATCGAGGCTTTATCATGCGGAATCCCAATTATAGCGTCTGATGGTTTTGGTTGTCGTGAGGCGTTATTAGATGGAAAGTTAGGCTATCTGGTGGATCCTGATGATATTGATGCAATGGCGTCTAAAATTACCTCTGTTCTGCAAAGTGTAAAAAACATAACCTTAGAGCGAAGGTTAAATATCAGAAACCAGTCGATTGAGATGTACGGCTCTAATAAATGGAATGAAAGGGTTAGTTCTTTTGTTCAGGAAATGAGAAGCCTATGAAGAAAACGCGTTTATCAATCTTTATGTCTCACCCTATACAGTATCAAATAAGTTTGATTAGAAATATTGCGTCAGAAAAAGAAATAGATTTAAGTGTTTATTATTATTGGGATTTTGGCGTTAAAGAAACTTTTGATAAAGAATTTAATACAAAAATTAAATGGGATATGCCACTTTTTGGTGGGTATAAGCATACCTTTTTAAGAAATTATGCCTTCTCTCAATCAACAAGTTTTTTCGGCTGTATTAATTTTGGTGTTATAGGCAGGTTTTTAAAAAATAAACCAGATGTTGTTCTGGTATTTGGCTGGGCACTTTTTTCAAATTGGATTGTTATGATGATGGCATTCATCTCAAGAACACCACTGCTTATTTATGGAGAATCACCGCTAAGCCATGAATTTAGCAAGTCTGGATTTCGCTCATACATTCGAAAAGGATTGTTAAATTTTATTTTTTCTAGAGCGAGCAAGCTTCTATATATTGGAAGTGAAAACAAAAAGTTTTACAAATCACTCGGCATCAAGGATAGTAAACTAGTTTTCGCTCCCTATTCGGTAGATAGCAAATCACATTTAGAAAATGCAAAAATTTTAAAATCCAAAAAGCAGCAGATAAAGCAAGAGTTGGGGTTAAGTAAAGACTCTATTGTCGTATTGTTTACTGGTAAATTAATAGAAAAGAAAAGACCTTTTGATCTGCTTAAAGCATTTGAAATTTCTCAAAAAAGCTTAACGGGGAAAAGTACTTACTTATTATTTGCTGGTGATGGCGAACAAAGGCAGGACTTAGAAAAATACACGAAGAGTAATAATATTAATAATGTAATTTTTTTAGGATTTCAAAATCAAACAAAACTTCCCAGAATTTATGCTGCTGCTGATTTATTTGTACTGCCCTCAGGACTGGGAGAAACTTGGGGTTTAGTTGTTAATGAAGCAATGTATTATGGGTTACCTATTATTGTGTCAAATCTAGTTGGTTGTAGCTCAGATTTGGTAACTAGTAATAACGGACGTATCTTTGCTTACGGAGATGTAAATGAACTTTCTGAAAATATAATAGATTTAGTATTAGATAAAAAATTAAGAGAAAAATTAGGCTATAATTCTCCACTTATTGTGAAAAAATACAATCAAGAATACGCGGCATCGCAAATTGCACTTGCCACTACTATAAGTAAAAAAAATATCAACTAGTTAAGACTCACAAATAACACCCTTAATTAACATTTTTAATGAACTTAAATTATGATTGAAATCGCAGCACACAATAAAACTTTAATATTGACCGTTTTTTTAGCAATGGCATCTGGCTTCTCAATAAGGATTGTGTTATCCCTAGTTAAGCAAAAGTGGGCATCAACCTATCATCACACTATGTCGTATATTTTACTACCTGTGATTACTTTTGTGATTACCAAGGTTATTACTGGCAATATAGCCCTATCTCTTGGAATGGTGGGCGCATTGTCAATTATACGCTTTAGAAATCCTGTTAAAAATCCATTCGAGTTGGTTATATTTTTTGCATTAATCACCATAGGTATAAGCATGTCTGTCAATGTTAAATATGGATTATTATTAACAGCAACCATAAACTTTACTATTCTCGCTTCATATTTATTTGAAATTGTTGCTAGAAAATTTAACCTACATATTTTCTCATTATCTTTCGATGAAGGTACGGCGGTTAATATCATTGAAATACAATCAAACCAGGCAATTGATATCTTGCATGATAGTAAGTTTTTATTGCAATATGTTAGCGATAAAAAACAACAAGAGTTTCACTATAAGTTAGTTGCAAAATCAAGAGGGGATATAGAGAATATTAGAAAATCTATTGATCAAAACAAAAATATAGAGAGCATTGAGGTGAGATTTTATTAATGCAGCAACTTTTTAAGTATGACAGCATGCGAAATACCTCATTGAATGTACGAGTAGCACTGGTATTTTTTTTAGTGCTTTTCTCATTTAATACACAGGCAAGCTGTAATTCCACCAATATTGATAGTTTTTTAAACGCAAAAAATATTAAATTCATAGATATTTCTACAAATAAAGGTAAAAAATGGACTAAAAATTATATCAAGGCGGTTCAATCTTCAAGATCCACAGGTCAAATTTTAGAAAAGTATAAAAAAAGATACAAGGCTAAAATAACAGTACTGTTTAGTAATAATTTAAGCTGTATCTTCTCTGCTAAAATCAGAATAAGTGGGGATCATAATGACCATTTAGACTCCACCCCTCCAGTTGCCAGTCTTGATGTCAAGCTACTTAATGGAAATATTGATTCTGTTATAAAATTTAAGTTATTTATTCCACATACAAGAGGTGGGGATAATGAAATATTTGCAACAGCACTATTTAGAGAGTTAGGGTTTTTAGCGCCTAAATCCTACAATGTACCCGCTTTATTTAATGGTAAAGAAACCACTTTTCTTTTTCAGGAAAAAATCACCAAAGAGTTTATTGAATCTAATGATTTACGCGAAGCGCCAATTCTAGAGGGGGATGAGAGGCATATGCAGGGTAATTTAAGCCATAAGTTTGCCCTGACAAGAGTGACAAATAAAAAATGGATAAATAAAGGTGTAACGAGTTTACTAATTTCCCAGAAAGCACTCACTCAGCTAAATAAAGCATATCTACAGAATTTATTGGTGGAGCATGTTTACAAAGACCTTTATAGGGTGAGGCGCCCATTAAAAGCGAATTATTCTAATGAAAATGCCATAAATAAAGAAAGAGAGTTTAAGGCAATTATGCTTGCAATTGGTGCTTTTCATGGTCTTTCTGCTGATGATATGCGTTATTATTATGATCCAATGTATCAATCTTTTAGCCCCATTTATTATGATGGAGATGCGCATGTTCTTAATATAGAGAAAATCAAAATTAATAAAAATCCGCCGAGTATTGATGAGGTGATGGGTGCAAATATTGCACTTGTCTCACTCAAAAGTTTAAGTAGAGAGCGTTTTAAAGATAATTTGAACATTCTTGGATTGGACTATAATTTGAAAAAAATAGATGCGATCCTAAATAATATAATATTAAATCTGGAATCAATAGCTGTCTTTTCTCTAAACAATATTAAAACACGACCGTATACGCCGTATTTTTCTAATTATAAAGAGGGCGGCAGGCTAGTATTCGCCACAGTAGGAGAGTTTCGTATTGAGGTCTGTGATTTTGCATTAACCGCTTGTGATTTTGAAGATCTAACTCTAAAGGAATACTCTAAATTATTGGCAGCAAAATACAATGATTCATATATATTTGTAGGTGATAAAGAGGAATATATTACGGGTATAAACAAACAAGAACAAGGTGAAAAAAATCAATTTAGCCTTGGCGATAAGGTGGAATTAATTTCTTATGGAGGGGCAAAAATACTGTTAGATAGAAAGAAGAGGAAAATAGATATCTATCAAAATAGTATTAATGATAGAGTTTTATTAAAAGGCGGCTCTTTAGAAGGCTGGAGTGTTAAATTTGTCGGTCTAAAAAGCAATTTTGTTCCCCTTAATAAACAACGTTTCAACCAGAATTTATTAACAGGGTGTCTAACTTTTTTAGACATGCAAGTTCATGATGTTGATATTGATATTAATGGATCTTTATGCGAGGACGGTGTGAATTTGGTTAGGGTAAATGGGGATTTGAACAATGTAGTTATCAAAAATGCATCGAGTGATGCTGTTGATGTGGACTTTTCCAAACTAAATTTTAAAAATATTAAGGTAAGTGATGCTGGAAATGATTGTATTGATCTATCATCTGGGAGTTATCATATTGAGAATGCAGAGTTGAAAGGCTGTAAAGATAAAGCAATTTCTGTGGGTGAAAAATCAAAACTTACTATAAATGTAGCTAACATATCAAAGTCAAATATAGGAATGGCAGCTAAAGATTCTTCAGTTATTGAGGTAGACGATATAACTAATAATACTGTTACTACTTGTTTTAGTGCATATAACAAAAAACAAGAATTTTGGGGTGGAAAAATAACAGTTAACAAACACAATTGCCAGCCAAGCCAAGTTTTTCAGCAGACGAACTCACTGGTTGAGTTTATTCAATGAGTTTTAGAAAAGAAGAGAAGCTACATGTTAGTAAAAGTCAATTGCATAATTTGTTAGCTTGGATATTTGAAAATGATGGGTATAAATTATATGACACTAGAACCATCTCCTCCACTTATTTTGACAATAAGGAAATGCAAATGTTTAATGACTCAGAAGAAGGGTGTGTTCCAAGAAAAAAAATTAGAGTTCGAAGCTATACAAAATCTAAGCATGAAATAGGAGCTAGTGCCTTAGAAGTTAAAACTTCATCAGTTGAAGGCAGGTACAAAACCATCAGTACTGATTTTAATCTTGATAAAATCATGACACTTGGTTTTTTTGATAAAGATTATGGACTTTGTAAGTCTAAAGTTAGGGTTAATTATCAAAGGTCTTACTATAAAGTTCACAACGTGAGACTCACTATCGATCGTAATATTGAGTATATACAAATAAATAACCAAAGAGAAAGCGTTTATAAAAATTTTGAATCAGATATTATTGTAGAGGTAAAAGCTGGAGATTTTGTACCGATTGAATTTTTGTATAAAAAATTTCATTTTGATAGGGTTAGGTTCTCTAAATATAGCAAAGCTATTAATTCATTTTTGAAGTAAAATTTGCACACTACTTGCCCATACTTACATTAATTTAGGATATTAACAATATGAGACACAAGGTTTTTTTGAATAAAATATTTAATCCCAAGGGTGATTATGATTTAGTAAGACTAGGAAAGTTAAATGATTCTGGCTACTTAGTTGATAAAAGAGATGTTAATCAAGCAGATATTTTGGTTTCACTAGGTGTTTGTCATGCTTGGTCATTTGAGGAAGATTTTTTAAAACACAATAAAATCCCTATTGAGGCATATGATGGCACTACTGGTATTTTAAAATTATTTAAGATGTCCATTAATGCATTATTAACCTTGCAAAGGCAACTATTTATTCAGTCAATAACCGCTCTTTTTTCCTATAGTCGCTTTTTTTCTGGAAGTACTCGACATCATGCGTTAATGGTTGGCTTTGATAAGCCGCCAACCTTTATTTCTCTTGATACAATTTTCAAATCGGTTGTAAAAAAAGACCAGAAAGTGTTTCTAAAAATAGATATAGAGGGCTGGGAGTACAGGTTTCTAGATCAAATAATTAAACATTCCGATAGTATATGCGGCCTGGCAATCGAATTTCATGACTTAGATATACATATAGAAAAAGTTGAAAAATTTATAGAAGATTTCCCTCTAAATATAGCACACGTTCATTGTAATAATTATGGCATGACAACTCCTGAGGAGCTACCTCTAGTAATAGAGGTTACTTTTAGTTCACATCCTGAAATCAAAAAATCTATGAGAATTTTTCCACATGCATTAGATTCATCAAATGACAAATACAAAGAAGATTATCAGATTGAATTCTTACCAGCTCGATAAGTGTCTTTGCTCGACTGCGGGTAGCTAAGACTAGACTGTTCTGATATGTGTAAATTATTATTCATAGGTGATTTAAACGAAGGTACGCGCGGCTTTATGCGCGCTAAAAAACTTGATAAGTTAGTCAAGACTGTTGTGATGGTTAGTAATACTAAAGTGCCATATATTGCTGGTATAGATAAACCATCATTAATATATCGAATTTTTCATAAACTTGGTATACCACTAGACACAGAGAATTTAAATTCTAAAGTGGTTAAATTGCTCGACAGTAATGTATTTGATATTGTATGGGTTGAAAAATCTATCATGCTCAAACCTTCCACTTTGAAGAGTATAAGGCTCAAGAACCCTTTGGCTAAAATTATTTCAGTCTCAGAGGATGATATGTTTGCTAGTCATAACCGAAGTGTATATTACGATAAATCGCTACCTATTTATGATATTGTATTTACTACTAAAGTTTACAATCTCATTGAGTTAAAAACTTTAGGCGCTCAATCTACAGAGCTATTCTTAGATTCGTTTGATGAAAATCTACATAGGCCTCTGTCAAAATATAGCGATATAAAAACTAAAAAACACGATGTTTGCTTTGTCGGTACTTTTGAAAGAGAACGCGCTGAGACAATGATTTGGTTGAGCTCTAAAGGTGTTAAAGTTACAATCTTTGGTAACGGTTGGAGCGGGTTAAAAGATAGGTACGCCAATCTAATAATTAAAGATAAGCCTGTTTATGGCGAGAAGTATGTTGAGGTTATTAATAATAGTAAGATTAACTTAGGTTTTTTGAGAAAAATTAACCGAGATGAGGTTACCAGCAGAACAATGGAGATTAATGCATGCGAGTCATTTTTAATTGCTGAAAGAACCAGTCGACACACTGAGCTATTTATTGAAGGGAAAGAAGCTGAATTTTTCTCCACCAACAAAGAGCTTTATGAAAAAATACAGCACTATTTAACACACGATAATTTGATTTCTGAAATGTCTAGCAGGGGTAGGGCTCGCTGTATACGGTCAAGGTATGACATGACAAATCAAGTATCTTTAATATTAACTGTAACAAAAGGTAGAATATGAATACATCAAAAATACTAAAAATTATTAAGATAATTATAAAATATATATTATTCACGCCTATGGCTATATTTCATAAATTGACAGGGGTGAATGATTCCTATAATGATTTAATTTCATTTAGCCGTTACTTTCCTTTTGGACGTCTTTTTAAAAATAGTTCAGGGTCTTTTAAGTATAAAAATAAGACCGTATTGTTTTCATACAAGGGGAATAGACCATTAGATTTTGGTGTTTTTGCGAATAATGAATACAAGCACCTAACGAGTGTGATTGATGGAGCTGTTGTGATTGATATTGGAGCTGCGACTGCTGATACAGCAATACTATTTTATCTTAATGGTGCTAAAAAAGTATTGGGATATGAATTAAATAAAAGACAATATGAACTTGCCCAGCACAATGTATCCATCAATAATCTTGAAGAATATATAAATATTCAGTATTGCGGAGTGTCAGCCACACCGATAAATAGAAATGATGAGATATTGGGCGCCATTATGAAAGACGGCGATAGAGATGCGATATCTGAAGCTGATTTTATAACCCTTGATCAAATTTCTAGCCAGCTTCCAGATGGGAAATGTGCTCTAAAAGTTGATGTAGATGGGTATGAATATGATATTTTTGATTCGGTATCTATAGAAAGTCTTAGAAAATATGAAACTATATTTTTAGAGTATCATTTTGGAGTTAAGGGTTTAGTAAAAAAATTAACAAAAGCAGGGTTTTTAATCGAAACAAATGAAAATCCGCCTGTATTCATTGACCGTCATCCAGATAAATATAAAAAGATGACAGTGGGATATATTCTGGCTAAAAGAGTCAGTCTGTAGACTGCACTGCTTAGAGTAAATTTTATGGGTGAAGGGGTTAAAAGATAGTAACTTAATTGTCTATTATATTATCAAAAATAACGAGTATAAAGTGAGACCCAATTTTAGGACAGCTACTTAAGACAATTTTTTATGTATAATTCACCCTTAAAAAGGAGCATAAAAAATGGCAGCAAAACGCAAAAGACATACCCCGGAATTC
>Ga0233447_1002156_pt1 | contig 14480 bp, 10 predicted proteins | sample SI_124_October20_3_FD_183014 | JGI IMG/M metagenome (GOLD analysis project Ga0233447, IMG submission 183014) | Seawater microbial communities from Saanich Inlet, British Columbia, Canada - SI_124_October2016_135_MG | ecosystem: Environmental > Aquatic > Marine > Inlet | place: Canada: British...
CCGAATTACTTTGACGACTTACACAGAGGGATAAATTTCAAATTTGCAATTAATGGTGGTTAAGGGAAAATAAATAAATTGTAATAAGGATTAAAAAATTAAAAATGAAAATAGCGCTTGTCCATGATGGTTTGTTTTGCCGAGGTGGTGGAGAAAAAGTATTGTTAAGCTTCCTTGAGGCATTCCCTGAAGCAATTATTTATACATCTATGTATAATCCTCATGATACTTATCCAGAATTATCGTTGGCTAAAATAAAAACATCATGGTTTAATTCTATTGCTAAAAATGAAAGACAATATAAGAGGAGATTTTTTCCTCTTTTATTTTTTTCGATGAGAACGATAGATCTGTCAGATTATGATTTAGTTCTGATGGCCACGACTCACAGTAGCAAATATGTAAGATATTCCTCAAGCGCAAAAGTTTTTGCATATACGTTTACTCCTTTCAGATTGGCGTGGAGCCCAGAATCTTATACATTATTTAATGAATCAAAAGGTATATTGTCTCTCGCCTTAAGGGTGATTGTCTCTATTTTGAAAATTATTGATCGTCATTATTCAAGCAAAATTCCAAACTTCATTGCCATGACAGAAGAAACAAAAGACAGAATTAAACAAGCCTATCATCCATCAGCACCTATTCCCGTTTTAAATCCATCGATTAATGTCAATGATTATTATGTATCTGATAATATTGGTGATTATTATCTTGTCGTTTCTAGGTTAGAGAGATATAAAAAAGTTGATCTTGTTATTGAAGCATTTAATATGTTAAAAATACCATTAATAATTGTTGGGAGTGGTGTAGAAGAATCACATTTAAAAGAATTAGCTTCCAAAAATATTACATTCATGCAAGGATTATCTAACAATGAACTTGCTGAAATTTATTCATGCGCAAAGGGGTTGATTTTCCCCCAACATGAAGATTATGGTTTGACACCTCTAGAATCTGCTGCAAGCGGAAGACCAGTTGTCGCTTATGGCTTTGGTGGGGTCTGGGATACAATGATCCCTTACGATGGTGCAAATGACACTACTTGTACCGCTGTATTTTTTGAGGAGCAAACGGTGGATTCAATAATTTATGCAATTACCAAGATGGATAAAATAAAATTTGATCCAGGATTTATTCGATCTCATGCAGAAAAGTATCATAAAGATGAGTTCATAAGAAGGCTAAAAAGAATAGTTTTAGATAATGAAGAGGTGTATTGAAAAATGAAGACATCACTAATAACAGGTGTGACTGGTCAAGATGGCGCTTATTTATCCAGGTTGCTATTAAATAAAGGATACAAAGTCTATGGTGCTTTTCGGAGAACTGCAACCGTGAATTTTTGGCGATTAAAATTCGTTGGCATATTAGATCATCCTAACTTCCATTTAATGGAATTTGACTTGACTGATCAGGCCAATGTTATTGATTTAATATCCACAGTTCAACCAGATGAAATATATAACCTTGCAGCTCAGAGCTTCGTTGCTGTCTCTTTTAAACAACCAATAACAACTGCAAATATTACTGGTTTGGGGGCGCTTCATATTTTGGAGGCTATTCGCATTATTAATCCTAGTATAAAGTTTTACCAGGCATCTACTTCAGAAATGTTTGGTAAAGTTAAGGAGATTCCCCAAACAGAAAGCACACCCTTTTATCCAAGATCCCCTTATAGTGTTGCAAAACTATATGCCCACTGGATGACCATTAATCACCGCGAAGCCTACAATATTTTCGGTGTTAGTGGAATATTGTTTAATCATGAATCACCTCTTCGTGGCTTAGAGTTTGTGACACGCAAGATCACTGATGGAGTTGCGAAGATTCACTTAGGAAAAAGTGAAGGCATAGAATTGGGCAATTTGGATGCAAAGCGAGACTGGGGCTATGCGGAAGAGTTTGTTGAAGGAATGTGGAAAATGCTTCAAAGGGATATTCCAGATACTTATGTTTTAGCTACAAACCGGACACATTCAATTCGTGATTTTGCATCTCTGTCTTTCAAAGAGATAGGTATAGAATTGGACTGGCAGGGTAGCGGGACTGAAGAAATAGGAGTAGATACAGTAACTGGCAAAACGAGAGTAATGATAAATCCAAAATATTTTCGTCCTGCTGAAGTTGATTTCCTATTGGGTGATCCTAAAAAAGCTAGGGACGAGCTTGGCTGGGAAGCAAAATTATCATTGAGAGAACTTTCGGCTATGATGGTACAAGCCGATATCGAAAGGAATAGAAATAACTTTCATGGCTAAAGTACTCATCACTGGTATTGATGGTTTTACTGGTTCTCACCTTTCAAGATATCTTCGTGGTAAGGGATTATCTGTCCAGGGTACTTCTTTCTTTAGAAATGATCCTCATAACGAAGCGTATAAATGTGATATTCGACATGTTGGAGAGGTTAGAAAGATTATAGCTCAAACTGTTCCAGATTACATTATTCATCTTGCAGGTATTGCATTTGTAGCATCGGAGAATACGGAGGAAATGTATAGCGTAAATATCCAAGGTTCTCTAAATGTTTTGAATGCTTGCTTGGACTTAAAAATATTTCCCAATAAAATAATTCTTGCAAGCAGTGCTTCCGTGTATGGCAATATTATGTCAACTGTATTATCAGAAGAAATGTGTCCTTTGCCAAATTCGCATTATGCGAACAGTAAACTAGCCATGGAAAATATGGCTAGGACGTATTTCGATAAGCTGAAAATATTGATTGTTAGGCCTTTCAATTATATTGGTCCTGGCCAGGCGCAACACTTTGTTATTCCAAAAATCGTTGAACATTATAGACTGAAGAAAGAAGAAATTGAACTAGGGAATACTCATGTGTTTAGAGAATTTAATGATATCCGATATGTGATGGCATTATACTTTAAAGCTCTTAGTTGCGATAATGTTAGCGATATCGTCAATTTTTGTAGTGGTAATGCAATTTCGTTGATTGAAGCAATTGAAATATTAACCATGTTGACCAACCATAAGATCAAGATAAATGTTAATCCAGAATTTGTCCGAAAAAATGAGATATTATCCCTAACTGGATCAGTTGAAAAACTTGAAAGAATGTTGGGGCCACCATCAAAGATAATACCTCTCACGGACACGTTATCGAGAATGTTGAATGACTAAGGAATTGTAGTAAACAATTCAACTGTCATAAAGAATAAGAAAGGCTACCTCATTGGGTAGGATTTTAACATTCTTTAGCGCCAATTCCCGGTCTGTTATTTTACTGCTTTCTGTTTTCAGTATTGGTTTTAATCCTGATTTAGATGATATATTTAAGCGATTTTATCTATAACTTGATTCTTAAGGGAGGTCTAATTGCTCTAAATATGATTAAGATTGAAATGTGATTCCGGTGTTTTTACCTTGCCAATATGTCCCCCCTTGGAAACGCTTCTTAATCAGACAATTACGCCTTATACCACTGCCCAGTTGTTGTGGTCCACCCCAGGGATTAAAATTGATGAATCTGGAGAACATAAAAAAAGCCCCACCATTTGGCAGGGCTTTAATATCAAAAACTATACTTGGATATTTAGAAAAGCGTACTGATATCGTAACTTAGATAAACGCCAGCATTAACCCAAGCTACACTACCAACCTCATTGTCTCCTGAAGCAAGTGTCATATTTGCACGGACATATGGCTTCAGGACCAGAGGAATATTCGGAACTGCGTAGCTAAAAGTTGCTCCAGCTGTACCACCGACGCTTGCACCGTAGTACCCACCACCGACTTCAGCAGAAATGGCGCCCTGCGGAGTTTGAAAGAGTGCGGTATTGAGTGTTGCCAATGCTACCAATCCAGAGTACTCGATGGTAGCATCAGTGAAATCATAAAAGCCTAACTCGACTCCAACACCAAATCCCAATGGTCCAACTTGAAATCCAAACGGGGTTGCTGCAATAATTCCAAAAACTGGCGCAGCTTTTCCATCACCTAGACCAGAAGACATGTATATAGGATAGCCGCCCATTATACCAGCGGTATATCCAATAAGTGCCGATCCACTAGTTACTTCAGTTTCCATGGTACCTTCTTCAGCTAACATGGCTTCTAAGGCGTCCCCAGCATCTTCTTCCATCACAGCTTCCTCAACAGCTGTAGTATCAGTCATGAGCATCTCGTCCATAGCCATAGTATCGACCCCAGCAGAATCAGCCACCATCTCAGTGGCCATTTCTTCAGCAGGAGCTTCCATAGCTTCCTGACCGAAAGCAGCGACAGCGAATACTAGAATAAATAGTAAAGAAAAACGTTTCATGTTTCCTCCAAAGTTCTTCATTTTTTCAGGTCAGGATGACCCATTTCTTTAAATTGATCTCGAAATACCCCCATCGAGGTCATATATTTCTCGATAACGCGTAAATAATACACTTCTACCTCGCTAAAAGCAACGTTCAATCCATTGTTCCCCTAGGTTTTTTACATTATTGACCCATGACAATATTACCTCATCAAGCATCATCTGCATGGAGGAGTAATGGGAGGGCAAACCACAGAGATTGTGATCCCAATAAAAATAGTACTTCATCAAAATTGAATGTCAATAATCTCTCGCACCTGCAAATTTAGATTAGCGTGAAAAAGTATACCCGAGATACTTACCACCTAACTTCAGTTAGGTGTTTACCCGACTCTAATAAATCTTTGGAGAACATAGGGTGCACTCTATATTGCTTCGCTTTTTAGGGAAGGGTCGTCCCCTTCGAGAGCCTCAGGGAGACGCACGTAATTTTGCCAACATCTGGCATGCTAACCATCCCTAAAAACCATGAGGCCATATTGAAAAGAATTTATTCTTGCCCTGGTGGTGGGAAATATGAACAAATGAAAAAGGATTGATCCTTATGTCTGGAACTTTGCGGATGCGCGTCTTTCTGGTAGTACTCCTGATTGGTAGTGCTGCCTATATGTTGAAAGATACCATTAGCTATTACACAATGGATGAGACCCAAAAAGAAGCCCTCATTGAGAGTGGTGAGATGGATGAGATGCGCAAGAACATTATCCATAAAGGTTTGGATCTCCAGGGCGGTATGCATGTTGTCCTTGAAGTCGATTTAGAAGAATTAATTAAAACTCGAGTGGAAGATGGGGATGCTGAGATCGATGCTCTAATTTCTAGTAGCCTCGAAGAAGCTCATAATAACGAAACTGATTTTTTCCCTACCTTTGCCAAGAATGTGGATGCAACGAACATTCGACTTGCTCGTTATTTCCCTATCTACGAAAAAGGTCCAAATTCAGACGTCATGGATGCGCTGGAAGCTGATGCAAAAGACGCCGTTGACCGTGCTGAAGAGATTATTCGAAATCGCGTTGACCAGTTTGGTGTTTCTGAACCAACCATCCAACGCCAGGGTGCCTGGAGAATCGTAGTAGAATTGGCTGGTATTTCTAACCAAGCCCAAGCTCGTGAACTGATTCAGGCGACAGCCCTCCTCGAATTTGTCCTTGTACACGAGGATCCTCAATTACTGGATGAAGTCATCCGCAATATTGACAAAGCCTGGGCCGCAGATATGGGTGAGGAGACTCCCGAAGATTCTGCTGATATATCGGCAGAGGCTGATATGACTGTTGATGAAGCCGCTCCCAGTTTGGCTGATGTCCTCTCTGGAGATGAAGGTGATTCTCTGAGTATCACTGGCACTGGTGATGTGGGTCGTCCTTTCTCCTCCTTAATTAATGTTGGTAGCAACACCATCTGGGTTCCTGAAGAAAATGTACGCTCCATCAAACGCAAACTTGAAAAACCTACGATAGCTGCAGCTGTTTCGTCAGATAGTAAACTTGCCTGGGGTGTTTCACCACGAGATATCACGGGTGATGGTCGCATGCACAGAGCTCTCTACCTCATGAAGGGGACAGCTGAATTAACAGGTGATGTAGTAACCGACGCCAGAGAATCCTTAGGTGGTTTTTCAGGAGCAGAATTTGTGGTACATCTCTCCATGAATGATGAAGGTTCACGAGAGTGGACTAAGATTACTGCCGGTAATGTTGGCAAGCGGATTGCCATTGTCATGGATGGCAACGTTCATATGGCTGGTGTCATCCGAGACAAAATTGCTGATGGTCGGACTCAAATTGAAGGTATGAACGATCTCCAGGATGCCAAGAAGTTGGCAGTTGTCTTAAGAGCGGGTGCATTGCCTGCTCCCATGCTTATTGAAGAGGAGCGTACCATTGGTGCTTCTCTAGGTGCTGATTCTGTAGCAGCTGGTACACAAGCCACTGTATTTGGATTTATCCTGGTTGTTATTTTTATGGCAATCTATTATAAAGGTGCTGGACTGATCGCTGACATAGCTCTCATTCTGAATCTTGGATTTACTCTAGCTGTTCTTTCTACTCTGAATGCTACTCTAACACTACCTGGTATTGCTGGACTAATTCTTACAGTAGGTATGGCAGTGGATGCCAATGTGCTCATCTTTGAGAGAATTCGTGAAGAATTACGCAATGCCAAGACAGTCAAGAAATCAATTGATGATGGCTTTAACAGAGCCTTGACCACCATTGTGGATGCCAACCTGACCACCATTCTGGCTGCTGGTGTTTTATGGCAGTTTGGGAGTGGAACTGTGAAAGGGTTCGCCACCACATTGTTCTGGGGTATTCTATGCTCCATGGTCACAGCTATTTTTATTACACGCACTATTTTCATGGTCATGACTGAACGTAAAACCATGACCAAGTTGAGTATCTGAGGATTTTGACATGTTTGAATTGATTAAAAATGTAAATATTGATTTCCTTGGTAAAAGGAAACTTGCCGGGATGATTTCAGGCGCGGTTATTCTCGCAGGTCTTGTGAGCATAGTGCTCCACGGCGGTCCACTTTATAGTATTGATTTCGAGGGTGGTACTGAAATCCAGGTTCTCTTTATTGAATCAACTGATGTGGAAGTCGTTCGCGCAGCGCTCTCTGAGATTGGATATGGGGATGCTGCCATCAGGAGTTTTGGCAATGAAGATGAATTCCTAATCCATGTGAAGACCTCCACTAAAAGTGAAGAACAGGTAAATATCATCCGTGAAGCATTGGCAAGCATTCATGGGGGAAGTTATGAGATTCGTCGTTTAGAGACTGTGGGTCCGAAAATTGGTAAGGAACTAAAGGGTGATATGATTTCTGCTGTGCTCATAGCCATGGCCGGAATTGTTATATACATCTCTATTCGTTTCCAATTTATGTATGCCATTGGTGCTCTAGTTGCTTTGACCCATGATGTCCTGATAACCTTGGGACTATTCTCCCTATTGAATATGGAGATATCACTCTCGGTCCTGGCGGCCTTTCTCTTTATTGTGGGTTATTCCTTGAATGACACCATTGTGGTTTTTGACCGTGTCCGAGAAAATGCCAAGGAAAAACGACATGATAGCTTTTTGTCGGTCATTAATTTGAGTTTAAACCAGACCTTGAATCGTACGGTGATTACTTCTCTGACGACATTGACGGTGGTCCTGATTCTGTTGTTTTTTGGTGGCGAAGTGATTAAGCCTTTTGCATTTGCTTTGACAGTTGGGTTAGTAGTTGGAACCTATTCTTCCATCTTTGTTGCTGCCCCAGTGGTTTTGGCCTGGGATGAAAATCAAAAGAAAAAGAAGAATAGCTAAATACTTGATTAGCTCATTCGAATTAAATATTTGAAGCACCCCAATTGGGGTGCTTTTTTGTTATGGTATATATTAAATATGCTGTGATTGCAAATAATCAGGTCATTCATATGTGACGAACTGAGTGCGAGAAACAACCAGGAATAAACGACTAATGCAGTACCCTGGTGGCTAAGTCCACATGATCATCACGCTTTGGGAGACGGTTTGAACAGACCAACTCTTTAGTTAATCATGTGCGACTAATTGACCTTGATCACAACAATTCAGGATTCTAAGATTATTTTTTGGTCGTTGTCTTTTAGCAAGAGATAGATTTAATTATATACTCATCCCTATGGGGGTAATCTCATTACTAGTATAAGAGGACAGAATTGAAAAGATATACCAAAGTATTGGTCCCTCTCTTTGCGATATCAGAAATGTTGACAATAGCTCTGTCAGCATTCATTGCTGTTTACATTAGGCATGGATTAGAATCAACGCCAAGGTCTGTCCACGAGGCAATTCTTTTTATCTCCGTTGCACTTTGGCCCATTCTGAGTGGAGCCACGGGCTATTATAAGGATAGACGAACTAGGAAATTTTTCAGGACTTTCGCACATCTGACTTTACAATGGTTTATAATCAGTTCTATATTATTTGCATATCTTGTACTCGCTAAATCCGATATCAGCCGCCTTTCATTTTCATTCTTTCTAACCTTTGGCTACCTGTCCTTAATAGTTACTGGTCAAACCCGCCATTACTTTCTGATAAGAATCCGTACTAGAGGGATGAACCAACGTGCCGTTATTTTTCTTGGCCGAGAACATCAATACTCTGAGTATGGATACTGGCTACATGAAAATCCTAGCTTTGGATATCATCTTATTGGTTTTGTGAATACTGAGAAAAAAAATGAGCTCTTATGTCCTGTATCAAAGCTGGAACAAATGCTCTCAGTTAACAAAGCCGATGAAATATTGTTGGGTAATTTTGAGAGCAGAAGAGATATCCTAACGGATATTGTCGATGTAAGTGAGGACTCTGGTTGTAGAATCAGAATTGTTCAGGAGAAAGATGATGTCTACTCTAGACATCTGGATGTTCACCAATTTGGACCATTTAGAGTATTTTCTGTTCGCGAAGAACCATTATCCCAAACGCCCGCAAAATTATTTAAACGAATATTTGATGTTGTTTTTTCAACCCTAGTTCTTCTTTTTATCTACTGGTGGATTCATGCTATTGTCTGGCTTTTGATAAAAATCTCTTCGAAAGGTCCGATTTTCTTTAAGCAGAAACGTGTCGGCCGTGGTGGTCAGGAATTCTACTGTATAAAATTTAGAACTATGTCACTGAATAAGAGTGGCAGCGATGGAAACGGTGAAATTACAAAGCTGGATGACAATCGAATCACGCGCCTCGGTGCCTTTTTGCGGAGGACAAACATCGATGAATTCCCCCAGTTCCTCAATGTGTTAATGGGAGATATGAGTGTTATAGGTCCTCGGCCCCACATGATTGAAGAAGATCATACTGTAGCAGAAAAACTCCGAAAATACCGTATTCGTCGCTTTGTGAGACCCGGAATTAGCGGCTGGGCCCAGGTAAACGGATTTAGAGGTGGTACCGAAGATATGGAACTCATGCAAAAGCGCGTCGATTTTGATATTGATTATATTGAATCATGGACTCCTTTGCTAGACTTGAAAATAATTTGGTTCACAATTCTCCAAATGCTCACACTCAAGACTGGTGGGCACTAAACACGAGATCTATGCACTGTTTTAAAATACTCTTTGGTTGTTTTTTCATATTGGTTGGGCTCAAAAGCGTCTCTGCAGTTGAAAGATATCAAATAGATCCATATTCATTTCACGAAGTCAATTTGAGGTATGATGTACTGAAAACGAGTGAATCTTGTTCAGGATTAATTCGACCATGGTATTTAACCAATACTAGAGAAGTAGAGTCTTTTCTATTCCAATTACAACCCTCGCTTATTCCAAACGGAAATAGTCATAATGTGGGTATAAATTCCTGGATTCAGTTAAGCATTAATAGAGGCCTAGTGGTTGTTAATGAAATGCACTTGAATTATGCCTCTCAAAATGATCCCTCTTACATTGGTAAGGAGTGGCGGAGTATCAGTGGTCTAACCAATCAGAGCTTTTTGCAGTGGAATAGGAAAATGGGCTCAACGGGCAGGATGGCAATGCAAGTTGGTCGATTTTATAGCCAACTAGGTCCTGGGAGGAGTGGGCAGCTTCTACTTGGAGCTAATAATAGACCCATGGATCAATTCTCTCTTTCACTTGATCATGCTATTTTAAAGGATTTAGCTGCCAGATTCTTTTTCCAGACGTCGACCCTAGATAAATTTGGTTCAGACAATCGGTTCATGTCCTTGCACCGTCTGGAAGTTTCAAGCTCAAACTGGTACATCGCTTTGAGCGAGGCTCTGACTTATACTCGGGATACGCAAGGCAATGATTTAGTGTATTTAAATCCCTTTATTTTCTATCATCTCGAGCAGCTCAACGGACCTGACCTCTTGGGTAATACTATTGGGACATTGGAAATTGGTTATAAATGGAATACGAGCCATATTTACTCAGAAATTCTCATCGATGATGTGCAATTTGACAATGAAGTAAAGGGTGACCTGGAGCCTAATGAAGTAGGTGGACTGTTTGGTTATGAATATGCTGGTGATAGCTATTATTTGAGTATTGAGGGTGTTGCCCTTACCAATAGAACATTCAAGACTCCAAATCCTTCTGAGTGGTTCCTTCATAGGAATATGCCCATTGGATACGAACTGGGTAGCGATGTTGGAAGATTTAATGTTCTCTCTCGCTATTATCTGCGTGACGGATGGCATGTAGACACAGAAATAGATTTGATCTGGCAAGGTGAGGGTGAATTGTCAGCAGCCTGGGATACTCCCTGGAATGAGGATTCAATCACGATGGAAACAGGTTACTCAGAACCCTTTCCAACAGGAGTCGTTGAGAAATCATTTGTTCTTTCAACCGAGCTGATGAGACATTGGGATCGAGAACGTTGGATCAGTTTGGGTATTTCTTACGAGAACATTAATAATGTAGACCATATCCAAGATGAAAAAGATAATGGCCTCAATATCCATCTTAGTGTTTCATGGACCTTGGAGTACGAAGCCATTTTCAAACAGTAGATCTTCCACCAAGTATTATAATGAATATCACTAGAAACACCCGTCGAGGTGTTTTTCTGTTTTTAGCTACCCGTACAATCAAATTAAAAGAAAAATGATGAGTTGTGCACGAGTGGGTTAGTTATGACCATTCATGGCACAAGCATTGCACTCCTGAAGCTGATTCCTGCTCACACGAATCGACATGCCATGCAAATCTCTGTGAGGGGGAACGGAATTTCAGAAACTGATCCGGAGGTTAGCCGTGCGAAAACTTTTTACCACCGCAATAATTTTAACTATCATCATTACTGGAGCTTATGCTGATATTACCATGACCGGAGATGCCCGCGTGCGTCCTCGTCTGGATATCGTAGACCTGGGAAGCTATGGTAATCGAACAGACAATATCTATTATTTTTATCGCGCTCGTCTCAACATCGCTGGTGATATTGGCGACGGCTACTTTTTCAAAACCAAGCTTGGTTACAACGGCGCTGCCAACTTCGCCAAATTTGGAACTGGGACGCCACCTACAGGTATCAGTTTGAGTAGTGCAGGACGCTCACCCCTGAGCTTTATGGAAGTTTATTTTGGGCATCAGAGCCAGACTTATGGCTGGGCAGCTGGAATCATTCCTGTCCCACATAATCCACTCCTCGATATGCATTTTTACCCTGGGAAGATGGCCAACATTCCCTGGCTACTTTATAACAATGCTGCTGCTTCTGGTTTTGATTTCAACACCATGTTGGCCGGTGGAAAATTCGACATCAAGGTATTGGTGGATAACAACGATGGCGTCAAAGTCTCTTCCGATGGAGATGTCATCGACAGTCTCACCACAACGGATCAATACAGTTTGGATGCAACTTATTCAATAGTATTGGCTGGAATGAAAGTGACACCCCAGTTTTTGATGACCATCTCTGATGAAGGAGATCCTGCTCCCATGACCTACGGTGCTGCTCTGGCATTACCCAAGTTCGCTGGATTTGGTACTTCCGCCTATTTTGGCATGACCAGTCAGAATGCTGATGATACAGATGCGTATACAGGTTGGATAGCCCGCGCAAAGCTTGTAGGTAAGTTGGGTCCAGGCGCTCTGACTGCATGGTATGATATGGCCAGCTATACACCCGATGCTGATGGTCTGGAACCTACAAAAACCAGTTTTATGTGGATATCCTATACCTATACGCTACACAAATCGGATAAGGGTGCTGTTTCACTGTCTCCTACATATCGCTTATATACTCAGAAGTCCGAGGGAAGTCTGGATTACGCACGTACAAACATAGAGTTAACAACTCAGATTACATTCAAATAAGCTCTTTTTCGGAACCCACTTTTGATAGCACCCGAATTCATTCGGGTGCTACTGTTTTCCCCACACAATACTTTACCAATCAGCTACATGAGTTATTCCTTGATAAACCGTGCATGACTAATAGCTTTACCTCATTCAGTGTGCATGAAATGGGAGAATGGTCATGATGATGAAAAGATTAAACCAAATAGTTTGGTCCTCAGTATTGGTCCTGACATCTATGTTAATGTTGAATTGTTCTGATGACTCAGGAACTGCAAAAGCGAAGCTTAAGGGGATGTATACCTTTTCGGGGGGACCCTCTGGCGGAACCTTTCAATATTATGCCAGTGCTATTGCGACGATTGGACAAAAGCAGGGGCAAAAATTATTAGCGCGCTCATCCGGTGGCTCCATCGAGAACATTCGCCTGATCAACTCTCAAAAGGCCGACTTTGCGGTGGCCTATTCAGGTCATGTATATGCAGGCGCGCATGGTTCCCTCAAAAATGATGAGAGTCAGTACACCGATGTTTTGGTGATGGCTTATCTCTATGGTGCACCAGCCCAGTTGGTGGTAAAGTCCAATGATGACATAAGCCACCCTCTTGATCTGGTTGGGAAAAGAGTTGGAGTTGGTAATGCCGGCTCGGGAGCTGCGGCCAATGCAGAAATCTATTTTAGTAGCCTGAGAATCTGGGATAAAATGGATCGCGAGTTCCTGGGCTATCGCAATGCTGCCACGGCCATGCAGAATGGACAACTCGATGCTTTCTGGGTCTTCACAGGATACCCAAGTGCCTCCATTCTTGAGGTTGCCATGCAGACAGAAATCAAGTTATTGGATACCTACTCAGCAGGTGAAGCAGTTGGCCTGTTCCAAAATAATCCCTTTTTCACTGCAGTGACAGTCCCTGCAAATACCTATAAGGGACAGACTCAAGATATCGCTTCATTTCAGGATGGTGCCCTATTGGTAGCAAACGCTAAAGTTCCAGATGATGTGGTCCATCAAATACTAACATCAATGTATAGTCAGGAGGGTCTGGAATATTTGGTTTCGGTTCATAATTCAGCCAAATCCATGACTATTGAAACAGGACTAAAGGGTGTTGTCACACCGATTCACCCCGGCGCACTTAAATTCTGGCAGGAAAAAGGTTTAATTATACCAGACATGGCTGAATAAGAAGTATTCGTATTTTTTTACAACGAATTGGACGAAGGGAACGAAAAAAGCAATTTTACAGTTCGTCAATTTCGTGGATTTCGTTGTAAAAAAAAGAGACTCACCTCAGCCGCCTGTGGGTCGCGGACATTGAGCTTGTTGAAATGACCGATCCTCGCCAGCAGGACAAAAGGATTCCACCGGCTCAGCCTCCGGGGTCAGCCGCTAGACACAGCTGAACGCTTAATTTTTATTGATAGGATAGTATGATCCAGGAGCTGAACAGACTCGAAACCTTTGTCTTTAAGACCTTATCTGTGGGTCTGGTTCTTTTCTATATCCTATCTGCCACTGTGGCACCCGCAGCTACCGAATTCCACCGAGGGATTTATGTGTTCATCACCTATGTCCTGGTATTCATGTTGTACAAATCGCCCTGGCCCTCTCTGCGTCCTCTGGACTACTTGTTCATGCTGCTTTCCATTATCAGCATCTCCTATTGGATATTTAATTATGAGGCATTGAACTATCGAGCAGGCGCAGAGACTCAAATAGATGAAGCGGTTGCTGTTGTCGGTGTGCTCCTGGGAATAGAAGTGGCTCGCAGAGTGATCGGACCGATTTTCGTTATTCTAGCTGGCCTGCTTTTGATCTATGGGGTTTATGGCATGTATTTCCCCATTCTCATTGCTCATCCCGGTGCCAGTTTTCCGGAGCTATGCACCACTATTTTCTACAAAGAGGATGGTGTGTTTGGTTTGATGGCTAATGTGCTGGCTACCTATGTCGTTCTGTTTGTCATATTCGGCGCCTTTATGGAGCGCTCCGGGGCTCAGCGCTTCTTTATTGACTTCCCCCTGGCAGCGGTGGGACATCGTCTAGGTGGAGCAGGTAAAATGGCAGTCCTGGCCAGCGGTCTCTTTGGATCCATCTCCGGCAGCGCGATTGCCAACACTGTTTCTACGGGAGCATTTACGATTCCGCTCATGAAAAAAGCTGGGTTCAGACCCCATATTGCCGGTGGTATCGAACCTGCTGCATCTATAGGTGGTATGTTCATGCCACCCATCATGGGAGCCGGTGGATTTATCATGGCCGAGTTGACAGGTGTGCCTTATCCCAAAATCATGATCATTGCCATTTTCCCTGCCCTCATGTATTTTTTCTCAGTTTTTGTGATGATCCATTACGAA
>Ga0233447_1002164_pt1 | contig 14442 bp, 16 predicted proteins | sample SI_124_October20_3_FD_183014 | JGI IMG/M metagenome (GOLD analysis project Ga0233447, IMG submission 183014) | Seawater microbial communities from Saanich Inlet, British Columbia, Canada - SI_124_October2016_135_MG | ecosystem: Environmental > Aquatic > Marine > Inlet | place: Canada: British...
TATGTTCAGATTTCTTTAATTATAGCGTGTTTCAATATAAAGTGTTCAAATAATATAATTTTTGAACTTATAATTAAATAATGCTTTTTTGTGACTAGCCCAACTTGGGCTGTTTAATTTAAGATAATATAGCTTTTTTTATTGACGATAAGGGCATTTATCAGTAGTCAGTTCGTTTCGTAAAAAGGTTAATTACAAGTATATAATTTTATAAATCCAGTTACAATAAGCTAATAGTTCAATTATAACTTTAAAATCATGCCTAATAAAAATAAAAACAGTAATGGACCAAAAACTGACGAGGGCAAGGCTATCTCTAGTCGCAACTCAGTCACCCACGGGCTCACCGCAAGGCGTTGGCTCAATGCCGATGAACAGTCATTATTTGATGAGACTGTTAAAAATTTAATAGTTGATTTTGACCCACAAACATCCATTGAAAAAATGCTTATTACAAAAATGGCCGAGTGCTCTGTAAGACTCATGCGCATTCAAAATAGAGAAAATGCTATGTTTGATCTCGCCAGTAGTGAGGCGGGACATCCAGAGGAGTCAATCAGGAGCCTTGATAACAGCAGTGAAAGACTAATCCAAGCGGTGCGTGATACTGTTTCAGCTGATTGGCAATATAATCCTGTAATTCTAAGTCACAAGTTTAACATTCTCGATGAGGTTGATAATCAAAACCTTGACGATGTTTCAGGTTGGGTATATATAGAACAAAACATGCCCAGGACCTCGGACTATATTATTAATAAGTGCGTTATTGAAAACATTGATTTATATGAATACATATCTAAAGAAACTGGCAAATCAAGTAACATAAAAATTGAAATTATTGGCGCGGGAGAGTCATCTACAGAGGAGCTGTTAACAACAGAAGATATTTTAAAAGATACTAAAAAAATAAAATCTTCTGCCTTGCAAGAGTATCTTGAGATTGTTGTTCATAGACTTGCTAAGGATATTCAAGTTCAATACATCCTCAAAGATTTAGACAAACGCACCCAGCAGATCAGAGATGCGGCCATACCCGACACCCAAAAACTGAGCCTGGTTCAGCGCTATCGAACCGCGGACGAGAGGCAGTTCTCGAAAACCCTCGGGGAATTACTTGAACTGCAAAAAAGACGGAGCACTATATAACTAGTCTTTTTGATTGAGTGACACGCCTGGGCTCTTAACGGGGTCTCCAGAAAACACTATCCCCTCCTCCTCAAGACAGCCTTTAATGGCTTTAATGACAAACTTGTTTGCGTTAGGAATTCCATCTTGAGCCTCATACCTTCTTAACGTTGTAATTCCAACGCCGCTCTTATCAGCCAGATCTTTACCCTTCCAGCCAAGGAGTGCGCGTGCAGCTTTTATTTGTTTAGATGAAATCATAAAAATAGTATATAATGGTACTTAAAATACCACTTGGAATTAAAATGCATAAAATAAATTTCCTGTTCGATTCTTTAGAGGGTGCTTATGCGCCCAATACAATCAGATCTTATAGGTCAGATTATATGCATTATTCCAACTGGTGTCAGAAATATCAATACGATCCACTAAATATTCATGAAGATAAATTTGCAGACTATGTTCTACAGATGGGTGAAAGCCTAACTGTTGCAACCATTCAAAGACGAGTAGCGAGTCTTAGTAGTATATTCAATCTCACTAAAAGTACCAACCCCACAAAAGAACCTGTAGTAATTCTAACCATCAAAAGACTTCGAAGAAAATATGGAAAACCTCAAAAACAAGCAACACCTCTAACTTATGACATTCTGACAAAACTTAAAAATGTATGTTCTGATAATATCGTCGGTCTCAGAAACAAGCTGCTTTTACAACTCGGCTACGAAACCATGCGCCGTCGCTCAGAAATTTGTCAATTTAAATTTGAAGACTTACAACATCTTGGCAATCATAAGCATGCGCTTTTACTTCGACACTCTAAAACTGATCAATACAATCAAGGGAAAATAATTCCAATATCTAATGAGCTATCTGAGATGATCTCAAGCTGGTCATTAGCAATTGATCAAAATAATGGCTATATTCTTAGAAGCTTCAAACGAAACCTATCTACCAATTCGTCTCTTACGCCTGCATCAATTAATCATATTTTAAAGAGTCTTCAAAAGCAAGCTGACCTGAATCAAATAGGGGAGCTATCTGGCCACTCATTTAGAGTTGGCGCCGCACTTGATCTATTAGACAAAAACGTCCCGTTAGAGAAAATTATGCTTAGAGGTGGCTAGAAATCAGAAACTAGTGCGATGAGATATCTTCAAAGCTGGAATGACAGCAACTGGCTGATTATTAATTAACTATAGAATACCTAATAACCTAATTTAATATCACAACCGTCTTTACTAGTGACTCACACCATCACGCTTAACAACCCTTAAGAAAGTCATCCACAATATTTTTATATCAAACCAAAAGGATTGACGGTTTAAATATTCTACATCCAATGCGACTTTATCAAGAATTGATAACTCATCTCGTCCATTCACTTGTGCCCAGCCAGTAATACCAGGTAATAACCTATCCACGCCTTTTTCAGTGCGCAAAGCAATCAAATCATCTTGATTATAAAGTGCAGGACGCGGCCCTACGAAGCTCATATCACCCTTTAAAACTGAAAATAGTTGAGGCAGCTCATCCAAACTACTTAAGCGCAAAAAACTACCAATAGGAGATAAATACACATCTGGATTATCTAATAAGTGGGTTGCTACAGCAGGAGTGTCTGTCAACATTGATCTAAACTTTGGCATCTTGAATATTTTATTATTTTTGCCAACTCTATCAGACCAATATAAAGCCGGACCTTTAGATGAGAAACGAACAGCGATAGAAATTAATAGCATAGGGGCTACTAAAAGCACAAGAATCGCAACGCCTAGTAACAAGTCAAAAATCTGTTTCATTCATATCCTTTAAAGATTTTTTAGCTTTAAACCCAAGCCCCTCTAATTTGACAGAAGAATAGCACTCATCGCCTAGTAATTTGTTAATTTTATATTTAATGCGAGGACTTGCCAGGCTAGCAAGATCGAATAAGATTTTTGGCACACTCCATTTTGGAATTAATTTGCCTGTCACGCCGCACATAGTATTATAAATCTCGCGAGAAGAATAAGGCGTACCATCTGTTGCGATAAATATTTCTCCGTTAGCTCGCTTGTCTTCAGCAATCAGTAGAATCGCTCGAACCAAATCATCTACATGAATCATAGAACGCCGGTTACCCGTTTCAGGTAAAGGCGGAAACCACCCCTTCTCAATTCCAGATAGCATCAATTGTAAATTACCTTTTGCATCAGGACCGTAAACTAAAGAGGGGCGAATGATTGAAACATGCATACCTGACACTTGACCTATCTCTAATAACTTTAATTCTGCCTCACGTTTCGTTCTTCCGTAAACATCTTCTGTATTTTTCTGATCATTTTCATTCGCACACATTTCAAGAGGCGGACTCCCACCTGCTTTAATGCTACTCACAAATACAAATTTCTTTACATCCGCTTTGACAGCAATTTCGGCCAATCTTATAGTCGCATCCACATTAACACTTTGGTAAACACTTGCAACTTCTTTAGAAGTACGCATGTCATGTGCAAATCCAGCTAAATGAAACACAGTAGAAACACCAAAAAAGCAATCAGAAGGTATATAGCCACTTTCTAGATCAAATCCAACCTGTTCGTACTGTGAAATTGCATCAATAGAACGCACTAATAGCCTTATATTATCACTTTCATTAGACAAACAAGTCAACAACCTAGAGCCAATAAATCCAGAGCTACCAGTAATTGCAATCATTTCTTTAATTGATGTATGTTTAACAGCATTAATTAAAGAAATTAAAATAGATTTGCATACTGCCTGGAGATTGTGAACCAGGTATATTCACTCTTAGCAATTAATTCCATATCTTTAGCAACACTCGCCAAATCAATTTCTTTAGATTGAGTTAGTATGCTAATTAACTGAACTTTGCTATCAAAATAAACAGCTTTATTATGTGTTGTCTCTCTATTGTAGCTAACATCAAAAGATACAATAGAGAGCCCTAAATACATGGCCTCAACTAAAGATGGATTAGTTCCACCAGCGCTATGCCCGTGAACATACATATTGCAATTGCTTCTTAACTGATTTAAAGATGTCTGTTCATAAATTGGATCAAGTAAGTGCAAATTACTACAATTCTCATATTGCATTCGCAAACTCTTTCCGTATTCACTATTATTCCAATTCCCTACAATTACAAGGTTAAGTTTTTCAAACTCGGCAAACGCACTTAATATAATATCTAAATTGTTTTCCGGCTCAATTCTACAAACTCCAAAAGAATATTCTTTCTTAAGAAAAGAATATTTCTCAAGAATATTATCATTAAGCACTTCATGCTTTACATGGTCTGCACCATATGAAATCAACTTACTACTTACTTCATATTTTTCTAAAACATAGGATTGTAACGCTTTATTATCAGTAATAACAATGTGTGCAAAGCGAACTGCTATAGATTCTGATAATTTTAAAAACCATTTTGCGACCTTACCCCACTTGTCTCTTTTCCATTCTAAGCCATCAATATTGACAATAAATTTCCCATTGCTAAAAAGCTTTAAAATAGGTAGAAAAATACACCCTGAAACACCTAAAATAAGCTGTATATCAGCTTTTTTTAGAGATTTAACCATAGACATAAAATCATAAAAAATACTTTGAATTCCATTTGCATCTAGATTTATGTACTCTAAACTTGCACCATTATATGAGTCTAGCTGAACATTGTATCGAACACTACTGCAAAAAACTGTAATATCATATTGGTCTGATAAATTCATTGTCAAGTGATCCACTAAAGTCTCCCATCCTCCATAATTTGCTGGCAAACCGACAGAGCCTATAATTGCAACCCTTTTATTCATATATTAAGTCCATAATTTTTCGTTAAAAAGCATCTTTTTAAAAGTCTCATCTATTTCTAATTAATCTTCATTTAATGTTTATGATAATCTCTAGTCAATACCTTGGCTGGACACCCTACTATTATGCAATTCTCTGGAAATGATTTTGTTACTATTGATCCAGCCCCAACAATGCAACCACTTCCAATTTTAACCCCGCCTAGTATGGTAACGTTTGAGCCAATCCAGCAGTTACTGCCAATCTCTACCTCCATAGAAACCACACCCTGCTCTCTAATAAGAAGATCTGAATCTTTATATTTATGATTGTCGCTATGTATAGTGAGTCTCTCTCCAATAATTGTATCACTCCCAATATCAATTCCTCCATATGCACCAAGATAGAACCCATCCCCAATACCAACACATTCACCAATAGTAACGCCATAGCCTAAATCTACAAGGGTTGCAGTTGATCTAATCTTCCCAAATCTTCCAAGTGTTGTTGCTCTTCCGATTTTTACACCTTTTACTGATAAGCAATCAACAATACAATAATCGCCAATTGACGAGGCATTGCCAATTGTCAAAAGTTTTTTACAATTGACTTCTACTCTTCTACCAATAAAGACAAGTCTTCTAATTTTTATCAAGCCTCTCAATAAAAGAGTCGCTTTAGAAAGAATTATTTTCAAAATATACATATTAGAAATATTTTCATCAACCACATAATCAATTTTTTTTACAGCGCTTATATATCTAGTAACTAACAACCTAAGCATACACACCTCTCCTAGAATTTAACTTTATTGATTGTTCCAGCAAAACATAAAAAAGGAATAAATATGTTCCAAAACTGGAGTTAAGTGATATAAGTATTAACAATATTATTGATAGTATTTTATTTTTAATTCCGTGCTGAATTATATGACTTGCCACTAACAAGGATGGGAAAATACCATAATCATATAAAAAACCAGCCATATGTGTGGATAAAGAATCATTACTAGTATATTGATAGCCAATGGAATTGTAAAATTCGATATTCATAGAATTTGAACCTTCTCCAAACAATAGAATCATAGGGTTACTCATAACTTGTTCATAAAAAAATATAACTGGAAGTATTCTAATAGAAAAAGTTCCGTAACTATCAATTGCACCATCAGCATTCAATAATTCAATAATGCGATTTAAATAATACTCAGGAATAATTGAAGTCACAATTAATAACAACGCAAGAAAAATAAATAAACTTCCTGAAAAAAACTTTATATCTTTTGTAGATAAAAGAAAATAACTTACAATCGCAAATACTGACAAGACCAGTCCAAACATTGATTTGGTTAAAATCATAACCAGCACGGCAATCAAAAGATACAACTTATTTTGATTGTTGTAAGTTAAATATCTATACATAATAAAGATTAAAAAGGACAAATATGATGGCTCTGTTGAAAAAATAAGAATCCTAATATCACCATCATCAAATAAATAAATAAATCCTGGAACAATCCACAGTTGGCCAATGATATGCAAGAATGACACTATCAACACCAAAATAGAATAAGTTATAAAGATAAATCTTATTGTTTTTGTGAGCAAAATATTATTATTATTAGTTTCGTAATTATAAAAACTAATAATAATTAAAAGAAAAAGAAGATGTAATGCCAAATGCATAAAACTAGCACTAACACTATTAATAACACTTGAGAATAATAGAATTAGTATCGATAATACTATTTTCTTAGGAATTTTGACTACATATGTCAAATCTTTTATTTGGAAAAGTAACGTTGCCACTGGCAGCGTAAGTCCAAAAAAATAAAACCCATTATAGCCACTCACTATAAATAGGCTAGGCATACTAACCATTATTAAAAAAAAAGAATGTAAAAATACTGTCATATTTATATATTCATTTGATTCAAAAGAATCTTTGCCGATTGGCCCCATGTAAATTTATCATTCAACTTTCTAGATATGCAATCATCTACCCTACCACTCATAGACTCGAGCCCTCTATACGCAAGAATAACCTCACTTAAATTCGCACAATCTACATAAATAGTAATAAAAGACTTTAATTCTGCAAGAGCGGTGTTATTTGATGCAATAACGGGGCAGTTATTTGCAATTGACTCTATTGGAGGGATACCAAACCCTTCAGCCACAGATATGTAAACAGAAAATTTTGCATAATAATATAAGATTGCAAGCTCTTCATCTGGCACACCTTCTAGGAAGATTATAGTATCGCGACACTTCTCAGACAAAGCATTTAACTGATCCCAAAAAACACTATAATCAGCCGCTCTAAATCCGACAAAAACAAATTTATACCCTTTATCATAAAGACCCGAATCAAAAAAAGCCTTTAGAGCAATATGTTGATTTTTTCTTGGCTCAATTCTACTGACATAAATTATATATCTATAAGAATCCAATAGATTTTTATCCAATACACCCGGCTTTTCGAAAACTTTAGACTTTGCTATAACACTCTTATTTACAGCTATTGGGGTTATTATAATTTTATTATTAGTAATTTTAAAATGCTTAACAATTCTACCAAGTGAATACTCAGATATGCTACAAATAATATCACTTCTTTTTGCCGACAGTCTGAATAATGAATGTACCTTCAAATACATAGAAAAATTGAAAAAACTCCTAAAATCTAAAGGTATAACATCGTGAATACTTACAATCCATTTGCAATTCTTTATAATCGGTGTTATATATTGAAAGTGGGCAAAATCTATTTTCTCATTTTTTATAATTCTAGGAATTTCAAACAACAACCTATAAAATTTATTTTTTGAACTATATGTTATGTAGCTTGCATTTTTAACACCAAGAACCGAATAGGTATAATCAGAGTTGTTAGAGACAAAAATTAAGTCATGATTGGATATTTTTGAAATAGCTTTGTATAGCCCAATAATATAGCTCATAGAGCCTTGTGGATATTTAGGGTCAATATTATGGCAATCAATTAAAATTCTATATTTTTTCAGAGTAAACCCTCTATCACCTTTGCAACATTATTTATATTATGACCATCCCAGGATGATGGATTTCCTAAAAAATCTCCTTCTGCATCGCCGGGATACGAAAACTTTTCCATATGGTCTTTATATTCATCGATTGACCAGCCACCCTTGTTTGTAATACATTTTTCATACAATAATTCTATATTGAGAGACGACCTAAACATTTCTATATTTGGAGTGGCTACAGTAGAAAGCCTATCATAAGATGTGGGTGCCATACAGAATACTTTTTTACCCAGAATTGCGGCCTCCAGGCCCATAGTCCCAGAAATGGTAAATACATAATCACACTCATTTAAAATACCGCTAACATCACATTGATGATTGAGAATTTTGATATTAGGCTTGGACAGCAATTTCTTATAAAATACATAGCCTCTATTGCCAATAGCAACAGGATGCTCTTTTATAAATAAACAATCTTCAGGTCCAAGTTGGCGCCAAATATTAATAATGGCCTCATACTGATTATCAAAATATCTCCCAGCAGTGTCTATATTCAACTCTGGCTGCAAGTGTAATGGAAAGACAATAGAATTTCCAGGAACTTCTTTTATAGCGCTAACTTCGACTTTTGGAATAATAGAGTACCCCGCTATGTTTATATAATTCTTTACATTTTTTTTAAGCTTATCCCATCTCGTATTGCTCTTCCAAGTTGGATCCTGCTTATCATAGTCTGTTATTTTCACAAACCTCATAAATTTATGAAAATTATATGCAAAACTTTTTGAATTTGAGATATGAGATTTTATTATTTTCTTATAATCACTGCCAATACTTTCTGAACGGCTACTGTAATTTGATGCTTTATTGGTAGATGGAAAAATCTCTCTAGAAAAAGATTCGTCTGAATAAAAGCAGTAATGAAGAGCAGGGTATCTACTGAGGTAAGCCGAAATAGCAACACTCCCTTCTATAAAATTGTTTACTATCCTAAATATTAAACATTCATAAGCATATGTCTGCTCCCCTAGAACTATTTGCACCTGTCTAGTTGAAATAAAATCGAAAATATATGGCTGAATATTCTTTAAATATTTAATTCCACGATCAGGAATATTTTTAAGCCTTCTATCAGCGTAAAGTAAATCATTTATCTTTAAATTAAACGGTTTGGATAATCGACTTATATTTAATGGTAAATATAAAACGTTGTTTTTTCCATATTTTTTAACCAGCATTTTATAGTATTTCAAATTCACTACAATCCAATAAACAGTCACACCTTTGTTCGTTAATCTTTCGGCGATTTTGTCATAAAATAATGTTTTTGTTTGATTAGATATAAAACAAACTGACCCCATATTATCCCTCCTATATTAATTAACAAAACTATTTCTTTATTCTTCTATAAACGGCAGAAAGAATATTTGAATGATTTTTTATATTTAAAAATAGTGCTGCAAAACCCTTAAATGGTGTCATTAAAACATACACTGCAATAATAAAGAAATTTGCCCTAGTTCCTTTAAGCTGATAACCCATTGCCAGCATTTCACTCTTGCAAATCATCTCACAAATATATACTTCGGAATTTGTCAATACATCTCTCCATATTTCTAAATTATTTTCAATAGATTTATTATTGCCGCCTTCCTTAAAGTGTGAAGACCCTTTTTTGACAGTTTTACTAACACCTGATTGATAGTCAATTTTTAAAAAGGCAAAAATGTCTTTCAATGTATTTTCTGATTTTTTTAATACACTCTCAAATTTAACATTATAAAAATCTTTATCAGGTGAGTATTTCATAGATCTTCTTATCGACCTCTTCCACAATATAGAGTGTAAGATAGGATCGTATGTATACCTTAATCTATTAATTACATTCTTAGGAATATGCCTATTGCCTAACTCTCCCACTTTCCATCTATTTTTTTGCGACGCCAATACTGCTCTAGGGTCACGAACAATATTAATAAAAGCGGGATTTGTAAATGAATCTCGTATATCTTCAATATAAAACAAATTCATAGGGGTCTGTTCACATGGAGTTATTTTTCCATTTTTACCAGCTTCATAAAAAACAAACTCTTCAAATAGATTTCTAACTGATTTTTTATGTAATAAATCATTTACTATACCTAATGATTCTGCTTCATACTGAAATCCATCACTATCATCAAAAAAACTAGCATTTCTTTCAACTTCAAACAAACGGTTTAACACTTTTATTAAACTTTTAGCGCTTTGATCTTTGGCATTTAATAGATTAAAAAAATGCAGCTCTTCAAAAGTATGTATCTGACTATGGGATCCAAGCATTCTACTAAGCATTGTAGTACCACTTCTACTAGATCCAACTATAAAAATAGATTTATATGTATTGTTATCCATGTAAATATTCAATTACCAAAATAATATTCACAGTTATTATATTTGTTTTCAATTAATTTATTATTTGGCCATTGCCCCACGACTATCTTATTACTCTTAATATCAGAATTTCTTACGAAACTATTTGCACCAAAAGTTACATTATTGCCAACATTGCAACTGCCAATGATTGTTGAATTAGCCAAAAGAATTGAACCCTCCCCAAAACATGGATACACTCCACCCTGGCCATCTTTTCCCAGGTCAGAGCCGACACTTACGCCTTGATACGCTACAAAATAATCTGAGTAGGTAGCATTGCCTAATACTGTACCTAGAGGGTGTGACAGATAAAAAATATCAGGCATTTTTACTGTATAAAACAAATCGACACCAAACATCATTTTATTTAGAGAAAAAATCTTAGAGGCTCCATTCTCTTCACCTCTAAAAAATACCTCCCTACTCAATAAGTATAAAAACATAGAATATGTGTCACCATATAAATGATTAAACACCGGGCCATTATCATAAAAATATTTAAGGTGTATATGCTTCAAACAATATTCTATCCTGTCCAAAGAATTTTCTATATCTAATATAGTTACTTTAAAATCAATTCCATCATTGAAATTGTATTTCAGTTGGCTATTGACATAACCTTGTAGAGAATGCTTGTCTAGTGTTTTTTTCATTATATTACTCCTTGCTTGAATTATTACACACTTCGCCAATTCAGAATTCAATTACAACCATTTTGCTAAATTACCATTTCTAGAAATGATTTTTTTTCGTGCATTCGGCAGACCATCTCCTACAAAATTAAATAGGTTTGCAGTTGCAACAGCATCAACTTTACTATTATTAAGCCCCTCTATCAAATGTTGTTCATTGCCCGCACCACCAGCAATAATCAAAGGTATTTTAATTTCCGACTTTAAGTTATTTATATTGTCAAGGTCATATCCAAACCCAGTTCCATCTCTTTCAATCGAATTCAAGTATATCTCCCCAACTCCTAAAGATATCACATAATCAAGGTAATCCTCTAAAGGTATGTCTATTTTTTTGGACCCATCACCTATATAAACATCGTCTAAAATATAATCTATTGATCCGATTATACTTTGACTACCATACTGCTTAATAAGCTCTTTAACTAATATTTTATCTGTATAAAGCACACTATTCAGTACCAACTTGTCAGCACCACTATGAAACAACAACTCGGCATCTCTCACACATCTTATTCCACCGCCTACAGCAATTGGGATAAAAACATCATTTACAAGCCTTTCCAAAACTTTAGCAAAATCTCCTATATTCTTTTCCTTCTTTGATGCGTTTAGCACTATTAACTCATCAAGTGAAAAAGCTATCTCTTTGAATTTATAATTTTTCTCAAGCCAGTTTATATCACCAACCTTCTGCAATCTAAAATTTCTACTCTGAGTAAATTTCCCATCCTCATAAATTAATGTAAATATTATCCTTTTTCGTAACATTTTAAAATTTCTCTAAAAAATTTTTCAATATCTTTATCCCGTTTAGCTGACTTAATTCTGGGTGGTACTGTGTTCCAACTATATTTTCCATTTCATATGATGCTATAAATTCTTCACCATAATGGCAATTTGATTGATTTATATTTTTGTTACTTTGCACTCTAAAACTATGAGTAAAATAAAAATCGTTTTTTTTAGAAAGGCCGTCATATAGCTTTGAATTTATATTTGACCTGACTTGATTGAATCCAACATGAGGAACTTTAAGATTGCCAATATCAAATCTCTTGCAACTAGCATCAATATATTTGAGACCTTCAGAACCCTCATCTTCATCACTACCTTGACACATTAACTGCATTCCTAAGCAAATACCTAATGTCGGCCTCTTACCCTCCAAAACTATTTTATCTAAAACATGATGTAAATCTAGTTTTTTAATTTCTTTCATGGCCTTTGAGAATGAACCAACACCTGGCAGTATTAGTTTATCTGCAGTCACTAATTCTTCGTATTTGTTTGACACTATTACATTGTTAATGCCAAGATACTTCAAGACACTACCAATAGATTTAATATTACCCATTCCGTAATCAACAATAGCTACTTTCATACTGGTACCTAATATGAGAACTCTTGAGCAACATCAAACTTCGGTTGCCACACTCCATCTCTCTTTTCAAACAAGTCCTTATTAACGTACTTATCCAATACGGCATCAAATTCATCTTTTGTCATTTGATAATAAGCAAGATAAGTCTCAATCAACTCCTCTGGATAAGCGTTATCATACATTTTTACTAAATTTATCGCCTGATCTCTTGTCATTGCACCTCTTCTTATCTCAATATCAACATCCTGTGTAGTTCTACCAAAACCAAATTTAAGATACTTCATATATTGATGCAATGGAACCAGGGACTGGTCATTTTGAGCAAAATTTGTAAATGTGTCATGATTACCATCTTCTTTTTCAGTTAACCCACAATATTCCTTTGCTACCACATAATTTCTGTAAGAATCCCATGGCTCAAAATATGACCAATGCGAAAATACTAGACCTTTATCTGATATTTCACCATCATTAGGAAAGCTAAAGAAATAAAGGTCAGCATTTGAAATGTTTTCGTCTTTTTGAACTATCTTTAAGATTTTTTCATGCCCACCTTCTAAATACACTCTTTTCATATATTCAATATCGTAGAGTGCCTTATTCTTGCTTTCAGTAGAGCCACCATACTCAATTTCACCATCTTCACCATAAAATATCAGTGGTATTTTGAAATTTGCTGCAGTTCTTATAACTGCAGTCATTATCGCCACCAACCATCCATAATATGGGAACCCTTTCTCAATGAAGCCATATTTATTTAACTGATCTAATACATAAGGATTGCATGAAATGTGTAAATGATTAAAGCCCGAATTAATAAAATTATTTAAATTTTCACTCCCGATATCTGTCTCAAGCGCAGGTCTAACGGTAATGCACAGTGGATTCATATTGTATTTATTTTTTAACATATGTGCCACATATGAACCATCTTTACCTCCGCTAACAGGAACTACACAGTCAAATTCACCTGTATTTGACCGGTTATTATCAAGTAACCTTGTCAATTCTTCCTTTCTACCCCCCCAATCTAGGGATTTTTTCTCCTCCATCCATTGGCAAGCATTACAATACCCCCTGTCATCAAATGTAATTCTTGGTCTAGTTGACATATTTAAACAATTTTTACACCAAAATATTTCTTTTTTACACATTTTTTTTCCTTTGTTTCTAAAGAGTAAAACCATCATCCACAACAATATTTTGCCCATTTACATAACTACTCATATCACTAAGTAAGAAGGTTAATGCGCCATTTAAATCTTTTGGATCGAGCATACCTTTGGTTGAGCACTGCTGATTATATTCACTTAAAAATTTGCTTGGCTGGCTATCTAAAATACCACCAGGGCTTATTGCATTAACTTTAATGTTTTTTCCTTTAAGGTATTTAGCCATATATTTAGTTAAATGCAGCATGCCTGATTTAATAGCAGCATATTCCACAGGCGTAGTCATTTCTGTATTATCATATATCTCAAATTTTGGCGCTATAATTCCATAAATTGAAGATATGTTAATAATATTCCCATACCCCTGATTTTGAAAATACAATGAAAATAATTGGGATGGGGTTATACATCCACCCAGGTTCATCCCTAAATTCTCAACAAAGTCATCGTATTCCACATCAAAAAAATGTCTGCCATAATTTTTATTCCGTGGGTAGGCATTATTGACTAGCGCATCAATTCTGCCGTATTTATTATCCAAATAACCTATACACTCTTGCAAAGACTTTTTAGATGTAATATCAAGTTCAAAAAAATCAATCTTATTACTTTTCAACTTATCGGATAGCTCATTACTAACACGCTGACCTTCGTTTTTGTTAATATCAGCAATAATTGCTATGCCATTTTGCTCAATAACAGCCCTAACAAACTCTTGACCAATTAATCCTGCGCCACCCGTTACCACAACCACTTTATCTTTTAACATTATTACACCTAGTCTTTTTCAAGGTTATTTTTTAATATCACTTCTGCAAATTTAAAATCATAGATATCATCTATATCTACCGC
>Ga0233447_1002169_pt1 | contig 14426 bp, 8 predicted proteins | sample SI_124_October20_3_FD_183014 | JGI IMG/M metagenome (GOLD analysis project Ga0233447, IMG submission 183014) | Seawater microbial communities from Saanich Inlet, British Columbia, Canada - SI_124_October2016_135_MG | ecosystem: Environmental > Aquatic > Marine > Inlet | place: Canada: British...
ATTCATATCAGGATGCCGTAAGATGTAGGCATCGTTTCCCATCACTTCAGCATATGCATCAGGTATACGTGTCGCTTCAACCACTATATTACCAAGTTCGTGCATAATAGCATTTTTATCATGTGTGTAGTCTATATAATCACGCCTTGAAACGTTAGCAACATGGTATTTTCTAGTATACTCAAGATTATCTTGATCTTTAACCAACAGTTCAGCCCAAATTTTATACAAATTAATATCACTGGTATAGTTAAGCATGTCTAGAGAAAAACCTCCCGGGGGCCTTACGTTAATCTCGAGCCCCAAATACTCTCCTGCCGGCGTACGAAAAAATTCACAATGAAAAAATCTTTCTCTAATATCAAAACCTTTAATAACACGACGACCTAGCTTTTCAAGTTTGGGAGAAATATTCTTGGAATACAAGTAATGCATACCCGCCTTCTTTTGAAGTATTTCCAAGACATTTCCGTTAAGCTCGAAGGAAGCGCAAAACATAATTTCTCCAGACCTATCTACCAAACCGTCGAAAGTAATAATTTTACCTTCTACAAATGGTTCGATAATATATCCGGGAGGTAGATCTCTCAGTATTTTAGATAACTTCTTTTCAGATGTAACACGATATGTATTTGATGCCCCTACACCTCTGTCCGGTTTAATGATAAAGGGAAAACCATGTGTTTCAATAAAATCACTCAATATATCCGGGTTATCAATAGGAATGGCGTCTACAACTGGCACACTGGCTTTTTTGTAAGCATATTTCATACCCAATTTACTTTGGTTTATTTCTAGATCTGATGGTTTCTGTCCATAAATATTAAAATCCAGCCTGAGTTCGGCTTCAAGTGCAAGCCAAAATTCTGTTTGTGAATCTATCCTATCTATTTTTCCATACTTACTTGAAAGATATGCAACTGTCCTGAAAACCTTATCATAATCAAGCATGTCGATACAGCAGTATTCCGTTATTACCTGTTTTAGTTCAGGGATAAATGTATCATAAGGTGCATCACCAATGGCAAGTACATTTGCTCCAGCTCTCTTCAGTTCTATACAAAAATTATAAAAATTTGGTGGAAAATTTGGAGATATATAAATCACGTTCATTTGTGCTACTCCTTAAAAATTTATCTTAAATAGTTTTTTCTATTTTAGCCCAAGAATCACGTAATGGAACAGTTCTGTTAAACACCAGTTTATCGGGTGTTGAGTCCAAATCAACGCAAAAATAACCCAGTCGCTCAAACTGAAATCGCTCTTCAGGAACAGCGTTAGACAAGGATGGTTCAAGATAACATTTCTCAAGTATTTTAAGTGAGTTGGGGTTTATGCAATCAAGAAAACTACTCTCCCCTGACTCAGGTAATTGATTGACAAATAATCTATCATATAAACGCACTTCAGCTTTAATAGCATGTCTAGCAGAAACCCAGTGAATAGTTCCTTTGACTCTGCGTCCATCTGGCGTTGATCCTCCACGAGTATTCGGATCATAAGTGCAGTGTATTTCTATGATCTCATCATTCTCATCCTTAACACATCCGGTACACGTTACAATATAAGCATATCGCAAACGTACTTCACGTCCTGGCACCATACGAAAATATTTTTTTGATGCTTCTTCTCTAAAATCTTCACGTTCAATATAAAGAACCTTAGAAAAAGGCACTTTACGTGTACCCATGCCAGCATCTTCTGGATTATTAATTGCTTCGAGCTTATCAATCTGATCATCAGGATAATTAGTAATTACAACTTTTACCGGATTCAGCACACCCAAAACGCGAGAAGCATGTTTATTCAAATCTTCTCTAACACAATACTCCAGGAGAGAAACATCTATTACCTGTTCTCTCTTTGTAAGACCGGCACGATCAATAAACTGTTTTATAGCTTCCGGTGTATACCCTCGCCGCCTCATACCTGAGATAGTCGGCATTCTTGGGTCATCCCAGCCAAAAACTTTTTTCTCTTCCACAAGTTGAATTAGCTTACGTTTACTCATCACAGTATACGTAAGGTTCAATCTGTTAAATTCAATCTGCTGCGGATGACATCTTAGGTTTAATTCGTCTATAATCCAATCATATAACGGGCGGTGTATTTCAAATTCAAGACTGCACAATGAATGCGTTATTCCCTCAATAGAGTCGGAAAGACAGTGAGCAAAATCGTACATAGGATAAATGCACCATTCATTTCCTGTTCTATGATGCCATACATGTTTTATGCGATATATTGCAGGGTCACGCATATGAATATTTGGAGATTTCATGTCAATTTTAGCTCTCAAAGTCCTAGCACCATCTGGAAAATCACCATTTTTCATCCCAACAAAAAGTTTCAAGTTCTCTTCAATCGGCCGATTTCTGTACGGGCTTTCTTTTCCCGGTTCAGTTAAAGTTCCGCGATATTCTTTAATTTCATCAGCACTTAAATCGCAAACAAAAGCTTTCCCTTGCTTTATAAGTTCAACTGCATATCCATAAAGCTTTTCATAATAGTCTGATGCATAGTACAAGTGTTCTCCCCAATCAAACCCCATCCACTTGATGTCACGCTTAATTGAATGAATATATTCATCATCTTCTTTAACAGGATTTGTATCATCAAAACGTAAATGACATACCCCTCCAAACTCTTTCGCTACGCTAAAATTCAAGCAAAAGGCTTTCGCATGACCAATATGCAAATAGCCGTTTGGCTCAGGTGGAAAACGCGTAATCACTTTTCCATCGTTTTTATTGTTTTTAACATCTTCTTTAATAATATTTCGGATAAAATCAACGGGTTTATTGTCTTTTTCTATATTGACACTCATAATATTCTTTTTCTATTTTTGTTGATCGTCATAATAGGACTTACAGGACACATGCCCCTATTCCTAATATGCTCGGTGGTCATAATTGACACTCTCGAAGCTTGCGCTTTAGGCTCAAAATGCGGCAAAGCGAAGCGATTATTTTTTACCTCTTGAGGTATAATATTCTTCCAACCACATCAATCTAAACTATCAAACCCCAAAAAAACGGAACTGGAATTACTGTACTCCAACGAACTAGCTCTAACAATCTACAGTTTACTTAGTGCTTCCAATACTTTTCCCAGACGTAATTCAACTCTTTCTTTACCAAGTATTTTAATAATTTCATGCAAGCCGGCACCAGATGTTTTGCCTGTTAGTGAGATCCTCAATCCTTGATTAAGCTTTCCTTCTTGAAGGCCTACAGCCAACTCTGCATCACGAATCAAATTTATTATCGTTTCAAGATCAAAATGCCGAATTTCTTTAAGGCTTTTGCAAAATTGACTAAGTCCTTTTTTTATTTCATCTTTTTTAATGGCCTTTTTCAGTGCTTTCATATCATAACTATATGTTGGCGAGGATACATCTAGAACCTGCTCCACATCTTCGCTAAACAACGATGAATCATCAAAGAAAAAATATTTCCAATCTTCTACCTGAGCAAAAAGCTTAGTTCTTGACTGCAACAACTCTGCTACACCTTCAAATAAAGCTGTACTACTGATACTATTACCCCATCCCTGCTTGATTGTTTCATCGTACGTAGTTTGCAGAAAACTTATTTGTGAAAGCTCTGCCATATACATACCATTCACATTTAAAAGTTTATTCTCATCAAACTGAGCAGGAGAACTCTTGATCCGCTCAAGACTAAAAGCGTCAATTATTTCTTGTTTTGTCATTTTCTCTCTGTCATCCCCAGGAGACCATCCAAGCAGTGACAGATAGTTAAACAAAGCCTCAGGTAAAAAGCCTTTACTACGAAAATCTCCGACGAACGCATCACCGTCACGTTTGCTATACGGTTTGCCTGCCTTATTGACAATCATCGGCATATGAGCATACTTCGGAACCTGCAGCCCCAACGCATAAAAAAGTAAAATATGACGATATGTATTTTCTACATGATCATCCCCTCGGATAATATGAGTAACACCCTGTACCGCATCATCGCATACATTAGCTAGATGAAATACTGGAGAACCATCACTTCTGACAATAACCAAATCTTTAACAGTATCCAAAGGTTTTGCCAGTTCGCCTTTAATAAGGTCATGATAGAACACTTCATGTCTCAAAAAGCTTATTTTTGAACAAACTTCCAGTTTAAATGATTTATTTTCAGAGAGGATGCTTTCAATATTTTTCTCCAATTCAAAAACGACATTGTTATCTTTGTCAAAAACTTTTAAGTTTCTGAAACCAGCCAAACAACCCATAAACTCAACAGGCTTACCCTTTTTGCTAACCTGAGCAAATCTAATACCGGTACAGTCTATTTCTAATGGCACATCTTGATGTATATTATATTCAATTTTTCCAGCAAACCTTATATGGGAACATTTTTCAATATCCCATGGAATTCTAAACATAATTGGACTTTTCTCACCGGTAGAAACGGGTTTATAGTATGCTTTCCCTTCTTCTACAAGGCAAACGGCTTTAGCCAAATGTTCACCTTCATGTTTACTTTGACAATAAATATCTTCATCATAATCAAGACCAAGCCAGGTCATACAATCAAGCATTTTATTTATTGCACTCTGTGTCGAACGCGCTTTATCTGTATCTTCTACTCGCAGAAGAAATTTTCCTCCTATATGCCTGGCAAATAACCAATTAAATATCGCTGTCCTAATATTGCCAATATGAATATTGCCAGTTGGCGAAGGAGCAAATCGTACTCTTGTCTTCATTGTTTTCTAAATTCCTTAAAAAATATTTACATTTCACCCAATATTCTCTTCATTCTTAGCTTTAAAACGGGGAATTTTATAGGTTTTACTATATAATCGGCTGCTCCAAGTTCCAGACATTCTACTTCGTACTTTTCTTCGTTTCTAGCAGTTAGAAAAATTAGAGGTACATCTATTTTATGTTGTTTCATAATTTTTAACAATTTAACTCCATCTAGGTTAGGCATATTTATATCGCTTATTATAAGGTCAAATTTTTGTTTCCCCAGTATTAGAAGAGCGTTAACACCATCATCTACGGCTTGCACGTCATAACCTTGTTTTTTAATATAATGCTGCAGCAAATTTCTTATATTTACATCGTCGTCTATAAGTAGTATTGTTTTTTTACTGTTTGAATCAGATTCAACACCATCTGTTTTTTCTAAAGAAGAGCCCTCTTGTTTGGTTAAAGTTCTTTCTTGTGCAGTCTCAAAATTAGTAGCACCAGCTCCCGGCACTACTCTTCTTGTTCTTCTCCGTTCAGGCATATCTTCCAATGTAGAACCAGATAAACTATCACTATCCTCAGATCCTATAGGCTCACTATCTGAATACGCGGAAGTTCTGCCCAATAATGTATCTCGAGAATCTACAACTTGCTCCTTTTCTTCCCTCAAAACTTGTTCATAAACATCTTTAACAGTAAAAACCAAGTCTTGCAATTTTTCAAGAGCATGGTCAACAACTAAATGCACACCTTTTTGCCTTAAAAAATCTCTTATTTCTATAACAGAAATCCCTTCCCTAATTTTTTTAGCAATTTCAGGGGTAATTGTCAATATTTCATATACGCCTTCTCTACCATGATAACCAGAATTGTTACACTTCAAACATCCATTCGTTATAACCATTTCGGAGGGGATATTATCAGTAAATGGCTCAAGAAGCTCTATTTCTTTAGGAGTAACATTTACAATTTCTCTACAATATGGACACGGTTTTTTTATCAGTCTCTGTGCAACAATACCAATAGTCGCATCTGCTATAGCCGAACGATCAACACCAAGTCTTTCAAGACGAAACAACGCTGCAACAGCATTTTTTGTGTGCATAGTTGTTATTGTTAAATGCCCAGTACTTGAAAAGTCAATAGCCATTTTGGCTGTGTAGTTATCCCTTGTTTCACCAAGAAAAAGAATATCAGGGTCCTGTCGTACTATTGATTTCAGAAGTTTTTCAAAAGTAACCCCTCTTTTTAAGTTGATTTGCTGCTGGTTTGCGTGAGGGATCCTATACTCCACAGGATCTTCTACAGTACAAAGGCTTCTCGCACTGGTATCTAGCATGCCAAGCAAACTATAAATCGTAGTGGTTTTACCTGAACCTGTAGGGCCAACCACCATAATAAGTCCGCTTGGTGTTTTTGCAAGGTCCACTAAGTCTCGCATCTGATTGGCATTCATTCCAAGGTCATTCAATTTCAATACTTTTGCGTGTGGTTCCAGCAATCTGATAATCATGCTTTCCCCATCAGGTGTAGAAGTAGTAGCTAAACGTAACCGAAATGCTCTATCGCCAATTTTGGTATCAAGGCTACCATCTTGTGGGAGGAGTTTTTCTGCTATATCAAGATTTCCGATAGACTTGAAATGATTTAACAACATACTACCAGTAGTTTTTTTTAAGGTCAGGATATCCTGAAGTTCTCCGTCGATCCTAAAGCGAATAACAGAACTGGTCTGTTTTGCCTCGATATGTATATCACTCGCCCGTTCCATGACTGCTTTATAAATCACTTTATTTGAGATATAATTGATAGGGTTTGGCCCTTTGGAGTCTTCTACATCAATATCGCCATCAATTAAAGCTCCAAAAACCACGTCTTCCTGAATATCCTGTTCCGGAGTAATATTAAAAACAACGTCCGGTTCTTTGTTCCCAATTTTTTTAACTTCTTCAAAGAAAGCCAATAAACTTCGTGGTTCAGCTATAAAAATCCTGTAATTCTCTCCTTTAGCAAGCTGATCCAATGTGTCAAAAAGTTCCCAGTTAAACGGGTTAGAAAGCACAAAATCAGTACCCGAGTTTTTACTTTTTATTGGAAGTACAAGGTTAGCTCTACAAAAATGAGCACCAAAAACTTCTGTATTTATTGTTTCTGGAATAATAACCTGTAAATATTTCAGATGGAGAAATGCGGCTATATACTGCGCCATATGCCTATTATTAATTTCTAGCTGTTCTGCTATTTCATACGGCCGAGATATATCGAGAGTATCAATTTTTTCTCTTATTTCTTCACTAAAATTAAGCTGGTTTTTGAGAAAGTCTCTGAATTTTTCAAAGTAATCTGCAGTAAGCACCTGGCCTAATGGAACGGCCCCATTTGCAACCTGTATCCATTCAAAACTTCTTGTCAAATTCATCCAGACCTTGTCAAGAAGGGTCTTTTTTTTAATCGGTTTTTCTATATAATCAGAAGCACCTACCTGGAAAGCTCGAGCCTTATCTTCTGTCTCGTCAAGAGCACTTAAAAATACAATGGGAGGATGATAATCAGATTCTTCTTTTTTCCTAAATTCTTCACAAAACTCATATCCATTCATATCCGGCATAAGAATATCAAGTAAAATAAGGTCAGGCCTTTGGGACTCTATAATGTTTTTTACATTGCTAGCGTTATCTGATGTAATTACATCATAATTTTCTGCAACTAAAAAAGTTTTTATCAGACGTTGACATTCCGGATCATCGTCAATACTCAAAATCAGAGGTTTTTTTATACTCATATCGTTGTTTAATCGGTTTTATTATCAGAAGGGATTCAATCATATTTTTGACTATTTAAATATCTTATTCATACAGAATATGAACCTTTTCGATATATTCAGTAAGTTTCTTTATCTCTTCATTAATTACTTGAATATTTTTATCTGTTCCAGCTTGTTCAAGAATCTTTCCCATTTCCGAAATGGAAGCAAAGCCATAACTTGTTCCCGTACCTTTCATGTTATGACCAAACCTATAAATAAAATCAAAATCTTTTCGGACAATTGCATCAGGTATTTTTTTGCTACCATCTTTTATGTTTTGAAGATATTCAGGAACAATACTTTCTATATCTTTATCTATCTTTACAATAATTTCGTCTTCTTTTTCATGTTTTTCATCACTACCTGTGGATGCTTCTTCTATATTTTTTTCTGAATTATCACCAGTCAAAAATTCAAAAATATCTATTAAGTCACCTTTTTTAATTGGCTTAATCAAATATCCATCACACCCAATGTCGAAACTATTATCCATATTTTTAGCTTCATCATTTGAAGACACCATAATAATTACACACTGAGAATTACGATGTTTGCTTTCAAAAATTCTTATCTCTTTAACCGCAGTAAATCCATCTACGTCAGGCATGAGATTATCTATAAATAATAGATCATATTCTTTTGTTTTAAATTTAGATATTGCATCAAGTCCATTTTTAGAAAAATCAGGAATACAACCATATTCATCAAAAACCTTTTTAGCTATTAGACAAGAAGGTTCATTATCGTCTGCATAGAGAATATTTAATGCAGACACTTTTTTGCTGTTTTTCTCTATATTTTGTTCATCTTTCATATAAAAACCACTCCTATGTACTGAAATCTAATCTTTTTATTAAGACATTACAAGCCATATACTAAATTTCAGTTAAACTGCAAACTATTTATACTTTCTACTAATGCTTTTTTGAAATGTCAATATATATTAACGATGAAATTGTAATCACTTAATTAGATATTCTACGAAAAACATTTTCTTTGGAACATCAGCTATACCGTAAACGGTAGAGTATTATCGCTTCGCTTTGCCGCATTTAAGGCTAAAGTTACAAGCTAAAAGTTAAGATCTTAGCCGACGTAAGTATACAAAACATCAAATAATTAACGGAAAATATAAATGCTACTAACTATCGTAAACTATCTCTACGTGGGAATTTTCGTCCTTTTCTTTTTTGGCTTCTGCATATTCATCCATGAACTGGGACATTTTCTTGCCGCTAAATGGCGAAAAATGCATATTGTCGCATTTTCAATCGGATTTAAAAAAATGTGGGGTTTTACACGCAACGGCATAGAGTACAGGATAGGCTATCTCCCTTTCGGTGGTTATGTAGATATACCGCAACTTGAAACTTCGGATTCAATAGAAGATCAAAATGGTAAAAAACTTCCACCAATAAAACCGATAGACAGAATAATTGTGGCTTTTGCTGGACCTTTATTTAATGTTCTTTTCGGATTTGCTTTGGCAACATTTCTCTGGATACACGGGATACCACAAATCAGTCCTAAAATGAGTTCTATCAAAGTGGCAGAAATCACACAAAATAGCCCTGAATACAAAGCAGGTCTTAGAAAAGGTGATGATATAGTCAAGTTTAACGATAAATCCTTTTATACCAACTGGAATGGTTTCATTCAAAAAATAATTTTCACAATTGGGGATGTTAATCTTGGCGTTAAAAAAGAAAATAATATTAATACAATCAGCTATAGCCCGGCAATTAATCCTAATGTTTATCCACAAATGGCAGAAGAAGGATTGCCATATCCTTTTTTTAAGCCCGAAATACCAATCATAATCCAGGTAGCACCCAATTCTCCCGCAGCCAAAGAAGGTTTAAAGTCCAGAGATCGAATAATAAAAATAAATGACGCCCCGATTATTGATTATCAAGCCTATACAACCGCACTTGATAAAAGTAACGGAAAAACAATGAATGTAACAATTCTGCGTGAAGGGAAAGAAGTAGCACTTAAAATAACTCCTAGTGTATATGGAAATGGAAACAAATATTTAATTGGCATTACGTTTAACCCTGACACAGTACCTATTGCTATAGAAGATGTAAGAGACAACTCACCTGCAGAAAAAGCCAATCTCAAAGCAGGAGATACCATTTTAAAAGTAAATAACATCACTCCAAATAATGCCCTCCAGTTTACAAAAATTGTCAATAACAGCAAAGGTAAACAGATAAATTTACTTGTTAGAAAAGGTAATAAAAACGTCAGTGTCAATATTACCCCCAGACTCTACTACAACATAAAAGGAATTTCAGTAGAATTTTACGATCATAGCACCCCTTGGCAACAGTTTATCAACGTTATTCAGATGAGCTATAAGTCTCTTCAAGGCATATTTAGTCGAGACAGCAGAATCAAAGCAAGTCATATGAGTGGCCCAATAGGTATTGTCACAGTTATTGGAAAGGCTGTCTACAATGGCTCAGTGGTATACGCTTTAAATATTATTACATTAATTACATTTAGTCTAGCACTGTTAAATCTACTGCCACTGCCAGTCTTGGATGGAGGACATATTTTAATATCCATAATTGAAATCATAATAGGCAGAAGTATACCAACACGTCTCCTTCAACCTATATGTATGGCTTTTGTTATTCTGCTCATCGGGCTAATGATTTTTGTAACGTTCAATGATGTAAATAGAATTACACATTTTACAAAGTATTTTAAATCAGAAACGAAAAAAGCGCCAACAGAAAACAACCCAAAAGTTTTACCAAAAACACCAATTCCAGCGAAATAAAAGCAGCGCTAGATTTTTCAGGCGGAAATCCTCCATGTAAAATAGACACGTATGCTAAGACTTTTCTACAACAGAGGTAAATAGTGACAAAAAAACGAAGAATATCTCGCACAGTAAAGGTCGGCAATGTTTGCATCGGAGGCAAACATCCAGTTTCTATTCAGTCAATGACTAATACAGACACAAGAGATGTTAACTCAACAATACTTCAAATTAGCGAACTAGAAAAAGCTGGTTGTGAAATTGTTAGAATTGCTATACCTGACCAAAATGCAGCTAATAGTATAAAACAAATAGTTCAAAACTCCTGCATTCCTGTTATAGCAGATATCCATTTTGATCACAATCTTGCCATTGCTGCTATTGCTGCAGGAATTAACGGCATCAGGATAAATCCCGGTAACATTGGCTCAAAAGACAATGTTAAAGCGGTTGCAGAAGCCGCAGGAGAAGCAGGAATACCAATACGTATCGGCGCAAATTCAGGCAGTCTTTCACATAATTTTCAGATAAGAAAGAACAACAATCCCCTCATCGCCAAAGAAAATAAACTCGCTGATGCATTGGCAAATAGTGCATTAGAACAATGTGACCTGCTGGAGAACTATGCTTTTAAAGATATCAAAGTATCATTAAAGGCATCAGACGTTCTGACAACAGTCGCTGCATACCGCAAATTTGCAAAAATCACCAACTACCCTCTTCACCTCGGTGTTACTGAAGCCGGTACACCGTTTCACAGCACAGTAAAATCATCAATTGGCATTGGTTCTCTCCTGCTCGATGGAATCGGCGATACCATACGAGTAAGTGTAACAGGTGACCCTGTGGAAGAAATAAAAATAGCAAAAGCAATACTTGAAAGCACAGGGCATCTTCTCCCCTGCCCTGAAATTATCTCATGCCCCACATGCGGACGCACAGAAGTAGACCTTTTAGGCATTGTAGCCAAAGTTGAAAAAGAAATCAAATCTATCAAGCAAAGAGGATTAAAATTCAAACCATCAAAAATAGCAGTAATGGGATGTGCAGTTAACGGTCCTGGTGAAGCAAAAGACGCTGATATAGGAATTGCTGGCGCAGGAAAAGGACACTTTATTATTTTTAGAAATAGCAAAACTGTTGGAGCATTTAAAGAAACTGAAGCTTTCAACCGCTTTAGAATAGAAATAAAAAGGCTAATCAAGACCAAGCAAATCTAAAAATGTTTCATTGCATCCATTTCAGTATCGTAAGTTTCAAAAATTGTTGAAAAACCACTTATTTCAAAAACTTTATTTACACTCTCGGTCATAGAACAAATAATAATTTTTCCTTTTTGCGCCTTTATATCTTTAGCTGCAACAAGGAGTGCTCTCAACCCAGAGCTGCTTATGTAACCTACTTTTTCCATATTCATTATTATTTTTTTTGCGCCATCACTGATTATTTTGCTAATAACCTTCTCTGCTTCTGGGGCGGCAATAGCATCAAATTTCCCATTAATTTTACATAAAGTTATATCATCTTTATCTTCTCTAATAATTTCCATGTCCATCCTCCTTTGTATCACTTTGTATAAAACTCTTTATAACTTTATACAAGTTAAAAATGCTCTACGTAAATTTACATTAATATATTTTTTTTTAAATGCTAATTAGGTTTTTTTACAAGTAATATACTCAAACCGAACCATTTTTAGAATTTTCATATAAACTAACACATTGTTTTTTTGTTATAGTCAACTATTATAATGTTCGACTATATATTTATTTGAAGCAGAGCCTCAAAAAAAGCAAAGCTTTTTAGAATGAAAGTAACATATCGTAGATAAGACTTACCCGATTAAAGCAATCAGACTTAGAAAAGCTTCATAGAAAAGGAAATATTATGCATGAACAGACAGTAACGGTCCGTTTTAAGATGATGAAAGGCTATGAAGAACTCTTTCCTCAAAAAGCACACCACGATGATGCCGCCTTTGACCTCCGCGCACGAAAGGAAGTAGTACTGGAACCCGGAAAGCCCCACTTAGTCCCAACAGGCCTCTTCCTAGAACTTCCAATATATTACGAAGCTCAAATTCGTCCAAGAAGCGGAATGGCATTAAAACATACTCTTACAATACCAAACAGCCCAGGTACAATTGATGCAGGTTATAGAGGCGAAGTAGGCATCATAATGCTGAATGCAGGGAAAGAAAACTTCATTGTAAAAAAAGGTGAAAGAATAGCGCAAATGGTAATAAACCGACTCCCAAGAGTAAAGATGATACAAGTAGATGAACTATCCGAAACCAAAAGAGGTGTTGGAGGGTTTGGCAGCACTGGCAAACATTAATAAAATTACAAAAAAAATCCTAGGATTTCTCTATTTTACTATTTGTGAAAATAACAAAATAGATTTAGATTTCCTTGTGCGAAGAGATTCCCACTGAGCAAAATCTATTATTGATCTAATTAAGGATATTGAAGATGAAATCAGACATACATATAGCACAAGGAGCTACGTTAAAATCTATCTATGAAATCGCGTTGAATGCCGGAATCTCAAAAGATGACCTTGAACCTTATGGGCATACCAAAGGAAAAGTTAGCCTGGATATTTTGGAACGGCTAAAAGATAAACCAAACGGCAAACTTATAGTAGTTACGGCTATAACACCAACCCCACTGGGTGAAGGTAAGACCGTTACAACAATCGGTGCTTCTCTCGGGATGGCTAAAATCAACAAAAAAGTTTTCACCTGCATCCGTCAACCTAGCATGGGCCCCGTTTTCGGCATCAAAGGTGGTGCAGCCGGTGGCGGTTATTCTCAGGTTGTACCAATGGAAGATTTTAATCTGAACCTGACTGGTGACATTCATGCTATTTCTGCAGCCCATAACCTTGGCGCGGCAGCACTTGATGCACGCCTGTTTCATGAAAACCGTAGAGGATATGAAGATTTTGAAAAACGCTCCGGGTTAAAGGCACTCAAAATTGACAAAGATAAAATTTCATGGAAACGCGTTGTGGATCAAAACGATCGTGCACTTAGAGGTATTCAAGTAGGCCTTCAGTCTCCGGAAACTAAAAGCAACCAAAATGGAATCCTGCGCAGAACGGCTTTTGAGATTACTGTAGCATCTGAGTTAATGGCAATTTTAGCATTAGCTGAGAATCTGCATGACATGCGTGAACGCTTTGGCAAAGTTGTAATGGCTCTAAGTGAAGACGGAAAACCAATAACTGCAGAAGATCTTAAAGTTGCTGGTGCAATGACTGTTATCATGAAAGATGCTATAAAACCCACATTGATGCAGACACTGGAGCAAACACCATGTTTTGTTCATGCTGGACCATTTGCTAACATTGCACACGGAAACTCCTCAATAGTAGCAGACAGGATAGCCTTAAAACTGGCTGACTATGTTATAACAGAAGCTGGTTTCGGCTCTGATATGGGTTTTGAAAAATTCTCCAATATTAAAACAAGATATTCTGGTAACAAACCAAACGCAGCTGTAATTGTCTGTACTGTGCGCGCACTTAAAAGCCATTCAGGTAGATTTAAAATTGTACCGGGCAAACCTTTAGATGAAAAACTTGTTTCAAAAGACCTTGAATCTCTAGAACTTGGCATAAACAATTTGAAAGCACATATTGAACATGTTAACCAATATGGCGTGCCAGCTGTAGTAGCAATTAATAGGTTCGCAACAGATACCCCAGAAGAAATTGAATATCTCAGGAAAAAAGCAATAGAATTTGGTGCATTCAGAGTTGCCGAAAGCAACGTACATTCAGATGGAGGAGAAGGTGGAAAAGAGTTGGCACAGGCAATTGTCGGAGCCTGTGATGCTGATTCCAATTTTAAAATGCTTTACGAAGATGAACTATCCCTTGAAGAAAAAATTAAAAAAATAACAAAAGCTGTCTATGGTGCTGGAGATATCAGGCTTTCAAGCCTCGCAAAAAAACAATTGGATTTTTTCCAGAAAGATTATGGACATTTACCTATTTGCATGGCTAAAACTCATCTGTCATTATCTCATGACCCCTATATGAAAGGTGCTCCGAAAAATTTTATTATCCCTATTAGAGAAGTATTTCTTTCTGCTGGTGCCGGCTTTGTATATGTACTTACAGGT